>ENA-OQCV01000307-OQCV01000307.1-human-gut-metagenome-genome-assembly--contig:-NODE-307-length-14054-cov-2.488404_pt1 | contig 14054 bp, 19 predicted proteins | sample MGYA00242766_ERZ504592 | MGnify/ENA primary metagenome ERZ504592 (study PRJEB26092, sample SAMD00036315) | human gut metagenome | host: Homo sapiens | study: EMG produced TPA metagenomics assembly of...
ATTGAAGATTATGAGAAAAAGTCGCCCTATAAGGACAAAAGCTTTGCCACCTCATTTTTTGATTCATACATTTGTTTTGATTAAGCAAAAATGCGCATCAAAAAAAAGTCAGCCGTATGAAGTACCCTATTGGAATACAGAGTTTTGAGAAAATCCGTCTTGGTGAGTACACCTATGTAGACAAAACTGCATTGATTCACCAATTGGTCAATACAAGTAACTACTACTTCTTGAGCCGCCCACGGAGATTCGGAAAGAGTCTGCTCATCAGCACACTGGAAGCCTACTTCAACGGACAGCAGGAACTATTCAAGGGACTGGAAATGGAACGGCTCGAAAAATGAATGGACGAAATATCCGGTACTGCATTTGGATTTAAACACAAGCAAATACGATGAAAAGAACAGCCTTATCAATGTATTGAACGATACCCTCTGCCAGTGGGAAAGCATCTACGGAACTGTCCCCAGCGAAGTCAACCCCGAACTGCGTTTCAAGGGAATCATCCGCCGCGCCTACGAGCAGACCGGCCAGCGCGTGGTCATTCTCGTGGACGAATACGACAAACCCATGCTCCAGGCCATTGGTGACGAAGAGCTGCAAAATGAATATCGCAACACACTCAAAGCCTTCTACTCCGTAATGAAAACGCAGGACCGGTATATCCGCTTCGGATTCCTGACGGGGGGACGAAATTCGGAAAGGTCAGTGTGTTCAGCGACCTGAACAACTTGATAGACCTCTCCATGGACCGACAGTTCCAGACGCTCTGCGGAATGACCGACAAAGAGATACACACCTATTTTGAAGAACCACTGCACCAGATAGCCGAAAACTACGGTATCACCTACGACGAAGTCTGCCTGCGACTGAAAGAACGGTACGACGGCTACCGCTTCCGCCAGAACGGAACCAATCTGTATAACCCCTTCAGCCTGCTGAATACCTTCCGTTCCTTGGAGTTCGGCAGCTACTGGTTCGAGACCGGTACCCCCACCTACCTTGTGAAGTTACTGAAAGACAACAACTTCTGTCTGCCCAACCTGACGAGTGAAGGAGTGACTGCAGAGACACTGACAGACGTGGAGTCGTTCAAGGATAATCCCATTGCTGTGATTTACCAAAGTGGCTACCTCACGATAAAGGAATATGACGAAGAATTCAACATCTATCGGCTGGGATTCCCCAACAAGGAAGTGGCTGAAGGATTCATCAAATACCTGGCTCCCTACTACATGCCGATAAAGGAAAATCTAAGGATTACGTCTACATCGTAGAGTTTAAACTGGATGGTACACCCGAGGAAGCCCTGCAACAAATAGAAGACAAAGGATATGCCAAACCCTTCGCAATGGACCACCGGAAGCTGTACCGCATCGGCGTAAACTTCTCGTTGGAGAAGAGGAGTATTGACGGATGGAAGATTGAGTGAAGCCCGTATTTTGAGGTGAAAAAATGAGAAGTGGTAACCAAGAAAAGGGAGGTGACAAAGCATGACAAAAGCTTTGCCACCTCATTTTTTGATTCATATCCATTACTTATGAGCCCTGAAATTTTCGATAGAAATTTAGTTTGTAAGAATATTCCGTAGCCATGTACGCTTACGCCAACTTCCTTTACTCAAATGAACAGCAATAGTGTCATCTGTAACTTGCTTCCAAGCAGCTCCCAAAATACGGGAAGGAAGAATGAGCATCCTTTCTTCTAATTGTTGTTCTATTTCATTGTCATATTTTAATCCGAATTTCTCAGCAGCCAATGCCAGAACATCAGGTGCTATCTCCTTGGTATACCAGCTACCATCTTCTTGTATAAAATGACGACCTTCATAAAACTTCATAGCCTCTACCAGATAAGGATGTCCTTTTTCAGCTCCCAATATGGCTGACAGTAAACCCAAACCAGGTACACGCACACCAGGAAAACGGTTAGTTCCATCCGGTTCTAGACGTTGACCTGCCATCTCATCTCCTTCTATCATCTCAGGATGATATTCTATAGCAGTGAAAAAGCCATTAGATAACAGTGGGTCAAAAGATTTTTTCACCATGACATCAGTATCCATATATATACCTCCCTCTGTATATAATGCATGTAAACGTACATAATCGGCTACAAAAGCTAAAGCACCTGCATGAAAAGCTTCTTTGGTCCACGGCAAAGAATTTACATCAAAGTCCTTTAAACTCCATAATTTCCATTTATAATCAGGAAGATTTTTCTTCCATGAATCCATACATACTTGTAAACTGTAAGGTATCGGTGTATCATTGAACCAGCAATAATGAATCGTCTTCGGTATCATATTCAACTATTTTTTACATGTTATACTTCTTATATAGAGCCAACACAAAGATAAGATAAAATTCTAAGATTCAGCATAATAACAACTAAATAATCCTTCTTCATCCACATGCACCGTTTTCCAACCACATATTGTACATCCTAAAAAGTTACAAATGGATAAAAACGTCCCAGCAATGTCCGGATACCCTTTGAAAAACAATAAAAGGAAAGGTTAAAATCACCAAATACAATAGTGAAGAAACCAAAGCATAGAAAACCCATTCCGCATAACCCTCTATAGGTTTGGATAACGGTAATAATGAAAGAATTACGTCCGTCAACAGCCAAGACAGAGCGAATAGGCATAAATACAAAAGGATATTCTTCCAATAATCACTGACAGGCTTTTTAAAACCATCACGATATAAAAAATAAGGTTTCCAAATGCTTATGACAGTCACGGAGCTGGCAACATCTCCCAGCAACACTCCCGGCAGCCCCCAATAATACCCGCCAATTAACGCTACCAATATTGTAATGCAAAGTGTAGCAATGGGCGCCCAAGTATCTTGAAAAAGACCATAGCCATAAATAAACTGATCATTTGTACCGCGAAACTGACTGATGCAAAAAATTGGCAAGAATCACTACCAATACAGAATGAGGCAATACATACTCTGTCCCTAACCATACAACAATAAAGGAATCCATCAGATGGTAGAGGGCAAATGTTAAAAAAGGAAGCTACCATAAAGCGTAAAGAGCTGAGTTCCCAAAATACTTGTTGTATACGTTTTGAGTCACCTTCGGCAATCAAATTTCCCACTCCAGCCCCCGTACTTCCTAAGAAATTATTGACGAGCTGGTTCAAATTTGGTCAACAGCAACATGTAATTGCTATAATAGGCTACCAATTTTAAGGAAGTGAACGCGTAAACCAAAAAAGGAAGTAATTGGGACCGTCCCATCCCTGCCAATTGATGTACAAACATTTGGCGTGCCTTACGTACGATTATCTTATTCTCAGGATACTTTCGGCGACCTTCAGCAATGCTGCACTTCAACCATGGATATACCCTATTTATCTTCCAATTAAGTATGTATGAATACCAAATACCAAAAAGCAGCTCAATGGCAATCCATAGATAAAAGCTGCCTATATGGCAAACAAGGAGCATCTGCACCAATATCTTTACAATATTTGCAGTCTGGAAATAGGCAGTCACAACATAATTACGCTGATCGGCTCCTAATAAGGTTTTAGCCGATAATTAATAAAATAACTGATTAGGGCAGAAGACAGAAAAGCAAAATATGCAAAATAGACTACGCCCAAATCAATGCTGATATTCGCAAATATCAAAGGAAGAAAGCAAGCCAATACAAGCCCTACTCCTAAAATTATCAGTCCGACATTGCGATAAAGATACCCCAGCACAGAAATAATATCCCGTATCTTATCCTTGTCATCATTAAATAAAGGTTTATAAAGAACGAAACCAATAGATGCCCCAATACCTAACTCGGCCAGATTCAAAAAGCCCAATAAATTTTGCAATGTCCCCATAAGACCTACAAAATCCGCTCCCAACATATCCAAGAATATCTTGCGGGAAAAAAAAGAGATGAATAGGGTAATAAAATAGAAAAGCACGTTTACCCGGGCATTCAAATAGCTTTTTTTAAGACGAGATTCTACCATGATTTCAACTTTTCGCAAATATTCTTCACTTTATCCATAAAAATCACCATCTAAAGGTACCATACACGATATTCCATTGTTCATTGCATATAAAAATCCACAAGGCTTTGTAATATCCCCGCCTTCCGAAATACTTTCTGCATTGCATCACACGGTAATAGCTGCTCACAAGCCTATCTTCCCGATTTATTTTTCTCAGAAACCGGTTACAGCGGCATGCTACCCCAACCCGTGCCAACAGATTGTCGAGCACAACACTATATTGTAAAGAACCCTCACGTATTGTAGCACAATAAATGGCTACAGAGCATATTGCCACCTTCCGAGCGTAATAATCCAAATAACAAGAGAACATTACATCATTTCCAGCCAATGTCTCATCAAATTGGATGGAATACTTCTGAACTATATTTCTGGAAACCAATTTTTGCCCAAGGTACATCATTCCGATATTTTAATCTTTCCGCATCTATGCTTTCAGTCACATCAAAACCTAAAAAATCAGATTGACGTGAACGTATAGGAACTAAAGTTTCCGAGTCTGCACTTGTAGCTCTGAACGTTATCAAATCGTAATCCGTAGCACAATAACAATCCAGTACCTCTAAAAACCGGGCAGAAAAAATCATCAGCATCAGCAAACAGCAGCCACTTGCCTCGAGCATGAAGCAGGCCACAATTACGGGCATATCCAGCTCCCTTCCCTTCTTTGGTGAAAATGATTTCTACATCTTCCCGACTACTTCCCGGAAAGTCCATAAAATCCACGACATCAGAAGAACTGTCATCATCAACCACAATAATTTGGATGTCATCACGGAAAGGAATAGAATCCAAACAGCGCTGCAACAACAACGGAGCATTCTTATGAGGTATAATAATAGTATAAGTATAATCCATACTCCTTACTTTTGACAACAAATCAGTTAATACATATGTTTAGGCCCATAAAACACCGGCCCTATATTCAAACGGAACAAAAGACGAATATAGAAATCATATAATATATAGCAGTTGAATCCTAAAAGAACCTTTCCCAATTTATCTGTCTTAAATACCGGATGATAATATTTCAAAAAAACATCCCTACTTTCTGAAATCATCCTCTTCAGATGCTTTACCCTCATCTCACGTGGGATAGTCCTATCCGGCTGATAATCACTTTTCAAAGCTCTTCGGAATGGAACCAGCATAGAATTAACTGTAACTACCATATCTCCCACTGGTATTTTCCATACTTTCATCATTTCTGCCAGAAGCTGTTGATATTTCACGAAACAACAGTATTCAGATTCAAATGAGTGAATACGGTGGGATAGTGAAAAGGGATGTTTCACGTATACATAATTCTGCATATGGTTCAATACAAGATAATCACAATGCAACAAGTACTGATACATAAACAACAAATCTTCAAGACAATGTATATTCTCATCAAAGCGAATTGAAAATTCTTCTATTATACTCCTTGCATAAATTTTTGACACAGCATATCCCATTTCACAAATATTATTCTCTGCAAAAGATTTACCTATACTGGAGAAAGGCAAATAACGGTCCGGCAAAGATAAAGAAGGCAAAGAGGTACCATCAGTTCTCCTACACAACATCCCCTGAATCACTAATCCTCTTCCTGAATAGGCTGCCTGCGAATTATAAAGCCCCAAGCAATAATCAGGCAGTATCCAGTCATCCGGATCTACAAAAACCACATACTTCCCGGTGGCGTGATCCAGCCCCCGGTTTCGTGCAACACTGACTCCAAAGTTCTCCTGATGAAATACTCTGACACGATAATCCTTAGATGCCCATTCGTCACAAATTTCTCCACAACGATCGGGACTACCATCATCAATCAGCAATAGTTCAAAATCCGCAAATGTCTGCGAAAGAATACTGGAAACACAGCGCGACAAATATTGTTCCACTTTATAAACAGGAACAATGACGGATATAATAGGTTCTTCTTTCATCTTGAATTTCTATCTATATTATCATATTTATAGTCAATGCATCCCGAAACATTTTTTTGAACCGGAGAAAACGTAACAAAGAAATCCAGCAATCAAAGAAACCGCCTCCCATGTGACAAAGAAGATATTTCGCTATGCAATCTGCTTTATAATCTGGCATGAATCTTTCTTCTATCCATTCCTTTTCCTTGGACAATAAATCTTCCAAACAAGATATCCGTTGCCTAAATGGATAGCAATTAGCATGGAGGGATAGCAATACACGCTGAAAAACCAAACTTACGGAGTGCCTCAAATAGTAGGTAAGCTCATCCGACAAATAATAAATATCCTCAAATCTTTCCATTCTGCCTCTATAAGCTGAAAAAAGATTGTATTCATCGCTGTATGTATTCATACGGGAAGAAAGAGTTTCTGCAGAATATGCTATTCTATAATTATAATCCATGAAATTGCAAAGAAGAATATAATCTGAAAGCAATATATAATCCATCATAAAAATCAAATCTTCCATGCAATGGACATTACAATCAAACATAATTTATTTTCACGAATCAATTCCGCACTATATAGTTTTGAACAAGAAAATCCAAAACGGTCAAGGCCATACTCCGCAAAACCTTCACCTATATTACTTCCTAATAATATTTCCGGAAGTGCAATCTTTCCTATTAACTTACCATCAATTGAATATTTTAAAGCTCCTCCCATCACCAAACCAATACCCGTATCGGGCAGGCTCTTATATAAATGCAACAAATAATCCGTGGAAACCCAATCATCTGAATCCACAAAAACAATATATGTACCCTTAGCATGCTGCAATCCTATATTACGTGCAGCGCTAACGCCACTGTTCTGTTGATGGAACACCCGTATCCTCATATCCTTCCCGGCATACTCTTCACAAATCTCCCCGCAACGGTCAGGGCTCCCGTCATCTACCAGCAACAGCTCAAAATCCGTAAAGGTCTGTGCAAGAATACTGTCAATGCACTGGGGCAAGTACTCTTCTACCTTATAAACGGGTACTATAACGGATATTTCCGGAAGATTATTCATATTCGCTCATTTTGTATGCAACACTGCCTTCATTTTTATAGACAACACCAACAAATAGTAGGCTGACTTTACAAAAGCCTTAAAATACAGATAGCCGGCATACGTAGGAAGCACATAATGGATGTTCTGCAACATCAGCTTCCATTCGGGACGCAGGCCCGTCATCTCCAACAAAGACGCATACTTTTTGTTCCTGAATACCAAATAACTCTGATAATGAAAGGATGTGTCTTTCGTGAAATACAGAATACGGTCAAAATATTTTGCCTTCAGAGTCTCAAAAAAAATTATATATATGCCGGTTATCCTGCAAACACCGGGAAGACCGGATAAAATTCGTAGATATAACCCAGCACCAGCACACGACATTCCAAATTACGCATAGACGGCGCCCGCATGATGGAGTCTGGCTGCATAGAATAATAGTAAGTGGTCTCACCGACGACATACATACTTTGAGCCATACATGCCAACTTAAATGACCATAAATCATCCTCGTGTACAATGCCCTCCTGGAAGTAGAGTTTATGCTGCAAAAACGTAGGGGACAGACTGCACCAGTTTGTTCCATGCCATGACATACCATTTCCCCTGCACATAAGTGGAAAGTACAAGAGCATTCCCTTCATAAAACCCGGTGCCTAATGATAAAGGAGGAGCCCAACGTCTGGCGCCGGTCACCTCGTAATTGCCTATCACAAAATCCGGTCGCTTCTGCCCCGCTGCATCCGCCAAAAGCTCTATTGCATTCGCAGAAATATAGTCGTCGCTATCCAAGAAGTACAGATAATCGCCAACAGACGCTAAGATACCGGTGTTTCTTGCAGCAGAAAGCCCTCTGTTCTCTTCATGTTCCAAACACCTCACCACCGTTCCACGCGGATGCGAAGCTACCACCCGTCTGGCTATCTCCATAGAGTTGTCCGGAGTGCAGTCATTCACAAGAATGACTTCCAAATCCTGCCAAGTCTGGTCCAACACGGACAACAAACACCGTTCTACGTACTTGGCAACATTATAAACCGGAATAATAATGGAAACTTTCATACTTTCAATCATATTTTCAGAATTTCACCTCATGGCCTTCCACAAACTCTTCCCACCACACAACAAGCGTCAACAGATTGAAATATTGCAAAGCCTTGTTCTGCCTATGCCAGAACCAACCACCCTCCTTCTCTGCAACTTGTTCATAATCTGTAAGAAACTCCTCCACTGCATCACGACGCAGATAGTTGTCCATAATGCCGGAAGCAAGAATGAATTCCTTAAAGAAAGCACGTCGGGCCCTATCACGGAAGAACAGTGGCATAGGTGCAAAACCGCCCTGCTTCTTCTTCAAGGTAATGGCCTCGGGAAGTAAAGGTTTATAATGGTGCTTTAACAGATATTTAGAAACGGAACGACCCCGCGCAATGTCCAGTACACTGTTGCCCCTGCACTTCAACCCTACCGGTAGCTCCTGCAGGAAATGGAAAAGCTCCAGGTCCATAAAAGGATACGTCAGATTGTTACCGAACATGCGTGCCATGCTGGAAGCCTTGAAAAGAATGATACGGTTGATTACAGTCTCCAAATCGGAAAGAATGGCATGCTGCGCATAAAGATGCTCGAAACTGTGGATATCGGGCCGTAGTGATTTTACCGGCTCAAAATCTTCTTTCGGATTTTGCAGAAGGGCACACAAGGCAGAATCGGAGAAGCCGAAACGCTCCCCTTCCAGAATATGAAGTATCTTATCCAAATGGAAATTGATGCGGGAAAGCTTTCCGCCGGTATCAAAGGTTTCATGCTCCAGCAGACGGCTGATGCCACGCAGCAAGGGACGCAATCCTATGCGGGCGGATAGATAATGCAACGCCACTTCGCGGCCGGAAGTACCGAAATACTGGTCACTGCCGTCACCTCCCAGAATCACGTCGGGCTTGTCATCGCCTATCATGCGCATGGCACAATAGTTTACCATCAGCCCGCCTTCCATAAAAGGCTCACCCAGAAAACGGACAATGTCGGGCAAGGCACTGGTTTCCGTACCGTCAATCTCGTACTCATGATGGCGGGTACCAAAGGTTTCAGACATCAGACGGGCCATGGGCAGCTCCGTCCAGGCATCTCCTTTAAAGCCCACGGAATAGGAGTCAATCTGGCCGTCGTAAATGCTGCGCAGCGCAGCAAGGTTTGAACCGGAATCATAGCCGCCACTCAGCAGGATACCTACCCTGCGGCTATGGCCGATACGCCGGCGGATGGCTTGCGCATGCAATTCTCCATAACGGCGGGAATAGGCCTCGACATCCGGATTCCGTTCAGTCGCCACCTTGGGTTCATGCTCAAAAAATCGCTGTCGCGCTTCAGACAATAAATGTCATCTGCCACCTTTTCATATAAGCCGGGATTTCTTTCCTTCAGCGAATCAAACATGGAATGTACGTTCGCTTGTGTCTCTAACTTTACAGAAGCCCAAACCGGCATCAGATAACCAAGCTCTGTCAACATGTAGAACTTTTCGCCGGCACCTAAAGAATGAACATCGAATAGGGCGAAATTATTCTTCTTCAAAATGCCACGCTGAAGGAATGTACTCAATGAAACCAGATTAGGCTCGAAATTTTCTTCCAGTTGGTCCTCTAAAAATTGCCAGGAAGTGGCAAAATTACCATCAATGTGACAATAGACGGGATAATGCGTGCCATGATGGTCGCGCACCACTCCGCATTCATTTTCTGAATAATATACTATGGTGAACGAACCGTCCAGGCGTGAAAAGCCATATGCCGGATCGGATAGAAACGCATCAGCAGCAAGCTTGGCATTGGTATCATCCGGAGTTGCCTGCAAGGTGTCCCGATTATACAAAGTTCCGAAAAAGAAAAGTCTCAGATTATAACTTTCAAAAGAAGATTCCGGCTCTTCTCCCTCTACACAGACTGTACGCCAATCTTCTAAAGTGATTTTTCCGTATATCATTTGTTTGCTTATAGACTTGTTTATTGTGTATCCCTTTCTATTTTTCCGCCACCCCATGCCTGGTATGTATAAAGGTCTTGTTTGCTCCCCTCAGCTTGAAGATGTTTCCTGCCATCAGCAGGAATGTATAGGGTATCTTTTGCAGGGCCATTGCCAGGCGGCTGGTGCAGAACCTTTTGGGAACGGCAACGAGCAGTGCGACAGCGAGCAACACCAAGAGCAGCCACCACTTCAGCCCCCATGTCCAGCGATAAACCGTAAACAACACGGAGAAGAGGAACGTGAACCCCATCAACAGCAGGCGGGGAATGGAAAGCTGCTGGAAAAGCTTGTCGCAGAAGTCCCAGTTACGCGCAGCAAGCGCCTTCCACAGAAACTTGGCGAAGGTCTGGCAGTAATGCCATTGTGCCGAAAGCCAACGGCGGCGCTGACGGGAGAAATCACCGGTGTTCTGTATCTTCTCATCGAACACAAAGGTTTCGGGCAAATATAAAAACGCTTGCCGCGATAGAGCAGGGTCAGCTCCAATTCACGGTCGAAACCGCCCACAGCCTTGATGTCAGCCATCGTATCACGAAACAAGTCATAACGGAACGCCATACCGGAACCGATAAGGGCAGCCGACAAGCCCAGCTTGGCATGCCCCAGACGGAAAATGGTATTGTTGATTTCCTCACTGATGGCATCGAGCAGGGCCATGTCATTGTTCAGGTTCTTGGCACTCCGGTGGGTCTGCACAATCTCGACTTCCGGATTGGCGAAGAGGTCGTTAATATCACTCAGATAATCGTAAGGGATGACATTGTCCGCATCAAGCACCAAAGCGATGTCATAGTCATTGCCGATGGCAGCCATGGCGGCATTCAGAGATTTGGACTTGGTGCTTTTCTCAAAATGCACTTCAACCAGGCGGACAGGAAGCACAGCGAGGGAAGCGTTGGTTTCGGGCTGCATACGGTCCGAAATGACAACCGTATCAAAACAGTCGGCGGGATAATCCTGCTCCAGACATGAATGGACGCACTCGTGTATCACGGCATCTTCGCGGTAGGCAGGAATCAGTATGGCAAAACGCTTGTGTTCCTTGGCTGGAGGGGGCAGAGGCAGGTCACGCCGGCGTGACGCCAGACTGTAAACCAATAGATACAGTATGTTTATTGCAAACCATATGTATAAAAGCCAATCGAATATATTCAATATATGTTCCAAATTCAGAGCTATTTAAGCTTTAGAGTTGCTGCTTGTTTTTAATGGGTATCCGACACAAAGATACAAAAAGAAGTAGAGTCCGGACAAAATATACAAAAAATGCGAAGAATATAGGAATAAAAAAACGAGCAAGCTCTCACGAACCCCTCGCCCCTGTAAGAAAAGCCTTAAAGGCTTTTCTTTTAAACTGCGTCAATGTTACCTAAAATCAATCTTTCTCTTTACCTGAAAAATAAAACTTCAATTACCTATTCTGAAAACTTCAAAATCCAATTTTTACCTTTACCTAATTTACCTATTTATTCAAAACATTTAGCTTATGAAAAAATCTATTTTCAATCCTTTTACCTAACAACTAATATCCTTTATTGAAAACTGTTTTTATTATTTATCAAATCCAAATGCAGTTTCCCAACTGCACTGCAAAGGTAAGTGTTTTATCCGCACGCACAAAACGCCGGCATATTTTTCGCGCGTTTTATAACATTGTTTTAGAGTTTAAGGGTACAGTTTACACTTATAAACATTTTATTGTTCATCGGGAGTATACTTTCCAGTTAAAAAACAAACCACCGAAGCGCCGAAACGCTTCGATGGCTGTCCCCTTTAAACACCTTTAAACAAATGAATTTCTTCTTTAATTTTCTTGCTTCGGCAATATAACCTAACGCTTCTTTACATTTTTCTGTAACGTAAGTCCAGTCTTCGGCAGCGACCTTATCCTTCGGGAAGAGTTTGGAGCCCATACCTACGCAGAACACACCCGCCTTAATCCAGGAGGTCAGGTTTTCCTGAGTCGGCTCCACTCCACCGGTCACCATCAGCTTGGACCAGGGCATCGGAGCCAGCAAACCTTTCACGAGTTTGACACCAAGCACGTCGCCCGGAAATATCTTGCAGAGGTCGCAACCTGCTTCTTGCGCGAAACCTACCTCTGAAACGCTGCCGCACCCCGGAGTATAAGCTACCAGACGACGGTTACAAATCTTAGCAATCTCCGGGTTGAACAACGGGCCTACAACGAAACATGCACCCAACTGCAAATACAGCGCCGCAGTAGCAGGGTCAACGATGGAACCTACACCCATAGCCATCTCCGGGCACTCTTTTGCCGCAAACTTCACAACTTCCGCAAACACCTCGTGGGCAAAGTCACCACGGTTCGTGAATTCGAACGCACGAACACCTCCATCGTAACAAGCCTTTACAACTCTCTTTGCAACTTCTGCATCCTTATGATAAAAGACGGGCACCATGCCGGTAGAACCAATCTTATTCAATACTGCGATTTTATCAAATTTACTCATCTTTTTATTTACGATTTGACGATTTACGATTTACGATTAATATTACTTTACTTTATATCTATTCTTTTTATTTACGATTTGACGATTCAAACTTCCTTTGCTAACCGATTTCTTGTAGTGACAATAGAACTCACTATTATTTTATACAATTCATGCGCCTCTTGTTGCAACCCAAGCAGTTTATTAGCAGGAATCATCTCACTTTCAGCAATAATTTCCAACCAGTGTATAGTTTCATCCAGTTCTTCCTCTACCATTTTCAGTTTATTCAGAAAATCCTTATCAGACTTTCCCAAACAAGCTGCCCTATAATTGGCAGCAGGTGAAGTCCCTGAACGCACTATTTGTTTAGCTATAGCCATTGACGAAATCCGATTAGGCATACAATCTACCATCTTGATTATTCTCAAAGAGAACACCTTCAATCGTATTTTCAATTCCTCCGAGTTCACTGTAGAAGTAATTTCAATCGTACATCGTAAATCGTCAAATCGTAAATGAGCTTAGCGTTGTACTCGTCCGCTTGCATCCCCCCTGCCAGCGCTTCTACCTCTTCGGTAGAAACAAGGTTGAAGTCACCGTTGATAGTGTGCTTCAAGGCGGAAGCGGCTACTGCAAATTCGAGGGCGGCACCCTGGTTGGGTTTTGTCAGCAGGCCGTGGATGATACCGCCCGAGAAAGAGTCGCCGCCACCTACGCGGTCGATGATAGGATTGATGTCGTAACGCTTTGACTCGTAGAATTCCTCGCCGTTGTAAATCATTGCTTTCCAGCCGTTGTGGGTAGCGGAGAAAGACTCGCGCAACGTAGAGATTACGTATTTGAAGCCGAATTCCTTCGCCATCGCCTTGAAGATTCCCTTGTAGCCTTCAGCGTCCGTCTTGCCGCCTTCCACGTCTGCATCGGGCTTGAAGCCCAGGCAGAGTTCAGCATCCTCTTCATTGCCGATACAGACATCCACATACTGCATCAAAGGCTTCATGATGGACTGGGCTTTTTCTTTGGTCCAGAGCTTTTTTACGGAAATTGAGGTCTACCGACACCGTAACGCCGTGACGTTTGGCAGCCTCGCAAGCCAGGCGGGTCAACTCGGCGGCCTTGTCGGAGATGGCGGGAGTGATACCTGACCAGTGGAACCAGTCTGCACCTTCCATGATGGCATCGAAATCAAAGTCTGCCGCATCTGCCTCGGCAATGGCAGAGTGTGCACGGTCATAGATTACCTTACTGGGACGCATGGAAGCACCGGTCTCAAGATAGTAGATACCTACACGGTCACCACCACGCGCAATGAAATCCGTCTTTACGCCATACTTGCGCAATGCGTTGACAGCCGACTGGCCTATTTCATGTTTCGGCAACTTGGTTACAAAATAAGCATCATGTCCGTAGTTGGCACAGCTGACAGCCACGTTGGCCTCTCCGCCGCCATATACCACATCAAAAGAGTCGGACTGCACAAAACGGGTGTTTCCCGGAGTAGACAGCCTCAGCATGATTTCACCTAATGTAACTACTTTCTTTCCCATAATCTTTCTATGTTTTTAT
>ENA-OQCV01000309-OQCV01000309.1-human-gut-metagenome-genome-assembly--contig:-NODE-309-length-14008-cov-3.148188_pt1 | contig 14008 bp, 11 predicted proteins | sample MGYA00242766_ERZ504592 | MGnify/ENA primary metagenome ERZ504592 (study PRJEB26092, sample SAMD00036315) | human gut metagenome | host: Homo sapiens | study: EMG produced TPA metagenomics assembly of...
AGTAGTTTCCAATATTTTCCGGGCGTACCGTTGTTCCACAGCAAAGACCTCATCAACTGGGAACAAATCGGACACTGCCTGACGCGCCCCTCACAACTGCCGCTTCACGACGCCGGCCCGTGGGGAGGAATCTATGCACCCACCATCCGCTACAACGACGGTACATTCTACATGATTACCACCAACGTGTCCGACAAAGGCAACTTCCTTGTACACACTACCGACCCGCGTGGCGAATGGTCGGAACCCGTATGGCTCAAGCAAGGCGGCATAGACCCGTCCCTCTATTTTTGAAGACGGCAAGTGTTACCTTGTCAGCAATCCGGGCGTAGGTATCTATCTGTGCGAAATCAACCCCAAAACCGGCGAACAACTCAACGAGTCCAAACGCATCTGGAACGGTACGGGCGGACGGCACCCTGAAGGGCCGCACATTTACAAGAAAGACGGCTGGTATTACCTGCTGATTTCCGAAGGCGGCACGGAATACGGGCACAAAGTGACAATAGCCCGTAGCCGCGATATAGACGGCCCGTACGAAGAGAACCCCGCCAATCCCATCCTGACCCACATCAACAAGAATGCACAGAACAGCCCGATACAAGGAACCGGCCATGCCGACCTGATACAAGCTCCTGACGGTTCGTGGTGGATGGTGTGTCTCGCTTTCCGTCCGCAAAGCGGCAGCCATCACCTGCTGGGACGCGAAACGTACCTTGCTCCCGTGCGCTGGGACAAGAATGCCTGGCCGGTAGTAAACGGAGATGGTACAATAGCCCTGCAAATGGATGTACCAACCCTACCGCAACATCCTCTTGCCCCCAAGCCTGCACGCACGATTTCAAAAACGGCAAATTAGGTCCCGAATGGGTTCATATCAGAAACTATCATCCGGAAAACTATACTTTTGCTTCCGGTAACCTCCGTCTGAAAGCAACCCCCGTAAACCTGAACAACGGGAAAGGCAGTCCTACTTTTGCCGGCCGCCGGCAAGAACATATCGACTTCACAGCCACCACTTCCATGCAACTGAAAAAAGCCGCCAGTGGCGACGAAGCCGGCCTGACGGTCTACATGTTCGAATCGTCCCATTACGATTTATTAGTCAAGCAATTGGCAGACGGGAAACAAGCTGTAGTATTGCGCTACCAATTGAATGAATTGACCCATACGGAAAACGGAAGTTATTCTGCCCCCAGGGGGTAAAGTACAACTCCGTGTAAAAGGCAGCAACGAAAATCTATTCGTTCGAGTATGCCCACAAATCGGAAACGGACTTCAAATGAACTGGGCCGAATGAATACGCGCTATATCAGTACAGAAACTGCCGGTGGCTTTACGGAATCAATGCTGGGATTGTATGCCGTCTCCGGTTCTCAAACCTCAAAAGCATATGCAGACTTTGAATACATTTGATTACGAAGGAAAATAGCAGCCAATCTTAGAGAAAGCCCCTGCTTTTCTCCGCTTCCGCCCATTTTGTCTGTCCGGTTCAGTACAAAGATTCATGAACGGCCCACTTAGGTGAACAAGTTTGTTCACCTAAGTGGGCTGATTTGTTCACTACTATGAACAAGGCGGACCACTTTAGTGGAGATACCATAAAATCACTATGTTTATCGCAATAAGTACCCATCCCGTCCGAACAAAGTACAAGGCAAAGAGCTATCAAAGCGCCGCCTTACGGACCACCTCCTTTATTTTATTCTCTCTATGGTTCTTCAATCTATATCAGAACGATGCACACCGGTGAGGGCAAAACAAAAATCCGGGATGGCCTGCATCCCGGATTTCCTATCTAACCAGTATATTTCCGTCTATCCCTCTTACCATTCAGGAACAGAGAAAAGAGTGTGGAACGTGAACTTCACTTCCATAGAACTGCTGAAACCAAGTTCCTTGATAACATCACCATCAGGAGTACCGAAAGCGCACCCTTTATCCTTTGTTGCCCCATAGCAATTCCAAAGTTCCAGACGATACTTCGGGGATTCATTGGCATCGAGCACTTTGGATGCATCAAATGTCACTTCCTTGCCATCCAGATAGAGGTTGTCAAGTGTGGCATGTAAACCCGGGGAAATACTTGTAAATGTCAGCCACTTCAACGAAGGTCATGATGGAACCTGCCGCATAGTCGGCAGATTCGTACTTAATGTCGAACTGAGAAGCCACAAGGCTGTACTGGAAGTTCTCGTATTTCACCTCGAACGTAGCTCCTGCGTTATATCCCCATGCACTTCCCCAATCCGGATTGACAGTAACCAGATTGGGCGTATAAATACCTGCACCGGTACCGTCGGTAATGACGGTGCAGACAATCTCAAGCTTCTCCTTGAAATGGATGGCAGGCTCGGTACCTTGATTTTCTACATTGCTGAACGGACTGAGGGGAACTGCATTGCCTACAGAACCAGCCCCATAAGCATTGAACAACTGAACACGGTACTTACCGTTTCCTTCAATGTCGCCATAATAGAAGCGGTTGGCATCAAACCGGATGGAAGTACCGTCCAGCTTGATGTCGTCAATGCGTACAAACGAATTGGGATAGCGCTTCGCCATACCGGCAAAGTCAAGCGTAAACACCATAGCATCGGTACAAGTTCCCTCGAAAACAAACGTGTGCTGTCCAGCCAAGTCTTCGGGTGAAATGGCTACAAGCAGTGCATCCCAACTTCCTGCCCATGATGAATCGGCGATATTGAGCAATACAGGAACCTGCGCATCGGCATCGGCCTTGGCCTGGCTGTAATAGTTCAACGAATAGCCATAGTCGCCATCGGGCAGGGCAATCTGCAGGCCGTCGGCAGTCAACGACAGAATGTTCAGCTTACCACTCTTCGTGCCAATCCAAGTATTGGCACAAAGCACATCTATGTCGATGTCAATCACTTTATTCGCCTCGTCAATCGTAAACTTACCGGTTTCATCGGTCACGGTACCGTCTTCGGCAATACGATGAATATTCACCGTACCGTCCTCCTTGAGCTCCATATAACCATAGTCCTTTCCGTAAGTATAACCTATCCAGCCATTATCCGTACCCATCTCCCAATGAATCTGCTGTTCAATGTTGGGTTGTCCGTTGGAAACCGTACTCCAGTTGTCCGTAACACCCCACTGCGTGAAAGGTCCTTCAAACACGTGCTGCTTACCGTCCTGGCCATTGTCAAGATACCACTTCTGATAGAGCAGAGCCTTGTTGAACGGTACGTTCTTGGCTGTGGAAACAGCGCGTACAGCCATACCTTGATAAACTGCGGCAGTGATACGGTGATTGACAGAAGCTGCAAACTGGTAACCTACCGCAAATTCTGTATTGGAAGAGTTGACAGTACCGGTGAGGTAATATCCTTCAGTACCCAGCGCTGTCACATCGTTTGCCACACGCGTACCGGCTGCAGGCAGGAAGATGGAATTACCATTAGGACCGGTGAACTTGAAACCTGTCACTCCATTCTGCTCAGTCCACTCTTTCTGGCACAACGTGAAGAGTTCCTCGAAATCATCGGCAGTAGGCAGTGTGGCACGCCCTTGAAATGCACGGAAAGCCAAGTCGGAAGCCGTTTTATAAGTATCGGCCGAAGCATAGTCGGCAGGGTCGATGCTATTGTTGCATCCGGTCAAGTCACCGAATCCGAAAAGGCCACCCAGTCCAGTCTCGCTCTTGGCACCCACATTGAAGCGAGCCCACTTCACGGAGAGTCCCAGGTCGACAAGGTCATTGTCGAGATCGAAGTCATAGGCAGGAGTAGTGAAGCTCTTCACCTCACCATACACAATGCCGCTACCCAGATTGAGGTAAGCCGCATAATAGTATTGCGTTTCGGGCACCAACCCTTCATGGACGAATGAATAGCTGTCCTTAAGTTCCTCACTCTTCACTATAAGGCCTGCACGAACCGCTTCTACATCGGATGAAGTAGAGATAACAACACCACAAGTAGCATCGGCCGTAGCATCGGTCAATGTCCCACCCAATACAGCCGAGGCGAAGTCGACAGATGCGGCATCGGCAGTAGCCACCTTGGCATCGGTGGTGAGCAAGCTTTTCACCTCACCTTTGTAATACACCTTACCCTGCAAGCATACATAAGCCTGATAATAGAGCGTAGAGTTATTGTTCAACCCGTTCAACTGAGCACTGAAGGCGCTGCCGTCATAAGCAGCCTGCACGTCCTCGGGCAGGTTGTCTTGCGCAGAGCCATAGAAGAAGCCGGTCTTATAGCTTCCGGCATCCATGCCATCCAACCCGGAGAGCGTGGCATGGAGCGTAGCGGTAGTGGCGGTCACATCGGACGACCCCGTCACCACCGACGATTCGTTCAGAATCGGGGTGGTGTGGATAGTATAGTCGTCATCTTCACTGCACGAAGCCAGCGAAAGACCCAATGCAAGTGAAAGTATTCCTAAATATATCTTTGTCTTCATATATACTAAATTCATTTAAGTGGTTATTCAATGGTCATCGAAATTATCTCAACCTTCACATCCGGCTGTCCGTCTTCGGTGGCAGCCACAGTAGCAAGTCCCTTATTCTGGATACCGATACAGATACAACTGCTTCCTTCGTAAGTCACAGTGGCACCGGTGGTATTGGTCACGGACACAGTCTGTACAGCTCCTTCGGCAGTATCAAAGGCCACGGCATGAGCCAGGTTGTAGCAGTCGTCTTCCCAGGTATTTCCGATGTTATTGTCCATAATCACGGTCTTAGGAGTCGCGCCCTCGTTCCAAGTGATTCCACTCAGCACTTTGTACTGTATCTTCAGCGTCTGGTTCTTTTTCAACTTCACCTTCGTGATGTCGATCGGCCATCCCGCGTCACCACCGCCCCAAGGATTGTAGAACTGCAAGCGCAAACGATCGGGATTTCCGTCACCGAAAAGAATTTGTACCTTGCTGTTGTCTACCTTGATTTCAGTAGGCCCGGTAGGTCCGGTAGCGATAGGTTTGTAGTTGAGGTTGGCACAAGATAAGAATCCACGGCTCCCTTGTCATTGGTCGTTGCAGGCACACCCATCTGGAAAGAGCTGGTGACATCGCAAGCCATTACGGTAAACTCGCTTCCCTTCACTTCCACCGTGCGCTTATCACCGGTAGCGGTGAGGACGGTTATCTCAACCGGATTGCCGTCGGCATCCATAAATTTCAATTTGCCGTCTTCAATGGCAAGCTTACCGGCATTGGTACCGTCATCCCATTTGTAGCCATCGGCCGTGCTGCTCAATACCAGCTCATAGTCGGCAATGGAAGCATCGGCCACAGGTGCCCATGAAGAACCGTACTGTCCCTTCACTACGCTTTTCCCCAAGCAGCAGAGCCACCATTCCACCATGTCCAGTCATAAGGTTCTTCATCATTGATGAGGAAGCGTGCCTCATTGCCCACATAGGTGACACCGTTGATTTCAGTAGTGAACAGTTTGGTTGCCAAATCTTCAATGGCAGGCTGTTGTACTTCGGCAGGCTGAAGCAAACCCGGATCTTCAGTCGGTATGATACTGGGGTCATTATAAGCCTCTTCGGAAATGAAGTTCCACACCAGCCACCACGGACCTTCGCTATTGGTACGCATCGTAGCTACCTGCAGCAGATAAGGAGTACATTCTATAATCTTGATGTCGTTGGTATAGTTGGAACAGACATCATCAAAACCCTCGTTATGCAATGAATAGGTACCGCCATAGAAAGATATGACAGGGCGTTTCGGGTCAGACACATTCAAGTTGAAAGTTCCGGTGGCATCCGTCGTGCCCGAAGCAGCCACCCGATGAAGTTCCACCGTACAGCCTTTCACAGCATCCAGGCCGAAAGTGATGTACGACTGGAAATAGGGGTCGTCTGCCGGAATGAGCCACGATTGGATACCCGGATCCCAGTTGGGAGCCCAATTGGCGCTACCAATCATAAGGTCGGTAATATTGCTTCCATCATTTTTTCACATCAGTGTGGCTCATGTACATCACCGGTCCCGAACAACGGCCAATACCAAAGTTCTTGTCAATGGGAACCCACTTACGGCTCTTGCCCACTCCACCTGCAAGGTTAGCCCAGATAGGGTCTTCGAGCATGGCAAAGTTATTGGTCTCTACCTTGAAGGTATATGGTTCGCCATATACCGGACCTGCCGGTGTGGAAGCGCCGAAAGTCACGCTATATTCTCCGGCAAAAGGAAGTGCCAAGTCAAGAGTGGTCTTTTGAGAAGGACCGCTTGGAGTGACCCACAAGGGAGTGGCTCCCTTGATGAGCGAAGTCAGATGAATCGTATTAGGATCATTGGCATCAGGGGTCACCGTATAGGCGATACCTTCCACCAAATCATCGGAAACATAGGTTTTTGCCCCCATCTCGTACTCTTCGGGCGAGCAAGCGGAAAATATCAAAGCCGCTCCTGCCAATATGGAAAAGAATGATTTAAGTCTCATATCTTATTGTTTTTAGTTTTTTATTTACTCTATTAATGGTACTCACCATCCGGGATTCTGCACAAGTACACTCTGTGAAAGGTTAATTTGATTATAAGGAATCTGGCTCAAGCCTTTGGTGGCTTTCACACGGTCGGCCCGTATGGTTATTGCATCATCAGCGCCTCCACTCTTCACCTTGACACCATTCAAGGCGAGCTTCTCGGCTGCCACGTCTATACCTTGACGCAGGAGATCCCAATAATTAATGCTTTCAAAAGCAAATTCAAGACGACGTTCTTCCATAATAGCTTGTTGAGACACACTCTTAGCTTGATAGTTGGCCGATACTGTTCCGTTGTCATCAACCTGATAAGCACGCTTACGCACTTGGTCGAAATAAGTTTGCGCATTGGGGCTACCCAGTTCTGCGGCCATCAACAATACGTCGGCATAACGGATAATAACGTAGTCTTGGCGGTTCTGTGTCTGGAAGTCACCGCTACCATCCTGCTTACCGGCATGGCTTCCATCGGCATAGCAAAGGGGAGCATACTTCTTCACAGCATAGCCGGTATATTCACGCCAGTCATTAAAACTGGTGGTAAAGTCGGCCGAACCGGTGATTCCTTCCCCTACCAAATCAATGATAGAAGCCGAACGGCGGAGGTCACCAGTGGGAAACGCTTCCACAAAATCAGGATTTACCGTCAATGCGCCCCATCCCTTGCAATAGGGAGCAGCATTAAGCTGGCGCATACCCAACATCACCTGCCAACGGTTGGAGTCATTATTCCCGTTATAATCCTGAGTAGCGGTAAATTTCAACGCAAGAATGGTTTCCTTGTTTCCATCACCGGCATATGTACCCTTCAAAGTTTCATAGTCTCCTTTTTCGGCCACTTTTGCAGAAGAAGCCGGCCATAAATTCTTGAATTGCGGTACCAAACCATATTCTCCTGAAGCGATTACGTCTTCTACAGCAGCCAAAGCTTCGGCACGAGTCACCTCTACAGGTTCTTCACCGTAATATCCGGTATAGAAAAGATAGGCACGTGCCAGCAAAGCCTCGGCGGCATATTTTGTAATATGTCCGTCGTTCTTGGTATAGTCGGCCTTGGGATAAGCGTCACCGGGAATATTCTCGATAGCATATTTTAAGTCAGTAAATATGGCACTGAACACCTCTTTGGCAGGTGAAGGAGCGCGATTTTCGTTTACCGGTTCCAGAAAGAGTGGGATATTCCCCCGATAAACGAACCATATCCAGATAAAGCAATGCACGCAACGTACGACATTCGCCCATATAGATACCACGTTTGCTATCCGATTCATTCCATACAATCTGCTCTTCATGAGCTATCAGCTCGTTGCAACGATAGACGCCCGCATAATAATTTTTCCAGTCACCTTCGTATAGGTTGAGGTCAGCCGGCGATTGGGAGATGTCAAAACGGTCAATGGCCTGATAGCCACGTCCATCGGCATTTCCGGTAGCGCCAAAACACTCGGCACTCATCACCTCGGAAGCCATATAAAACCCTACCATCATGGCTGATGAAGTCTGGCGCCAACCATCATAACAACCTATCAGAGCACGATAAGCATCTTTTTCAGTCTTATAGAATGTACCGGTTGAAGATTCAGTCTTCGACGTAACATCGAGAAAACTGTCGGTACACGAAGCCAGTCCCAAACTCAGGAGCAGGACACTTGCCATAAATATATTTTTGTTTTTCTTCATATCAGTCTATATTTTAAAATTTCAAGTTAACACCAAACAATACGGTACGGGGACGGGGGTAATAACCTAAATCAACGCCCGATACCCAACCTTGTCCGTTATCTCCTTCGGGACCATAACCTATTTCCGGATCCATGCCGTCATATTTGGTAAATGTGAACACATTCTGTACCTGAGCATAGATACGGCACTGGCTGATGACCTTACATCTCAGTAGCTTGGCAAAGTCGTAGCCCAAAGTAATGTTACTGATTCGCAGGTAATCACCATCCTGCACATAGAGGTCTGAGAACTGCCAGTTGAGATTCTGGTCTGTGACACGAGGTATGCGATTGCTGGTTCCCTCTCCTGTCCAACGTCCTAAAATTGCAGTAGTATAATTGGCTTGCTTGGAGGTATGGTTACGATAGCTCTGGACAATCTGCTGTCCGAAAGCACCGTTGGCCACTACAGAGAAATCAAGTCCTTTCCAGTTGAAACCGAGATTGAAGCCCATAGTGAAATCAGGAATACCGTTACCAAGATCGGTCTTGTCAAGCTCGTTCACCCGTCCGTCATGGTTGATGTCCACAAACTTCACGTCACCTGGTTGTACGTCAGCTTGCAGCACACCGTTACCAGCCTTAATCCAATCCTCTATTTCTTGATTGTTTTGGAATATGCCTGCTGTCTTGAAACCATAGAAATAACCGATAGGCTTACCATTCTCGGCACGATAGAATTCAGGAGTATTGTCATACAACTGGTTGGTAGAGCCATGAATGATACCATCGTCGTTAGGAATCTCTCCGACCTTATTCTTATTGTAGGCACCGTTGATACCGATATTGTAACTAAAGTCTTTGCCTATTTGGTCATTCCAAGTAAGATTGAGTTCCACACCGGTGTTTTTCACTCCACCGCCATTAATATAAGGAGCACCTGCTCCGGCAGTAGCAAGAATAGGAGCCACCACGAGCCAGTCTTTAGTATCTTTAATGTAGAAATCGAAATTAACACCCAGGCGACTGTTGAGGAATCGGGCATCAAGACCGATATTGGTCTGCTGTGAAGTCTCCCACTTGATGTCAGCATAGCCAGACGACTAGGGTAAGCTCCCCAGTTGGTTCCGAGCTGTGCCGCAGCATCCGAGTCGCCGTAACCGCTGCCGAAAAGATAGTGTGTATTGGTACTCTTGATAGGAGCCAGATATTGGAATGCGTCAATGTTGGCATTACCCACTTGTCCCCAGCTGGCACGTATTTTCAGGAAGTCGAGCCAGTTTTGCGTACTTTCCATGAATTTTTCGTTAGTAATGGTCCATCCTGCCGATACCGAAGGGAAGTAACCAAAACGGTTGCCTTTGGCAAAGTTGCTCGAACCGTCTGCACGCAAAGTAGCATTGACCATATAAGTTTCTTTCCAGTTCCAACCCAATCGGCCGAAATAGGACACCTTGCGGCTCTCGGTATGCGGATTGCCACTGGCACCCAAGCCGTTGGTCGAATCGGAGGCCGTTCCGTTGCCCACAAAAGCATGCTCCCAATCATCAAAACCTTCTTTCAGCATACCATTTTTAGCTTCGATATAAGTGCCCTCGTAACGATAGGCTTCCATACCCAGCAAGGCGTTGAACGAATGTTCTCCCATAGTCCAGTCATAAGAAGCCGTATTGGTCCATGTCATACCCAAAGAGTGATTGGCATTTTGAGATACGGTAGTACGTTCTTCATTATATATATATTGGCTGAACTTGTAGAGAGGCTTGAAACTACGGTATTCGCTGGAACCATAAACCACACCGAATACAGACTTTATCTTCAAATTCTTGACAGGCTGCAATTCAGCATAAACATTACCGGAAAAAGTAGCCGTTTTGTTCTCATTGTTGCTGTCGGTCATCATTAAACCATAAGGGTTTCCATCACCTTTATTCCAGTCACTGGTACTGGTGTCATTGTAAGGCGAATCATAAAGATTATTATCGCTATAGACAGGAGCGATAGGCGATGTTCCGAATGCACCGCGTAAGGTATTATTATATTGGTTGCCTACACTGATACCGTTATTCATCTTATATACAAAACTCACCTGCTCGCCCACTTTCAAAATATCCTTGAAAAGTTTGTGCTCGCTGTTCACACGGAAATTGTAACGCGAATAGTTAGACACATCCGAACCGCCGACAATACCTTCCTGACTCATATATCCTAACGAAAGGGCATAAGTGGAAGTTGCGCTTCCACCAGTGACACCCAGCGTATAGCTCTCCGTTGTGGCATTATCTTTGAACATAGTATCTACCCAATCCGTATCATACACATTGCCATTGGCATCGTAAATAGACTGGTATTGGCTCCAATCGTAAGCCGAAAGTCCGCTATTCAAAGCCTGCTCATCCATAATGGCCATATACTCTTTTGCATTCAGCATATTAGCCTTACGAGCTACATTCTGTATTCCATAATAAGCATCGAAACTAATCTGCGCTTTACCTTCGCGCCCTTGCTTGGTAGTAATAAGCACTACACCATTAGCACCGGCCGAACCGTAGATAGCCGCACTAGCCGCATCTTTCAGTACATCTATACTTTCAATATCGGCAGGATTCAAAGTAGAAATATCACCACCCACACCATCAATCAGATAAAGAGGAGCACTATTTCCCACGGTACCAAGACCACGGATACTCACTTTCATGTCAGCACCCGGTTGACCGGAAGTCGAAGCAATACTTACACCCGGTGTCTGTCCCTGCATAGCCTGCAAGGGATTGGTTGTATTCATCTTGGCTATTTCGTCACCCTTCACCTGAACAGTGGCACCCGTCACCAATTTCTTCTTCTGGACACCATAGCCCACTACAACCACTTCATCCAACATTTCCGTGTCCTCCTTCAGCACCACATTGATGACGGAAGAAGTACCTACCTTGATTTCCTGTGATTGATAACCGATGTAAGAAAACACCAGTGTCTGTCCTTGTTGGGCACTTACCGAATACCGGCCATCAATGTCGGTAATTCCACCCGTAGCGGTTTCTCTCACCTGCACGCTGACACCTATCAACGGCTCACTATCCGTAGCCGATGTCACAACACCCGAAATGGTCTTGTTTTGAGAAGGATTAGCCTGCAGGCTACTGATTGCAGGTACAAGAAACAAAAGTACCAATGCAACACGGCATAAACGCAGATTTATGCACTTTTCCAAGAATGTTTTTCTCATTGTACATTATTTAATGGTTAATATCAAAGATTCATTGTGTTCTTCAATTAATACCAAAGAACTCGGATGCAAATGTATGGAGGAACAAGAAAAGAATGTCGAGAAATTGTTACGAAGAGTATATGATTTCGTTAATCAAGGCTTCTAAAATGTTACTAAAAAAGGTATAATTTGTTTTCCGTCCCTTCTCTAAGCCTTTTGAAGAGGGGCTATTCTTCCCATTCCCCTCAATACCGGAATTGGTTTCACCTCACTTTTCCATCCCCAATATACTTTCTCCGGAGTACAAAGAACCATTTCTTTCTAAAAAATCGTTCTCAAGGAAGAACAACCTAAAGCTTAACAGATAATGAAAAAAATTTAGTAGTATTTGCAGTACTTGCCGCAATCGTGGCAAGCTGCGCCGATGACAATCCGCCCAGATAGAAAAAAGCAGTGAGTTGGTATCACCACGACTTTTGATGGACGTGTCCACAGAAAGCGGACAAAGCCCGCTGACCGGCATACTGACCATCATGCCCTGCAAGGCGGGCACCTCTATTTATTATGGAAACTACATAAACCGGAAGCTGACACCGTTTTTACGGTTACTACCAAGTTAAAGACGGAGCTTTCTATAACGATGGCGTCAATCGAGAGTTATCCTTACCCGCAGGTCTCTATAACATGATTTATTGGGGAACCCCTAAATACGAGGAGCCGATTTATGCACATCCTCTCATGAGGGACCCGGTCTACATCTTAGGCGAAGACATGTCCCGGCAACACTTCTCCCTATTCAAAATGGAAGCGGACACAACCTATTATCCGGTATTCGACCTGGTACACGCCGTCCAGCCTGCCAACATTGGAAGTGAGGACCTGAAAGCATCCCTCAAACGGGTAGTGACCGGACTGAAAGTAATCATCAAGGACAAGAACAACGGCATCCTCAGTTCGAGCATCGACAGCATGGTGGTGCGCATCACCAATATTGCTGGAGAACTGAATTTCTACACCGCCGCTCCTCAAGGAAGCCCACGCACAGTAGCCTTCCCTCTGGTCCGTTCCGTCGACGGTACACAAATGAGCAACGCCACCGTCATGCTCTTCCCTTCTTTCGGGAAACCGGAATTCCAGATGAGCATCATACTGAAAAATGGAAACGTGAAAAGTTTCAAGCAAACATTGAACGGACCTTTGGAAGCAAACTCCAAACTGACCCTGACCCTCACTCTGGGAGACATCTTTTCCGAAGAATCATCCGGAGAATTCACCCTTGACAACTGGAACGAGGAAAGCCAGACAATCGATGTCCCTTCATTGGATTGAGCTTGCAGCATCAAGGAAAGATAGAACGGTGCGCGTCCATCTTATAAAAAGGCAACGTGAACCAGAAAGTGGAGCCCTTGCTCAACTGTGACTCCACCCCTATCTCTCCTTTCAGTTCCTTCACAATGTTTTGCGAAATGGCCAGTCCCAGTCCGGTACCTTGCTTAAAGGAATCCCAGCTTCACAAAGCGGTTAAAAAATCCCCTGCGCATTCTCAGATGATATCCCCGTCCCGGTATCGGTGACATAAAAACGGATATAGCTATTTTCGGGCATTCCGTAACCAATGGTAATGCTACCGGCAGCAGTAAACTTCAGCGCATTACTGATGAAGTTATTGAATACCTGAGTAATTCTGCGCTGATCGGTATACAGCAGCAAACCGGGCAATGGCGTAACCGTGACCAGACGCACGTCTTTATTGGTCAGCCTGATACTTGTAGCCTGCTCTATCTCGGACACCATTTTATTGATATCCACGTTAGCATAGACATACTCCAATGTACCGGCTTCTATCTTCGACAAATCCAGAATGTCATTGATGAGCTGCAACAGCAGTTCATTATTCCGCTCTATAATATCGAGATACTCCACCCGTTCTTCCTCAGACACTTCCGTGGCCAAAATACTCGAAAAACCAACTATTGCATTGAGCGGAGTACGTATCTCATGACTCATATTGGCCAGGAAAGCCGATTTTATCCGGTTGGACTCCTCAGCCTCCTCTTTGGCCAGACGTAGCTTGCGCTCCATGATTTTCAAATCAGTAATGTCCCAAGCAGTATAAACAATCCACTTGCGACCATCAGAAAGCTTTATAAAATTATTGTTCTGGAAGGTAAACCGCTCCTCGTTCTTCTTGGTAAAAAAACCGTCGTATACCTTCTTGTGGAATCCCCGTCTTGACCAACTCTTCATCCTCCTTCCTAATTAAAGCCGCAGCCTCTGGCATTGTTTCAAAATCCGTCTTGCCTATAGCCTCTCTGGCCGAACATTCAAAGAGTTCCTCTGCCTTTTTATTCCAAAAAGTATAGCGCATCCCATCATTCACATCCTTCACTTTTGCCGCAATGGGAAGATTATCAAGAATGCCTTCCAACAGTTGCAGATACCTCTCCCGGTCCCTTTCCCTCAATTTCTTCATCCGCCTCTGCATGAAGAAAAAGAAGAGGCACAGCACCAATGTACCTAAAAGAATGGAAATATAGACCATCTCTCTTTGAACAAACCCGTCGGGAATATCAAGCCTTTCCTGCAAGGTGAAAGCAGTATCGAAAAGTTCGGGGCTTTCAGCCATTTTGTCAGCCAATGCCGGATGAACAAAGATTATACAAAAA
>ENA-OQCV01000310-OQCV01000310.1-human-gut-metagenome-genome-assembly--contig:-NODE-310-length-13980-cov-2.463654_pt1 | contig 13980 bp, 22 predicted proteins | sample MGYA00242766_ERZ504592 | MGnify/ENA primary metagenome ERZ504592 (study PRJEB26092, sample SAMD00036315) | human gut metagenome | host: Homo sapiens | study: EMG produced TPA metagenomics assembly of...
CTCTCATGTTAAAAAGTTGATCTCAGTCAAGTTAAACTTGGCTAATTCGTTCATTCAGATAAATCTGAATTTACTGTTTTAAAGGTCTTCAAATTTTCATTGAAGCGTTCTGATTGATTCTCAAAAATCTTTTCAAGGTTTCTCACTGTTCAGTTATCAATGTTCTTTGTTTTTGCTCTCTTGCGACAACTTGATTATTTTATCAAATCGCTGTTCGTTTGTCAAGCACCTTTTTTGTTTTTTGAACTCTGTTTTAAGTTCTCTGTCTTGCGACAGCTTGTTTATTCTATCAAAATGTTTTTCATTTGTCAAGAACATTTTTTCACAACTTTTTTAATCAGCTTATTTCAAAGCAATATTTATAAAGTCATGTCTGTAAATTGTAACTCACAAGCTCTACAACTCAATGTGTCCCGCGAGTCAGCTTTGATATAATATCATCTGTGTCGCATAAAGTCAACACATTTTTTATCTTTTTATATATATTTTTTCTCATTGTTTTTACACAACTATATATTGTATTTACATACTTATCCACATACCATCTATTGCTTATGTACTTTTCTCTTTTATGCATTATTACACCGGTTTAAGCTACAGTATATTTTCTATCAGCTTTATGACAGGATTGTTTTCATACAGATACTTAAGCATCATAGAATCATTTATATATGCTGTCATTGTCTGTCCCATTTCAGATGCAGCAAATAATGATGTCAGGGCAAGGAGCAGCCATACGATGACCATTCCCTTAATAAAACCTACTGCAAAGCCTGCAATCCGGTTCACAGTGCCAATAACAGGCACCCTTTCTATTTTCCTGATGATGTGACGGACTATGTATGCCACTATTCCCAGCAAAAAAAGTTACTATAAAAAAAGGACAAACCTGTCATAATGGCATTTGTAAGCTGTGCGGATATGGTGTCGTATGCTCCGGATTGCTGCAGCAATATGTTTGCCATATCAAAATCTCCTGTGGCTTTTTGTCCCTGTGCAGCTATTTGTTTTTCAATACCGTTTAAAATTACGGGCTCTATTCCTGTCTGTGATAATATCTGATCCCTGACATATGGGGCTGCCATGGTTGATGCAGCAAGCATTACTATCCAGGCTGCAAGCGAATATACCATGCGAAGCACACCTCTTGTGTAGCCTCTCACCACATTCCACGCAATAATACATATTACCGCAATTAACAGCCAATTCATTTCAGTCTCACCTCGTCCATTGCGCCGTCATAGATGAAGATATAGTTATTCATACCCGATTTATACATCACCTTGTACAGTTTATTGTCAAATGTATGATAGAATTTCTTAACTCCGTGTATGGTGTATATCTCACATGCTGTGTCTCCTGTGACGCACACCTCGTTATTGCTGTCAAACTCTATACTATTGTAGGCAATAGCTGTGTCGTTTTCCATAAGCATCTTACCGTTAAAATCATAAAGCTTGATATGACTGGTGCAATTTTTATCATTGTTGGAGTATGCTACTCCTATATATTTATTATTGTAAAATACGCTGTCTATCAGCTTTTCCAGCTTAATAGTCTGCTTGAGCTTTGGCTTCTGGCTTCCGTCAAATACCATAATATTCTGATCTGAAACTGCTATCATCCTGCTGTCGGAAACATATGCTATTTCAGGTATGAGCTGATTCTCATACTTGTAGGTGCCGACATTGTTGTCTATCTCATTTTGTCCTACTGATCCAAAATTGTAAAAGGATATAACGCTGTCCGTCTTTCCTCCGGATACATCTATCATATCTACAGCCAGTTTTTTAGCATCATATGAAAGAGCTATATCAACAGGTATGTTCTTCTGTTCTCCGAAAAACTCACCACTTGCCAGCTCTTTTCCGTTTACATCATACAGCTTTACATAATAATTTTCATTCTCACTGACAAGCACTGCCACTGTGCCCTGGCTTGCTATGCAGGCTTTTATGATGGGCCACGATGTTCCTATTTCTTTTTTTACCCCCTTCTTGTCCATGATATAGAGGTCTGTTCCACCCATGTCATAGATAGTCATAAAACTTTCGCATGTGACTACCTGTGGCGATGACATCTCAAATGCCTGGTTCCATATACGGTTTCCGTCTGATGCTGTATACAATACACCATCATTGCTGTACTCCACTACCGCTCCGCAGAAATCCACGAACGACACCGCACTCTTGTCCTTCTGCTCCACGCTGCTTTTGACGTCAAATGACTTGTAGGTGCGCAGCGCCATCCACAACCATACTATAAGAAATAAAGCCACGACTGCTTGCCACGACTATTATTATTCTTTTTGCTATTTTTCTTCTATGCTTTCGTATTTTCTCCTCGAGCTCGTCCAAATCGGTCTCGACAGTTTTAAAGTCTGATTTCTGTGCCATAATCTTATCCTTTTGTCTACTTCCAAAATATTTGTTACTTGTCAGTATACCATTCACCGGATATTTTTTCCACTGGAATTAAATCTTCTTCTGTGGACATGGCAGGAAGTGTCTCCTTTTTGTCTATTGTGCCGCTCATTCCAGCGCCGGCTTTAAGCCCGATAAGCACTATAAGCACTGCTATCGCTGCAATCATCACTACAGATGCAAACGAACCCTTGCGCTCTTCTTTTCCTGCCTCCATGGCTTTTCTGTACCGGCCGCGTTCTTTCGATATGCTGCCAAATTCCTCAGGAAACGTCACATTGATCCTGTCATCTGCCGAAGCTCTTCTATGCATCCGGCTGTAGCTGCTTTGGGGCCGCTGTGTCAGTGTCCTCATACCGGCTGCTGCTTTTATTATTGTCATCGTCATTACTATAACTGTCAATTTTTGATTATTAGTTGTTTGCATTACTATAGCTGTAGGTTTTGATTGCATGTGTCAGTTTCATTATAGCTATCAGCACTATCACAATGCTCATTCATGCGGTAATATACAAAAAAGTCCTGTCTTTTTTGCTTCAGATGATTATTCTTTTTGATAAAGAAGTTTTCCTCCTGCTCGGTCCTGTTCAAAAGGAACATAAGCTGATGAGCGCCGCCAAAGTGCTCCCTGTGTATATTTTCAAGCATGGGTGTTGGCTCAGCCGGAAAATCCTCCTGCCTGAATGCCCATCCGACGATAATCAGCTCCTCGTAGCTTTTCTTTATCTCCGCAAACACTCTGCTCCATACCTTGTTGGTCCAAAGAGGCGCATTTTTGTCAAACTCCATATCATATACTGCAATCGCCGCCTCCACAAATGTGGCATACCTGCCTCCGCTGCTCTCCGTATGCCCCATAAGTACAAAAACCTCTTTATCCTTAAAGCCCTCTGTCTTTATGCGCTTGTACGCTTTCTCCGATATGTAAACCCGGCCCTCATCCGCCGGTGTGCCAATCTGCCTGACGTTGTTCGTCACAATATCTATCATGCCAGCCTCCTTTTTCGGTCAGCATAGCACTTGCAAAATGTAAATTTATGCAATATTATGCGATTATAAATATATATTGTATTAAATGCCATAAATCACACTTAAAATAGCCGTCAAGCCGCATCCCCAAAAATAATTTACCAATTACACATAATCTGTCAGTACACTGTCAAATTATTTAGTTAATCACTAATGAAAAAAGGACGCATGAACCCATGCGCCCGACTTTTCCCATATGAAGCAGTCAATTGCTTCGCACTCGACACCCTATAATCCACCGGAAAGCGTACAGTATATTCTGAAGAAAACAATATGAACTGCCGCAGGGTTCCATTATGTAAAATAGCAAGAATGACTAAACTCATTCAACACGCTATCCACACGAAATCCTGCGGCTGACTTCATAATTTTTTCTGAGGAATATACTGTACGCTGCACCGGTGAGCACAGCCCCCAAGTGCGAAGTAACAAACCTACTTCATATAATTCTTTACTTTGTTGTAGATGCCCTCTGCATCCAGTCCATACTTGTGGATAAGCTCCACTGCCGGTCCTGACTCGCCGAAGCGGTCCTCTACACCGATACGCAGAAGCTTTGCAGGCTGCTCCTCACAGAGTACCTCTGCCACAGCACTTCCGAGTCCTCCATTGATAGAGTGCTCCTCTACTGTGACTGCCTTGCCTGTCTTTGATACAGATTTAACAATCAGCTCTCTGTCGATTGGCTTGATTGTATGGATATTGATAACCTCAGCATCTATGCCGTCTGCTGCGAGCATTTTTGCTGCCTCAAGTGTCTCTGATACCTCAAGTCCTGTTGCAAATATAGATACATCCTTGCCTTCCCCCAGTACGATACCCTTTCCGATTTCAAACTTGTAGTCCGGTGTATCGTTGATTACAGGCACTGCAAGTCTGCCGAATCTAAGGTATACAGGGCCCACATGGTCATATGCTGCCTTTACTGCGGCTCTTGCCTCCACATCGTCTGATGGGTTTATTACAACCATGCCCGGGATTTCTCTCATGAGCGAAAGGTCCTCGAGGCACTGATGTGTAGCTCCGTCCTCACCTACAGAGATTCCTGCATGTGTGGCACCTATCTTGACATTGAGATGAGGATATCCGATTGAGTTTCTTACCTGGTCATAGTTTCTGCCTGCTGCAAACATGGCAAATGAGCTGATAAAAGGCACCTTGCCGCATGTAGCAAGTCCTGCTGCGATACCTGTCATATTGCACTCTGCGATTCCGCAGTCCCAGTGACGCTCAGGAAACTCCTTCTGGAATATACAGGTCTTTGTGGCACCTGCAAGGTCAGCATCAAGTACAATAAGGTCATCGTGTGCTTTTCCAAGCTCTACGAGTGCGTTTCCGTAGCTATCTCTTGTAGCGATTTTCTTTACTTCTGACATAATGCTTCACCTGCCTTTTCTAAGTCTGCCATTGCGATTTCATACTCCTCGTCATTTGGAGCCTTTCCATGCCATCCTGCGGCATTTTCCATGAAGGATACGCCCTTGCCCTTTACAGTCTTTGCGATAATGGCTGTAGGCATACCCTTTGTCTCACGAGCTTCCTTGAAGGCTGCCCTGATCTGGTCGAAATCGTTGCCGTCGATATTGATTACGTGGAAATTGAATGCCTCAAACTTCTTGTCGATTGGGTATGGTGAGCATACATCCTCAACAGAACCGTCTATCTGGAGATTGTTGTTGTCAACGATAACTACGAGATTGTCGAGCTTGCGGTGGCCTGCCCACATGGCTGCCTCCCAGATCTGTCCCTCCTGAATCTCGCCATCTCCTGTGAGTGTGTATACACGGTAATCCTTCTTGTCATATTTTCCTGCTGCAGCCATTCCTACTGCGACAGATACACCCTGTCCGAGAGAGCCGCTTGACATATCAATGCCAGGGATGTGCTTCATATCAGGATGTCCCTGCAGATATGAGCCTGTATGACGGAGTGTCTTTAAATCCTCCTTTGGAAAATATCCTTTCTCTGCAAGTGTAGAGTAAAGTCCCGGTGCTACGTGTCCCTTTGAGAGCACGAAACGGTCCCTGTCCTCCCATTTAGGATTAGTAGGGTCTACATTCATCTCCTCAAAATACAAATATGTAAAAATATCTGCTGATGAAAGTGATCCACCCGGATGTCCGGATTTGGCACTGTGAACTGCTGTCACAATGTCCTTGCGAATTTCATTCGCCATCTTCTCAAGTTCAAGATTGTTCATGATGTCTCCTTCTATCATTTATATCTCTGTTCTTCCCTGAAGCGCCCTAAGCAGGGTCACCTCGTCAATATATTCCAAATCGCCTCCTACGGGAACTCCGCTTGCGATTCGTGTCACTTTGATGCCGGTAGGCTTGATGAGCTTGCTGATATACATGGCCGTAGTCTCGCCCTCCAGGCTTGAATTGGTCGCTATAATGACCTCATTTACGTCTTTTTGCAAGGCGAACCATGAGCTCCTTCAGACGAATATCCGCCGGACCTATGCCAAGCATTGGTGAAAATTGCGCCACCAAGCACATGATACACTCCCTCATATTTACCGGTCTTTTCGTATGCCACAAGATCCCTCGTATTCTCAACAACCATGATGGTCTTGTGGTCTCTTGCCGCATCCTTGCAGATGGGGCATAGCTCGTCATCTGTGAGTGTATAGCAGCATTTGCAGTATCTGACATGCTCCTTCGCATCGATTATGGCGTCAGAGAGCGATTTTGCCTGCTCCTTTGGCATATTTATGATATGAAATGCCAGTCTCTGCGCTGTCTTGGCTCCGATTCCCGGAAGCTGTGACAGCTCCTCTATTAGTTTTGATATCTCACTGCTGTAAAAATTCCATTAAAACAGACCGCCACCCAGGCCACCGGTAATTTTCGGACATAGATGCCTGTGACTGCTCATCAATCTGGCGAAGCGCCTCATTGGTTGCTGCCATGATGAGATCCTCGAGCATCTCGATATCGTCAGGATCCACTACCTCCTCAGATAATTTGACCTTTGTGATTTCCCTTTTTTCCAGAAACAGTGACTTCGACTGCTCCGCCGCCTGCCTTTGCTGTAACCTCAGCATCCTCAAGCTGCTTCTGAGCCTCCTCCATCTGACGCTGCATCTTCTGCGCCTGTTTCATAAGATTGTTCATGTTTCCCGGCATTCCTCCAGGGAATCCACCTCTTCTTGCCATTCTGGCGTCCTCCTTGTTTTTAATGGGCTAATCCCAGCCCTGTTTATAACTTAGTTTTCTTCCTCTATATCAAAATTTATCATATCTGTCAAGTCCACAACCGCTTCCTTTGCACTGACTGCGGAATTATTTTTCTTGACCGTCACCTCGACTTTTTTGCCTATACGCTTTTCTATAAGCGAAGCCAGCGTATCCATACAGCCTGCACGGTTTTCAGAGAGATACTCATATGCATTCTCATCATCAAACATTAAAATCAGGTCAGAGGAATTGCCAAGCGATGTCACAGCCTTGTTCAGATAAACCTTTGATGTTGCTCCCATCTCCGAAAGTATGGATTTCCAGTGCTTCATGAGCTCTGAGATATCCTGTGGTATTGCTTTGGGAAGCTCCTTTTTCACTATAGGCCCGCTTGCTGCGGCCTGCTGCATATCCTGTGTCTGCGCAGCCTGTGCCGCTACAGGTATACCATTTTCAAGCTTTTTGCTCTATGCTGTTTATGCGGTCAAGCACCGAATCATAGCTCTTTTCCATCTGCGGCCTGCACAGCTTTATTATGGCTATCTCGACCATAATACGCTTTTGCGATGCAAACTTTACCTGGCTGGACAGCTCGGAAAATACCCTGATGTACCTGATGAGTGTCTCAGGCTTTACAAGCGCTGCCTCTTCCTTAAGTGCCTCAAGATTGTCCTTTGAGATGTCGAGCACCTCCTCCATATCGTCGGAGCTCTGCAAAAGCAACAGATTCCTCATATACCAGGTGAAATCATTGACAAGCTGCGACAGCTCCCTGCCCTCATCTATGAGCTCGCCCAGTATGCGGATGGCGCCTGTCACATCCTCGTCGAGTATGCGCCTTAAGAGCCTTGAAAACACCTCTGTGTCCACCGCTCCAAGCACCTCGAGTACATTTTCATAGGTGAGCTTCTCACCCAGATGGAAAGCAATGCACTGGTCAAGAAGACTTAACGCATCTCTCATGGAGCCGTCTCCTGCCTTGGCCACGTACCTTATGGCGCGCTCCTCAACCTCCACCTGCTCCTGCTCCATCAAATCGCTGAGTCTGGATGCAATCGTATCTATGGAAATCCTGTGGAAATCATAGCGCTGGCATCTGGACAGGATAGTAATCGGTATCTTGTGTGCCTCGGTGGTCGCCAGTATAAATATAACATAGCTCGGCGGCTCCTCAAGTGTTTTTAAAAGTGCATTGAAGGCTCCTGCCGAAAGCATGTGAACCTCGTCGATGATATAGACCTTGTACCTGCCCTCTGTCGGGCGGTATGTGACCTCCTCACGAATCTGTCTGATATTGTCCACGCCGTTGTTTGACGCTGCATCTATCTCTATGACATTCATGGATGAGCCCTCAGTGATTGCCCTGCACGACGGACATTCGCCGCACGGGCTTCCGTCTACAGGGTGCTCACAGTTGACTGCCTTTGCAAATATCTTGGCCACAGTGGTCTTTCCCGTACCTCTCGTACCGCAAAATAAATAGGCATGCCCTATTCTGTCAGCTTTTATCTGGTTTTTCAGTGTTGTTACAATGTGTTCCTGTCCCTTTACGTCCTCGAACTCCTGTGGACGGAACTTACGGTATAGGGCCTGATAAGACACGCCTTTTCACCTTCCTTATATCTAATATTGCTGCTTAATCTCCGAAGCAGATGCCGGTGCGCTTTGCTTCCTTGATCATCTGGCTCTTTGGATCTACAGTCTTAAGCTTTCCTGCTACGTCGGCAAGCGGAACCCTCTTTGTCTGTCCGTTTACCATGGCTATCATGCAGCCGTAATCCTCATCCATGATGGCCTTTGCTGCTGCTGAGCCAAGACGTGTACAAAGCACTCTGTCGTAAGGACATGGGCTGCCGCCTCGCTGTGTATGTCCCGGAACTGCCACTCTGACCTCAAGACCGAGTCTTTCGCTGATGCGGTCTGCAACCTCGTATGATACTGACGGGTATTTGCTCTTTGCAAGCTTCTTCCTGTATTCCTTTTTGGAAAGGGCTGCATCCTCCTTGGAGATGGCTCCCTCTGCTACTGCAAGAATGGTAAAGCCCTTGCCCTCCTTTGTTCTCTTGTGGATGGCATCTACGACCTTGTCAATATCGTATGGTATCTCAGGAAGCAGAATGATGTCTGCACCGCCCGCAACACCTGCGTACAGTGTGAGCCAGCCTACCTTGTGGCCCATAACCTCAACGATAAATACACGGTTGTGGGATGCTGCTGTGGTGTGGATGCAGTCGATTGCATCTGTAGCTATATTGATCGCGCTCTGGAAGCCAAAGGTCACATCTGTGCCGTAGATATCATTGTCGATTGTCTTTGGCAGATGAATGATATTAAGTCCCTCTTCCCTGAGAAGATTGGCTGTCCTTTTGTGTGCCGTTTCCGCCCAGAATAACGAGACAGTCAAGACCAAGCTTCTTGTATGTGTTTTTCATGGCTGCAACCTTGTCCAGTCCGTTCTCATCCGGCACTCTCATAAGCTTAAAAGGCTGTCTTGATGAGCCGAGTATTGTGCCGCCCTTTGTCAGGATGCCCGAAAAAATCCTTTGATGTGAGTATTCTGTAGTTCTCATATATGAGTCCCTTGTACCCGTTCTCAAAGCCGTAAATCTCAAGCTCGTCGATATTGTGTGCCAGCGCCTTTACCACACCTCTCATGGCTGCGTTAAGTGCCTGGCAGTCTCCTCCGCTGGTAAGCATTCCAATTTTCTTCATTGCTGCTTCCTCCTTATGCATTATTATGATTGTCTTTTATTATGCTAATCCCTGTACTCCTTATCCTTCTCCTCCTCGCGGAGCCTATCCTCCTCATTCATGAGCTTTCTGAAAATACGCTCAAAAATAAACTCATAGGTGAGTGCTGCGCCGACAGGAAGTATGAAAATGAGTGGAATAATAATCCATGCAAGTATAAGTGATACCACAAGTATCACTATGACCAATAATGTCCACGGCAGGTTGGCGATAAGAATGAGTATTGTATTCTTAAGGGTTATCTTTGTGACCTGCTCAAATCGTGAAATATACGCTGATGTGTATATGGCCCAGGCTGCGGCAATAAGTGCCATTATGATGAACACGATGGAGAAGGTTCCCCACTGATTGCCTGTCTTAAGACCTGACCACGTAATATAAATATCTCCCAAAAGCACGATAAGTATTATAAGCTGTACCAGCCATGCCTTGGTGGCCTGCTTGAAATTTACCTTAAACGCATGCCAGTAGCCTCTCCACACATAGCCCTCATCGTGATGGATGACACGGCGCGATGTATCGTAAAGTGCTGTGGATGCCGCTCCTATTGTAAAAAATCAGGTATGCATGATATGATCCAGCAAAAGCTCAAAATAACCATATCTACCAGTTTGTTTAATGCTCTGAAAATTTGTTGTCTATGTTGAAAATGCCCATAATGCCCTCCTATATCCTGTGGTGCTCTCTGTTTTGTTCTCTCTTTTTCTCATAGCGTTCTTCACGCTGCCTCTTCCTCTCCTCAGGTGTGAGGCGTTCCTTTTTCCTGCCGATATAGATATTCCACTTAAGATATGCCTCCTGGGCATTTCTTGACTTGTAGATGATATTTTCTCCTCACCTACTATATCTGTGATGCTGTACCAGCCTTTATCGTACATGAACTCTGACTGCTTATCATCGAAGTCCTTGGTTCCCAGCACAAATTTGTGTATTGCATGCTGCTGTCCCATGTAATCCTGTCCTCCTTGTTGTAAATTTTATTTTATAGCCACCTTGTCCAGTACATAGTCAACTGCCTGCCTAAGGTGCTTATCATTCTTATACTGCTCAGTTTCCTTAAGCTTTAGAGCTTCTTCTCTGGTGAACATATCACGCAGTACCACTCGGTGATGCTCTACCGGTATATATGACACCTTGTCCTCAAACACAGGCTTAAGCACATAGTACGGCACCGCCTTTTTCTCTCTTAGATGCCGCAAGCGATACTATGTTGTCAACCACGCATACGCCAAGGGTTTCACTATATATAATCTGTTTCTTTTGAAACATGCTTTTACCTCCGTATTTACATACACATCTATAATATCACAGACAGCGTTCTTTTTCAAAAACATTTTATCTGGCATTTATTTTTTTATCTTTCTGGTCATAGAAATATGGTCAGACGCATGTATACTTATCCTATATTGGCCTACAACTGTACATTTGTGGTGCGACATTCACATGTAACATACGCTTTCATAATTTCTTAGCCTAGTGGGAGTAAATGTCGCCGCAAATGAACATAAAAAAGTTCAGCCAAAAAATTTTGGAGGATATATGAAGAAAGCAGCCGTTTTTAACGATTTGTCCGGCTTTGGAAAATGCTCTCTGACAGCCGCAATTCCGGTACTGTCCGCGCAGGGCGTACAGTGCTGTCCCATGGCATCAGCAGTGCTGACAAACCAGACAGGATATGAATATCATAAATGCACAGACCTGACAGCCATGATTAAGGACTACATCGACAACTGGCAGAAAAATAATGCTCATTTTGACGGCATTTACAGCGGTTTCATGACAGGCTCAAAGCAGATTGAGCTTTTGATGGATTTTTTCGGTATGTATTTTGATGAGGAAACACAATGCTGCTCGTGGACCCCTGTGATGGGTGATGACGGCAGAACCTACGGCATATACTCTGCCGCTCTTTTGGATGGCATGAAGGCGCTTTCCAGAAAGGCCGATGTCATCACACCAAATCTGACCGAGGCATGCCTTTTGGCAGACTATGATATCGAAAAGGTATACAGCGACACGAGAAAGGATGTGCTCCTGCCACTTGCGACAGAGATAAGCGAGAAGCTGCGAGACCTGTCCGGCAAAAATCAGGATGTCATCATCACCGGTATCAAATGCAGAGATGATAAGTCTCCCTTTATCTACAATCTCGTGACTACCGCAAACGGTACTACAACCCACAGATCACACTTTTTCGACGTGAGCTTTTCCGGCACCGGCGATCTGTTTGCATCTGTTATATGCGGAAGCAGGCTGAACGGATTTTCCACAGAGGAGGCCGCAGAGCGCGCCGGAAAATTCCTGTATGACAGCATCGCAGATACCATGAATGATGACACCGCACCGAATGACGGAGTGAATTTCGAGAAGTTTTTTGCGGGAGCTGATGTGATGTTTATGTGATTCTTATCACCCTTTGCAGAAAATTTATCGGATTATCAATTGAGCTCTTAAATCAGGCTTAACACAACACAAAGGAGAACATATTTTTATGAACTCACAGGGTTAAAAAAACTCACATTTACTGCCCTCATGGCAGCCATGATTACTATTTTTACAGCATATATACGCCATCACTGCCGTTGGACAGAATGGCGGATATATTCATTTTGGCGATAGCCTTATCTATATCGCAGCGTGCCTCCTTCCATGGCCGTATGCAATGACAGCCGCAGCTATCGGCGGTGGCATGGCAGATTTGCTGACCGCACCTATCTGGGCGCCTGCAACAATCATCATAAAGGCACTCATATCCATCCCGTTTACCAACAAATCAGATAAAATTGTGACCGTGAGAAATGTAGTATCGACAATCATAGCTTTCGCAATTTCCGCAACCGGCTATGCCATTACAGAGGCCTTTATCACATATGGCTTCACTAAGCAGGCCTTCACCGGTCTCATCGCAATAATTCCGGTTTCTGTTCCGGGAAGCTGTATACAAAGCGGTGGAAGTGCTATAATATTTGTTATTCTTGGACTGGTACTTGATAAAATCGGATTCAAGAGAAGATTTTTCACATTGGAGGAGACTAAATAATGGCTGATATAATCTATACATATAAGAACGAGGTTTATGCAAATATCACAAATAAATGCGACTGCGCTTGTACATTCTGTATACGCTCTCAGAAGGATGCCATTGGCGATGCAACAACGCTCTGGCACAAAGTTGATCCGACATACAACGAAATAATCGCCGCAATTGATGCATTTGATTTACAGGCTATGAGGAATTCGTCTTCTGCGGCTACGGTGAAACCAACCTGCGCGCTGGATATCCTTGAGAAAACAGCTAAATATGTGAAGGAAAAGTATAAGCTTCCTATCCGCGTAAACACTAACGGACTAGGAAATCTCTATCACGGAAGAGATATCGTGCCGGAGCTTGCTGAGTATATTGATTCGGTTTCCATCAGCTTGAATGCTGCAAATGCCGAGGAATACAATAAGGTCACAAGACCAACCTTTGACAATGCTTATGAGGCTATGCTGGATTTTGCTGAGGAATGCAACCGCATGATCAAGCATACACAGCTTTCTATCGTGGATGTGCTCCCTGAGGAGGATATAAAAACCTGTCAGCAGATTGCTGATGAGAGGGGTATTCATCTGAAGATACGTCATTTTTCGAATTAAGAATAGAGTATAAAAAATACCCAGTTTCCATTATAAAATATAGTTATAACGGAAACTGGGTATTTATAGGTGATAACATATTATCACTGCACTATAGATACTCCCCAAGCATTTCACTAACACAATCTCTTATATTCAGTGCGGTTTTCCTTGCCATTGTCATATTTAATCCAAATTTTTTTGGCAACCGCGAGAATATCATCCAGTTCCGGATTTACACCATTTCCATTTACCGTGGTAGCATGCTCTCCACCGATTGAATTACTGTAGGTGAGGTCATACGCCGGTGACAATTTCCAGCTACATTCATCTTCATCATACAGATAAGTAAAATTCTTCGAATGGTCATCCCTGTTATGCGCATACACATTAAAGCACATAAGTCTATACAATTTTTCACACTCTTCCATAGATTTGGTAAGCTGGAGTGTAAGCTGCATCAGAATATCATAATCGAGATTTGGTATTCTGTGAGATGTTTCTAAAAGTCCCTCAAACGGATCTATCTTTGGTATAAAAACTTTTTTCTCCAAAGGCAGTGGAAAAGGGCTTATGGAAAATCCATTTGCCAGCCAGTTACTGTCATACTCAAACGCAGCCAGACGATTTTGGTACAAAGCAATCGTTCCGACGAGTCTTTCATGATAAAAGACTTCCAGCTTATTTAGTCTGTTCATTAATTACCTCCTCGATAGACGCAAAAGGCACATTATTTAAACAAGTCTTCAAGTTCGTTCTCCACATCAAGAGCTATAGCAATTTTGGTCAAAGATTGCAGGGATATCTCGCCGCTCTGCTCAAATCGCTTAAGTGAACCAAGACTTACACCTGACCTTGCAGCTAATTGCTTTTGAGTGATTTTCTTTCTTTTGCGCAAGCGTACTATTTTTTGTGCAATGTCGTTATTTATTTCTGTCCATGTTTTTTGATATAAGTTAATCATGCTAATATATTAT
>ENA-OQCV01000311-OQCV01000311.1-human-gut-metagenome-genome-assembly--contig:-NODE-311-length-13946-cov-6.154932_pt1 | contig 13946 bp, 13 predicted proteins | sample MGYA00242766_ERZ504592 | MGnify/ENA primary metagenome ERZ504592 (study PRJEB26092, sample SAMD00036315) | human gut metagenome | host: Homo sapiens | study: EMG produced TPA metagenomics assembly of...
GGGCAATGCCGGGGCAGCGTCTCCTGCCGACGGTAAGGAGTCTTGGACGGAAAGCATGTTTCCGGGCAAGGTCGCCGCATTATCCCTACCGGCAGAAACGACTTCAACCCTGTATCGGGACGGCACGGTCGAGACCGTATTGAATTGTGCTTGAACGGGGCCTGCGATACTTGCAGCACCCGCCATCAAAATCCAGTAGTTTCTTTCTCATGCGGCAAATATAACCAGCCTGCCCAAGATGTCCCGTTTCCACGGCCTTTTTACGACCAAAGTACAACAAAAAAGGCATTCAGAGTATGAATTTATGCGCAAAATCATACTCTGAACATGAAAAATAAACTCTCTTAATACACTAATATTATTCTATTATATACAAGGGAATGAAAAGAATCTATCTTTGCAAAGTGTAATTTAAAATACAAATTAAATATGAATATAGTACGATTTGAACTAATTGAATTGCCCTATCTGACACTGGCCCGATTCGGGCTTACACAGGAGATGATCGAGGACTTGCCGATGCGTGTCCTCGATGAGATTTGCGACGGCAGACACTCTCCCGTGCTTCCGGTCCGTGTCCGTGACGAGAAGGGAGAACTAATCGAAAGCCGCAGCCGCTTCGCCCTTGTCCGCAGAGATGACGGTCTGTCGGACGTGGTGGTATTTTATCCCGTCCTGGAATCCTCGCCACTGGAACGCTACGACGAGGCGCAACAGAAACAACTGCTCGCAGGCAAGGCGATTCTTGCCGATGTGGAGACGGCAGACGGACGGCACAGCAAGGCATTCGTGCAGATAGACGAGGAAACGAAGCAGGTGATGTATATCCCCACGCCGATTATCGGGCGCAACCTGCAAGTGCTGGCCGACATAATGCACCTCGGTACAATGGAAGTAAACGGTATGCAGAACGGCGAACCGCTGACACTGGTCGTGGACGATGAACCCGTCACGGTGGGCATCGACCTGCATGACAAGACCGGCATCCGCTTCTGTTCGGGCGACAGCCAGAAATGGAAAGAACAGCCCAAACGCGAGTGGGACAAGACACTTTCGGCGTGTACGGCTGCTGGGTGATGGACGATGACGGCAACCTCGACTACGTTCCCGAAGAGGAATATACCGAAGAACTGTGGCAACGAACAGAAGAAAAGCGCCGAGCGTAACCGTGCGGCGGGAGTTCACAAATAATATCTTTAACATCCAGCGAATATGGCAGAACACCAATATTATCCCGAAGAGGTACTTATCGAGAAGATGGAGCGCGGCGAATACGGCTGGCTCGACTATGTGAATCATTTCTCGCCCGAATGGCAGGAGGAATATGCCCGCTATTGCAAGGAGCACAGCCTTATGGCGGGCAACGAATCCGCCGCCGAGTTCGTCCACTACAAGGACGAGCAACTGGAGGCGGCGATGGAGAGCGGAAACGCGTAAAAGAAAACCTTTTTAACAACGGACTATGGCGATACGAATGTAGATACTAATTGAAAAGTGCGCCGTATTCTAATTGAAAAGAGCTCCATCCATAACTGGTTACAAAATTACTATAAGTTTAAAATATTCATTTATCTTGTCTCATTTTTTGTGTTTCCTTAAGCCTATAAGACAGTCCGGTCATATTAACCAGATAAGCTTTATGTGTAAGCCTGTCAACCATTGCCGCCACAAGCACCTTGTCCTTTATGATTTCATTCCATCTGTTAAAAGCCAAATTAGTAGTAATGATTGTAGCCTTTTTCCCGGCTCTTAACGACAGGTGGTTAAAAAGCAGTTCTCCTCCTTCCTTGTCACAACTGACATATCCGAACTCATCACAGATGACCAGATCGTATTTTTCAAACCTTAATTGTAGCGTCCTCAGTGTCTTTGCTGATTTAGCCTCCCTTATCTGGGTAAGCAGGACCGGCACTGAAGTAAACAATACGGTAAAGTCCTGTTGGCAGGCCTTTATTCCTAAAGCCGTAGCAATATGCGTCTTTCCCGTTCCCGGATTTCCATACAGGACCAGGTTTCTTCCCTGTCTGATGAAGTCCAGTGTTTCCAATTCAGGTAATATTACCTGTGCCTCTTTGGGCATGTCTTCCATAACAAGCTCATGCAGATACTTCATTTGTGGAAATCCCGCAGATCTTATCCTTGATCTTCTTCTACACTCCCTTCTCCTGGCGCTTTCCTTTCCAAGCAATTCCGTCAAGAACTGCAGATGGTTCCAGTTTTCTTCAGCTGCCAATGAAAGGGTGCATTCCAGTTCCTCTTTAAAGGACAGAAGCTTCAGTTCTGCAGCATAGTCATAAATGGTTTCTTTTTCTGATTTCATATATTATAAACTTAAATGGTTGGTATTATATCATGCACTTCATTGTATCCTGTCATGAGCGCCGTGATGCCTTCAAGCATATCCACAGCTTCTCTTTCTATATTCTCCTGTTGTGCCGGGAGAACAGGCGGTTCCATGGTTTCTTCTGTTTCTCCCTGTACGCTACCATGCAGCATGGCCTTTACCTGGTCCGGAGATATCTTTCTGACACCACGTCCGGTCAGCTCCTTGCATGCCGCGACAATGTCCGTTCCGGAAAATCCATTTTTTCGGGCATAGTCCAGCAACAGAACAAACGTCCTGTTGTCTTCCTTGAAATGGATGTCATACAGCCTTCTCAGTTTTTCCGGTGCTCTTTGCCAAACCACAGAGTGGGGCAATGCCCCCGGTTTACGGGAAAGTGTACGCAAATAGTGCTCCAGCTTGATGCACCAGTCTCCACCGCAATAACTGCGTTGATGAGAGGCCACTTTCTCCTTCCCGTACAGGATGACGATTTTTTCACTATAAACCTTGACATGTACTTTTTCTCCCACAAGAGAATCAGGTACGGAATAATGAACATTTTTCATGCTGATAGTTGACCATTTATCCACAATGTACTCATAGACCTCAAAACAGCCCAGATTACCGGGAAAAGGCTTCAGCGATGACAGGTCAGCTTCCAGACGTGATGTTTTCTCCGCTGTTGAAAGACTGCCTTGCTCGTTGTTGACCTGCATACATACCCGGTTTAAATGCTCCTGGGCAGAATGTATATCACCAAAATGGTCTGTCAGGCAGAAAGCTTTCCTTCTGACATATTCCACGCTGCGCTCCACATGTCCTTTCTCCCATCCGGCCCGTACATTACAGAAACGGTACTCAAAACAATAGAAACCGGACATCTTCATCAAAGCTTCTGTAGGTTTCTTATCACCACCGACAAAGCTCTTGACGGCTACACGCATATTGTCATAGACCATCATGGCTGGGACACCATGTATATCCCTGAAAAAGTTACGGTGGGATTCCATGAAGGCAAGCGTATTCTGATGCCTGAAAAGATAGGCGTATCTGCCATTGCTATGCCCGAAAGTGAATACGGCCAGATAAAACTTGGTTTTGACACCGTCAATAAAAAGAAGAACTTCACCCCAGTCAAACTCGGCAATGCATCCAGGATCATAGAACAACCGGATAAAGGCTTCGCTCTTTTTCTTCTCTTTGCATGACTCTATATTTTTTATATAACTGCATACTGTGGCGTAACTGATGGTGTATCCTTGAGATAACAGAAACTGGTGGATATCCTTTTTCAACATGCGCTGTTTGCGAAGTCCGGTAGCTATCTTAACGGCATTCTTCTTCAGGCAAAATCCTATCTTATCCTTAATCTCCTGGGTGAGCCGGCGAGGACGGCGTCTGGAACTGTCATACCTGGGCTGGATGGTAAGCAAATCACTCAAAGCCTCTTCCGGATTGTCCGTGCGGATGGCTGATTCGTACTCTGAAAGAATATTGTCAACGGTATGACGGCTGACATGAAGTTCACGAGAGATACGCCGTTTGCTATAACCGCATACCCTATACATGTGTATTATTGATTGTCTTTCTACCATAGTCTTCATTTTACCTTTGCATTTGGATTATACAAAGGTCATTATACTTATCCTATGGTGGCGCAATTTTCAACTGGATATTGGCGCACTTTTCAATTAGTATCTACACCGTTTCAGCTTGCCGAGCATGGAGGTGGATAGGACGATGAACACGCCTTTCCGGCACAGTTTCCAGGTCGGCATTGTTCCTTGCCACCCGGAACTGTTCCCTGTTTATCGAGAGGAAGGGTATCCATGTCATATTGGTGGCGATGGCAGGAGCCAGTATGATGACATTCCGTACTTTGCGGAATTTGAGCAGGTATTTGGCACGATGGTACACGGCGGCTGTCTTGCCAGAGCCTTGCTGCCAGTTCAGCAGCGCGTGGCGTTTCTGCAAGACGAGGTTCAGGTCGTGTTTCTGGAGCGTGGTAAACTCGTAGGTCTCGCCGTCCTTGTTGATGAATGCACACCGGTCCAGGTATTCTTCAGCCTGTCATCTTCTTCCATTTCCGGGAACAGCCGGTTCTGCATTTCGTACTCTCTCCGCTTGCGTCGGATCAGTTTCTCCGCCGCACGGATTTGACGCATGTTCTTTTCTGTCGGCACTTCCGGTATGGGCAGTTCAGTACGTTCCAGCACGAGGTCGTTGATACTTGCCGCCTTGTGCGGAACTTTGTCAAGGAGTCGCGGAGCATATTGTTTCAGTTTGAAGCCGTATGAGGTCTTCACCAATGCCACTTCCTTGCGAGGTACGGTATTTTGCGAGGTGATGTACCTGCGGATGACGGCAAGCACTTTCTTCGGGGTCAGTTTGTTCTTCTCCCATTGCTCCACCTGCTCCCGCGTGGCGTTCTCAGGCGGTTTCTGGTTACGGAACTTCGTGACCAACGCTTCCGCCTTGTCTATATGTTTGTTCAACTTGGCGTGCGCCTTCAGCTCGTACATGTACTTGGCAAGTTTGTACTCGAACAGCTCAAGTTCTTCCTTGTTGATCCGGTTGGTTTCGCGCATCAGGTCGAAACGCAACCGGTGTTTCATCGCCCTTGCCTCGCCGATGCGCTTTTTCAGCTCGTCCGCCGTTATGAATTCTTCCGCGTTGTAAGCCTGCATCTTGATGTGGCCCGATTTACGGAGAAATACCATGATTTTCGTATTGAAGTCATGGACTCCGACTGCGGCAAAGGCTGACGGGCCCAACTTCGTCTGACCGACAAATGAGAATCTGCCGTTTATACCGGCTATCCGTGTCTTCTCCCAGAACCCGCTCTGCATGAAGGAACAGGGCACGATGACCATCAGGATTCCTGCCGGATTGAGCACATCGTAAGCCTTGTCCATATAGTATTCCTGCGACAGTTTGTAGTCGAACTTCAAGTTAAAAGGAGGATTGCCGATGATAACATCGAAACGTTGTTCCGGATAGTATTGCCGGATGTCGCATTTCTCGATATGGGCTTCCGGGTAGAGGTATCGTGCGACAGACACGGCCTTGCCGTCTATGTCGAAGCCGTAGGCATTATGCGGGTTGGGCAGATGGTTGAAGAAATTGCCCATACCGCAACACATGTCAAGAACCATTTCGGATGAGACAGGACACAGCATATCCACCATGTCCCGGCATATTTCATGCGGGGTGAAGAACTGTCCCATCTCAAACTCCTTCTTCGCTTCGGCATACTCGTGGTAGCTGGCAAAGTCGGACTGTTTGAGGTTGTGCAGCCCTCCGATACCGGTATAGCAGTTGTAGATGCTCTCCGCCGGAATGAGGTTCTTGCCGGAGTCTATGGCGAAAAGTATCTTCTCGTTTGACTTCGGCACGCATACCTTGCGGTATCTGTTGGGGATGATGGCATACATGACTTTATCTGTTTATCGTTAAAAATGAAAACACCCCGCAAGGATTGCCTTACGGGGTGCTGTGTAAATCTTATCATGGTCAGTTTTCTCTTAGGGTGATTTCATCCAGATGCAGACGCTTGAAACAACTTTCGGCTGCCGCACTGTCCTTGAACCGGACATCGATACGTCCGTTCTTGTAGAATCGGATTTGCTCGGCATTGGTGGTCGTAAGGTCGTACCAGTCTGTGACAGAAATGTCGTTGTCATCAAAACGGATAATCATCTTTGAATTTCCATTCAGTATGTCATCCGCACCGTAGGCAATGCCGGCACACAGGGTTTCCAGTTCTCCGCCGTAGTTGTAGGAGATTCTGTTCCTTTGGTTGTATTGCATGGAAAAATCGTCGAAACGGATGATTTCGGGAAAGATTATCTTGTCCTTCTTCAACTCCGTCTTGACTTTGCTCCAGTATGCCGGTCTGACAACTTTGCTCAGGCGTGCGAGCAGTTCTTCCACGGCCGTTTCCCGGAAACTCTTGCCGCCCAAGTGTTCGATGACTACATCTACATATGTGTCATAAACAGGACGGAAGCCCATCGGAAGGGTCTTTTCGTCTATTTTATACTCAGGAACCGACACTTTGTAAGTCCTGTTGAAATAAGAAATGATGCGGTTCGCAAAATTCGCGTTGGCGTTTCGGTTCTTATCTACCAGATCGTTAATCAGGTCAAACGGTTTGAACTCGTTGTGTGAATAGTCTTCCCTGTCGTTATGGTAAGTGTAGAAATCACGCATGGAAACCTTGCCGTTTTCTTCGTAATGGAACTTACGTTCGGCTTGGTATTGTTCGGCTTCTTCCTTGAAGACGGCGTACCAGCGGTCAATCTGGTCGAGTGTCTTGTAAAGCAGGTTTTGCTGCGTCTGGCAATAGACACGGTCCTGTTCCGTAATCTTGTCCTCGTTTCTCACTTGTACGCTCAGAATGCCTTGAAGCAGGTCGGGAGCGTTGCCGGCCTTAGTTGCTGTTGTCGTTTGCATATCTGTTAGGGTTAAATGTTAAAATTATCCGGTTTAATCCGGTAGAAATAAGTGATGTGCTTTTCCATGTCCTTGACTATCTTGACCTGTTCGGGGTGGAAGTTGAGCCTCCGTTCTTCGGCCGGAGCATCAATCTTTTCCCATTCGGCGAGAGGAAGGAAGATATATTCCCGACGGAAGCACCATACCACGATGTTGTTTTCCCAGTTGCCTTTGAATACCGTTCCCTCGTAGTCCTTCAGGAATTGCTGGAACTCTTTTTCATTACTGAAAGCTGCATCAAAACCTTGATAGAGATTTCTTGCGGAGCCGCTTGTGTCTTTGGTGAGGTAGAATTTCCGGTAAGTTTCGGTAGTGAAGCTCCCATATTTGGGACTGGGTTCGGCATAGAACCATAACGGCACTTTGGCTATGAATGTCACTGCACCATTGCCACACGCGCCGCAATGTCCCCAGTCCTTGAACGCGCCTTCCGTCCATCGCAGGAACTTCATATCTTCCGGATTCACTCCGTGGAATGCCCCTCCGCTGACGCTCAGACGGATATTCCCGTCTTGTTCCCACACGAAAGGCACATACGGCTGTTCGCATATGGAAAGATGCCCATCCTTTGTATGGTGTAAATTCTCAATGAGGGCGTTTCCGTAATAATCCCCGTCTTCGGTCACATAGACCAACCTGTCTCCGATTTGCGGTGTAATCTCCGAACGTGTCCGTTCGATGAGCTCAACATAGTTGTTGGCCATATCCACATCTTCCTGCGTCAGCCCGTGCTCGTTGTCGTATGAAACATTCCATTCTTTGAGTGTTTCGATACTGTACTTTTCTTTTGTTGCCTGCTGTAACATGACAATTGATTTTTGTTAGTCCGGCTTTTCGGGGCCGGAGTTCCCGTAACTACAGGCTATAAAAGGTCGTGTCCCGTACATGCAAGGTTGGCGGGAAAAAGTACCTGAAAGCCTCCGGGCGAGGATGATTTTTGCCACGACACCCGGAGGGCTTGACCTTGCATTGTACGAGCAGGACACGGATTACCTTTGGCCTGTGAGTTAGGGGGACTCGGCTGCGGTATGGCTGTTCTGTCCGATATGGATTATTTCATAGATTTATAACGAGATTATGCCCGGAAAATTCCGGTATTCTCGGAAAAAATGCTATCTTTGCATCAAGATAAAGAGTTATTTGAAAGCATGAGGAATATAGTGATTCTGAACAGTCTGGCATTTTCTTATCCGTTGCCCGTTCTCATGCGAGTTGAATATAATTCGTTGATAGTCAAATAAAATTCCCAAAACTATCACAAATATAAAGAAACTCTGGTATGGCTTTGTAAAGCTATGCCGGAGTTTTTTCGTATGTTTTTCCTTTGAGGGGCATTTCATTCACTAACCACCTTCCAATATTCAGCCATCGCCATCTTCTCCGCCAGATACGCATCAATCAGGTTGGTGTGTGCCTGCGTCCACGAGAGTTGTGCGGACAACACATCTGCCATGCTGGCTTTTCCTTCATTATAAGAGAAGGTGACAAGGCCCAGATTCTCTTCGGCGAGTATCATATTCTCCTGGGCCGTCTTGACTTGCTGTTCAGTTTCCGTCAGTTTTGTGGTGGCTGCGGAGAGCTCTTCCAGAATATTGTCCGTTACATAGCTTTGTTGCAGCTTCTGTATGCCGATATAGGCTTTCTGTTGGCGGTTTGTCTTGAAGCGGGCTCCCCAACGGAAGATGGGGATGCTGACATTGACTCCTACGACGGGAGTATGAGGTACATCCTGCCCCATATAGGTGATTCCCGTATCCCAACCGGTAGCGAGGAACATGTTGACTTGTGGGTTGTAGCGGCTGAGGGCGGCATGCCGTTGCGCTTCACTGCGGGCGATGTTCACGGAGGTACTGGCATATTCTGCCCGGCGAAGCAGCACATCGTCCAGGCCCAGAGGTATGATGGAGGCAGTCGGTATATCTATTTCGGCTATGCTGTCTATGGGAGCGTCCGGTTCCGAGCCCATAAGGATATTCAGATTTTTTGCAGGGCAAGGGTATGGTTTTGGCGTGCCTTGATGTACTGCAATTCGGCTTCCTTACGTCGGGTGGAAATCATCAGCAAGTCTGTGCGGCTGATGGCACCGTCATCAAAGCGGTCTTGGATGATGTCGTACTGCTGTTGTACAATATCCTGAAAGGTAGCCGCGGCTTTCAGACCGGCACGGGCGGCAGAGGCATTCCAATAGACGGCGTCACTTTGATAGTGTATCTGGTCGAGGGTCAGCTCTGTGGTAAGTTGGTCCAGTGCCTCTTCGGCTTGCGCCACTTTCTTTTGGGCTATTAGGGAACCTCCGGTATAAAGCGGCTGCGTCAAGGTGGCAAGTGCCTGATAGGTATAAGGGTGGTAGTCTCCTTTCGGACTGTTCCATTGGTCCAGATGATTGAGATTGGCGGTACCCTCGGCAGTGATGTCAATCTGGGGCAGGAAACCGGTGGAGGCAATCTTGCGTGCCTCGGTACTGGCGAATGTTTTCAGATGCTGTTGTTTCAGAATCTGGCTGTATGCTTCTACCTTGTCGCGGTATTCTTCGCGGCTCAGATATGCTTGTTGTGCCCCGGCATTCAGTCCTGAGCACAGTAATGATAGAATAAGTATATTTGTTTTCATCATTCAATTGGTAAACTGTAAATTGTTGAATGTTCTCTCACTTGATTTTATGAATGGCGCAATAAGCCACCGGCAGCACGAATAGTGTCAATGCCGAGGCTACCAGCAAACCACCCATGATGGTTGCCGCCATGCCGCCGAACATGGCGTCGAACAATAACGGCAACATTCCCAGGATAGTGGTACCCGATGCCATAGCCACCGGGACAATACGGGTGGTCGTTGCACTGATAACGGCTTCACGCGGTGCTTTTCCGGCAGCGGTTTCCCGTATCAATCTGGTCCACCAGCACGATGGCATTCTTGATATTCATTCCAATCAGCCCCAGCAAGCCGAGGATGGAGAAGAAGTCGAATGATTTCCCCAATACCACCAGTCCCAGTACAATACCTATAAAGATAAGCGGCAGCATCAGCAGGATAACAATCGGCTTCCGGTAGCTGCGGAACAGAAACAGCAAGGTGACGAACATAAGGAAGAATGTCAGCGGCAGGTTAGCTGCCAGTGCGGCATTGCTTTCTGCCTGGCTTTCCTGCTCTCCGAAGTATTTCATGGTGTAACCTTCGGGCACATCAATCTCTTCTTGCACTTGCTTCCATATACGGTTGAAGGCGGCAATGGCATTCACACCGCGGCGTGGGTCGGCCTGCGCCATCATCACCATCTGCCGGTTGTAGTCTTTCACATTGGAGAACTTGTACTGGAAGTCGAACCGGCTGACGACTTGTTCCAGAGTGGTTGTTTCGCGTGCAGTGCCGAATACGGGGAGTGTACGCAAGTCGTTGATGCGGAAAGAGTCGATAGTTTTATCCTTCAACAGAACGGGAAGTACCTGGTCTCCTTCCCTGTATTCCCCAAGTGTCATGCCGTTCGTACCGATCTGGATACTCTGTGCCATGCTTTGACGGGAGATACCCAACGGTTGTGCACGCTCCTGACTGTAAACGGGATGCCATACCGGTATCTTATTGCCCCAGGAGTTGCGCACGTTGATAAGTTCGCCGTCACGGTGCATGATGTCCAGAGCCTTGTTGGTCAACATGACCAGCGTATCCGTGTTATTGCCGATGAACCCGATTTCAATGGCGGCATCTACAGCAGGAGAGAGTTTGAACAACATGGTACGGGTGATGGCATTGGGATAGTTGGCCTTCATGTAGGCATCAAGGTTCTCTTCCTGCTTCTTGGTATATTTGCTGTCCGTTACTTCCACCAGGATATTGGCGAAGTTAGGTTTGGGACCGACGGAAGTGGAGGCCAGATAGTAACGCAACGGTGTGCTGCCGAATGTGACGGATACCCGTTTCACTTCCGGCTGCTGCATCAGATGCGCTTCCACCTTTTCATTTCGGTTCTACTTCGCGGATGCTGTACCCGTCCGGATAGAATACATCTGCCCGAAAGTAGGGCTTGTCCAGAGAAGGGAAGAAGTTCTGGGGCATCAGCCCCATGACGATGAGGGAGAGGATGAACAGTGCTGTAATGCTTCCAAGGGTCAACGCCTTCTTGCGTATCAGTGTGCTGAGGATGGAGGCGAATTTATGGTAGAAAGGCTTGTCGTATGGGTCCTTGCTACCATCTTTAGCCTTTTGCTTTCAGTATGAAGTTGCCAAATGTAGTGGTTTGTGTCAACGCCAGCACCCAACTTAATCCCAGGGAAATGGCCAACACTACGAATAGCGGTTTCACGATTTCGGCTACGGAAGAGGGAGCCAGATACAGTGGCAGAAACGAACAGATGGCAATGAACGTTGCTCCCAGCAATCCCCATTGGGGACCGGTGGCACCGTCTATCAGCGCTTTTCGGCGGTCGATGCCGCGGGCAATGGCAATTTGGGCATTATCTGTCACCACGATGGCATTGTCCACCAGCATTCCCATGGCTATGATGAATCCGGCGAGGGAGGTCCGGTTCAGACCTACGCCAAGAAACGACATAATGAGCAGTGTGCCTCCGATAGAGAATATAAGGGAAGAGCCAATCAGTACTCCTGCACGCATGCCCATCACCAGCATGATGATTACAATCACAATCAGGATGGATTCTATCAGATTGATGATGAACCCGTTGTTGGCTTCTTTGGCAATCACGTTTTCGGGATACAGACTTTCCAGTTCCAGCCCCACGGGGATGAGGGGCATGAGTTCGGCAAGCCTCCGGTCTACCAGTTCACCGGTTTTTCACCACATCCTTTGTCGGGTCGGTGGAGATGCCGATACCGATGGCGCGCTTTCCGTTGACGTGCATGATATTGCCGGGAGGTTCCATGTATCCCTTTTCAATGATGGCGATGTCACCCAGCTTGACTTGTCCGCCGGAGGTAGTGATAACCTGGTTGCGGATATCATCGACAGTCGTGTAGGTACCGTTGGCCACAATGCGTAACTGTTGTTCTCCGGCGCTGATTTCACCCGTATTGATAATCTGGTTCTGCGATTGTAGCAGGCTGGCCAGCTGCTTGGGGTCGATACCCATTCCTGCCAGCTTGTTTACGGAGATGAATATATGGATGACCTCTGTCTGTGTACCGAAAAGGGCTACCTTCATCACACCGTCTGCCGTGATGACTTGTGTCTTGATTCGTTCCGCCCAGTTTCTCATTTCTTCATAAGAGAAACCGTCGTCACCCACCAGGCCGTAATAGATGCCGAAAACGTCTCCAAAATCATCCGAGACGGTCGGTACAGAAGAGCCTGCGGGCAGTTGGGGCTGTATATTGAGCACTTTACGCCGCAGTTCGTCCCACTTCTGCGGAATGGATGCGGCAGAGAGTGACGGTTGCAGTTCGAAGGTTATCTTGGAGAGTCCGTACATAGACTCTGACTTTATCTTGTAGACGCCGCTCATCGACTGTATTTCTCGGGAGATGGGTTCGGTGACGAGCCGTTCCACTTCTGCCGGCTCCGCTCCCGGGTAGCGTGTCATGATGACTGCCGACTTGATGACGAAAGGTGCGTCTTCCTTCTTTCCCAACCTGCCGAATGACAGTATACCGCCAGATAGCAGCACAGCCAGAAAGAAGTAGACTATCTTCGTGTTGTCTAATGAATATTGGGCTAGATTCATAATGAATATTTTTTAGATAAATGGGGAATGTAATGTGCCAATGTGATTAATCACATTAGTACCTTTATTGCTTCTCCTTCTGTCAGCTGGTATACTCCGGCCGTCACAACGGTTTCTCCCGGTTCCAACCCTTTAGAAATAAGCAGGTTTGCCTCTCCCGTTGGAGAATAAACGGTCACTTCGCGGCGACTGACTTTATTACCTTCCACCCCCCATACATACGTTTTCCGGTTTTCACTGTCGCCAAATACGGCGCTTAACGGTACATTCATCAGCTTTTTCTTCCAGAAAGGGAGCGACATCCGATGCCAGCTTTATTTTGCATGTGAATCCCGGTTTTACGTCATAACGTGTACGGTCAAAGTGCGGGTCGTCAATTGTTATTGTCACCGGAATACCCGTCCCTGCTGTGGAGATGTCAAGATACTCTTCCAGTCTGGCATCGAAAGCCTCTGTGGGGTAGCTGTCGAACACCACCTTGAACTTTACGTCCTTGGCACGGAGCAGATAGAGATAATCATCCGGTACGGTGAACTTGATTCGTAGCTTCTGTGTATTTACCAGCTGTACAACCCCTTCTCCTGCATTGACACGCTGATAGTTCTCTACCAGCCGTTTTTCGATGGAACCCTCGAAAGGGGCTGTCAGCCGCGTATCCCGCATATTGTTGCCGGACAACTCGTAAGTGGATTTTGCTTTCTGATAGTTGGCTACGCTGATTTCGTATTCCTGCACGGAGATAGCCTGGCGGCCAAGCAGCCGTTTGTTACGTTCCACTTGTGCGGCAGCTGTTTCGTAGGCAGCCTTGTCGGCTGCATATTGCAGGGAGATGTCGCGTGGGTCGATGGCGGCAATCAGTTGCCCCGTTTTTTACCCGCTGTCCCTCTACAACCGGGAGGCTGATGATTTGTCCGCTGACGCGGAAGGCAAGTCTCACATATTCCACGGCTTCCACTATTCCGGAGAAGTCTTTGCGGATAACCGACTGTGAACTGACTTGCGCAGTCTTCACCGGTCGGATAAGGGTATTGCTACCCTTTTTGTTTTTTAGCCCGCACGACGTGATGAGCAACGCCATGACCAGGGCGAAAAGAAACAATTTTTTTTCATTGGTAAACAAGTATATAGTTATTCGTTCAGGTATATATAAAAACATAAAACCGGGAAAACAACCAAATGTTCTCCCGGTTATAGGATAAATGATGATTTAATGTGCCAATGTGCTAATTGGCTGCGCAATGTTTATGCTGCGCTATCACGCCGCAGGTCATTGGCACATTGGTCATATTCAAGTTTTCAATTCCGTCCCCCCGTTTCCAGCGTATATGGGTGTCCGTAGACTTGTATGTCCACTTTGCTGCCTGCTGTAAGCGAGATTTCGATTTCTTTTCCTACCCGTATGTGAAGTGTGTTTTTCAGATAATTCACCTTGAATGAATAGCTGT
>ENA-OQCV01000312-OQCV01000312.1-human-gut-metagenome-genome-assembly--contig:-NODE-312-length-13799-cov-2.069705_pt1 | contig 13799 bp, 24 predicted proteins | sample MGYA00242766_ERZ504592 | MGnify/ENA primary metagenome ERZ504592 (study PRJEB26092, sample SAMD00036315) | human gut metagenome | host: Homo sapiens | study: EMG produced TPA metagenomics assembly of...
TTTCCTTGTTGAAAAAGTCCTTCATATGGTTCCTCCATTAACCCAACATATCAAATCAAAGTATGTGACCGACGCGAATCGAACGCGCACTCGCCGGAGTCGGAGTCCGGAATTTTATCCATTTAAACTACGGTTCAATCCAAAAAAGTTACCAACTATTTTATATCTACATCTTTTACCTTTTTTCAATGTTACATTTTTCTATTATATTCTTTAGTGTTTTATTATAACATTTTTATGCATACTATTATAATTGATAAAATTTGACAATATATTTCATTTATCTTATTATTTAACTGTTTGGGCATTATATATTGGAAATTTTTTCCGATATGCCATAAAAATATACCATTTTAATTAATACAATTACTATTTATATAAGGAGCAGTATTATGAGTTTCACATTTTTAAACCAGCTTCCAACTCCTGCACAGATTAAGGAGGAATATCCTCTGTCAAAGGAGCTTACCGAGCTTAAAGCGAAGCGCGATGCAATGATTTCAGATGTTATCTGCGGAAAAGATGATAGATTTCTCGTCATTATCGGACCTTGTTCAGCCGACAACGAGGATTCAGTCTGTGACTATGTCAGCCGTCTGACAAAGATTCAGGAGGATGTAAAGGACCGCGTAATCATCATCCCTCGTGTATATACAAACAAACCAAGAACAACCGGCGAGGGCTACAAGGGAATTGCCTCACAGCCTGACCCTGAGAAGGCTCCTGACATGGTTGAGGGTCTTATCGCCATGAGAAAAATGCACATCCGTGCCATCGCAGAAAGTGGACTCACCTGTGCAGATGAGATGCTTTACCCTGAGAACTGGGGCTATGTTGAGGATCTTCTCTCATATGTGGCAATCGGCGCTCGTTCTGTTGAGGATCAGCAGCATCGTCTCACCGTCAGCGGCTTCGATGTGGCCAGCGGCATGAAAAACCCTACAAGCGGTGATTTTTCCGTCATGCTCAATTCTGTTTACGCAGCACAGCACCCACATCATTTTGTTTACAGAGGCTATGAGGTTGAGACATCAGGAAATCCTCTGACTCACGTTGTTTTAAGAGGTGCTGTCAGCAAGCATGGCAACACTACAACAAACTACCATTACGAGGACTTAATCCGTCTACACGAAATGTACGACAAGATGGACGTTGTCAACCAGGCGGCTATCATCGATACCAACCATTCCAACTCCGGAAAGAAGTTCAAGGAGCAGATTCGTATCGCCAAGGAAGTTATGCACAACAGACAGCTTTCCTCTGATATCAAATCACTTGTCAAGGGTCTTATGATTGAGAGCTATATTGAGGAGGGCAGCCAGAAGATTGGTGAGCATGTCTACGGAAAATCCATCACCGATCCATGTCTAGGATGGGAGGATTCAAAGAAGCTTATCTACGACATTGCAGAAATGTAATTCTTAAACCACAAATTATACACACAATTTTTTTACCAAAACACAAGCCACAGGAGTATATATCCTGTGGCTTGCATTATTTTGTCGGTTTATTATTTAATCATATTACTATAAGCAAGAACTGCACTGACTGTTTTGGAATCCTGGATTTTCCCGGCATAAATCATGTCGCACAGCTCCTTTAGGGTGTATATTTCTACATCGATTGACTCGGCATCATCTAGATGCTGCTTGCCCTTTTTCAGGTTTTTGGCAAGATAGACATCTACTTCTTCGTCGCAAAAAGGCAACTGTTGTGCGAAGTGAAAGTAAAAACGAGATATCATCAGAGCTGTAGCCCGTCTCCTCCTTAAAGCTCCCTTTCTGCACACAGTCTGGTATCTTCTCCCACAAAGTCTCTGCAGCCGGCCGGAATCTCTATTGTCTCTCTCTCGAGAGCATTTCTATACTGACGCACCATGATTATCCTGCCGTCATCAAGCACCGGAAGCACTGCCGCAGCGCCCTTTCTGTGTGAGACAAAATCCCATTCCTCAGTCTTACCGTTTGCAAACTGCATTGTATCCTTGTATATATCGAGTATTGAACCCTTATATACAAGCTCTCTTTTTTGCCGTTTCATTTCATCAATCATTTTTTACCTGTTTACCTTCTAAATAATTTAAATTCAGAGTTACCGTTTTGATTAGAAATCCACCTCTGTATCATAATAGCAGCATTTGAGAAGCTTCTCCATCTCCTCCTGGCTTGGCTGGCGAGGATTTTGAGCCTGTACAAGCATCAAGGATAGCATTTGCAGCAATCTCAGGAAGTCTCTCAAGGAATACCTCCTCCGGTACAAAGCCCTGCTCTGTTGGATAGCTGTCTGCTCCATAATTCTTGATGCAGTGTGGGATATTCAGATCATCATTCATGCCACGTAAGTATTTGATAAGAAGCTCAACCTTCTCATCAAGTGTCTCTCCACCCAGTTTCATGAAATCTGCTATTACGCCATAGCGTTCCTTCGCTGTCTCATCCTTTGCATTAAAAGCAATAACCTTTGGCAGATACATGGCATTGGCTGCTCCGTGGATGATATGTGCACCATAATCTGCAAAAGCTGCGCCTGTCTTGTGTGCCATGGAATGAACTATTCCAAGTAGTGCGTTGGAGAATGCCATTCCTGCCAGACACTGCGCATTGTGCATCGCATCTCTCTTTGCCATATCACCATTGTATGAATCAATCAGGTCATGCTGTATCATCTCTATTGCATGGAGTGCAAGTGGATCTGTAAAGTCACTGTTGGCTGTTGATACATATGCCTCGATAGCATGTGTCATAGCATCCATTCCTGTGTGTGCAACAAGCTTCTGTGGCATTGTCTCTGCAAGCTCAGGGTCTACGATTGCAACATCAGGTGTTATCTCAAAGTCTGCGATTGGATACTTGATACCCTTCTCATAATCTGTGATGATTGAGAACGCAGTAACCTCTGTTGCTGTGCCTGATGTGGATGAAATAGCACAGAAATGTGCTTTCTTTCTAAGCTTAGGAATACCAAATACCTTGCACATATCCTCAAATGTGATATCCGGATACTCGTACTTAATCCACATAGCCTTAGCTGCATCTATAGGTGAGCCACCACCAATTGCTACAATCCAGTCCGGTTCAAACTCAGCCATGGCAGCCGCACCTTTCATGACTGTCTCAACTGACGGATCCGGCTCAATTCCCTCAAAAAGCTTTACCTCCATACCTGCTTCCTTCAAATAAGCCTCGGCTTTGTCTAAAAAGCCAAATCTCTTCATTGAGCCTCCGCCCACACAGATAATAGCCTTCTTTCCCTCAAAGCTCTTTAATGCCTCAAGCGCACCTTTTCCGTGATATAAATCTCTTGGTAATGTAAATCTCTGCATTGTAAAACCCTCCATATGATATTTTTATATAGTTTCTCCCTTGTAATATTTATAAATATTGCAGCCATCAAATACTTAATAGTTGCTAAATATTACACTTACCATTTTATAACATTTTACTAATTTTGTCACGTACCATTATCTGTTTTTTGTGAATACAGGATATCTTATACATATATTTTTAATGCAATATATACAAATTTCTTTATGTAGTAATGAACAGTTACCGATAATTTATTTCATACCATAAGCACAACATTGTAAAAATCGACTGCATTTACGTTTTTATTTTTTTCGCAAAAAAGAAAAGGCTTCATACGAAGCCTTTTCAAATGTACATGTTATTATGTCAAACCGACAATACGCTAATGCTCTACTTTGCGTAATCCACTATACGTGACTCACGTATTACATTAACCTTTATCTGACCCGGATACTCTAACTCAGACTCAATCTGCTTAGATATGTCTCTGGCCATGATAACCATGTCGGCGTCGCTGACCTGCTCAGGAACTACCATAATACGAATCTCTCTACCTGCCTGAATAGCAAAAGATTTCTCTACCCCTTTATAACCATTTGTAATGTCCTCTAACTGCTGAAGACGATTTGAATATGTCTCCAAAGTCTCTCTTCTTGCACCCGGACGTGCCGCACTGATTGTATCAGCTGCCTGCACGAGACATGCAATAAGTGACTCCGGTTCAACATCACCGTGATGTGATTCTACTGCATTAATCACTAGTGGTGACTCTTTGTATTTCTTACATAATTCGGCACCGAGCTGGATGTGTGAACCCTCCATCTCGTGATCTACTGCCTTACCTATATCATGTAATAAGCCTGCACGCTTTGCCATTCTGACATCCTCGCCAATTTCAGCAGCCAGTAAGCCAGCCAGCTGTGCAACCTCGATAGAATGCTTTAACGCATTCTGACCGTAGCTTGTTCTAAACTTCATCTTTCCAAGAAGACGCACAAGCTCCGGGTGAATACCATGTATGCCCACCTCAAGTGTGGCAGCCTCACCCTCTTCACGAATCATATTATCGACTTCTTTTGAGCCTTCTCAACCATCTCCTCTATACGGGCCGGATGGATTCTTCCGTCAACAATAAGCTTCTCAAGAGCTATTCTTGCAACCTCTCTTCTAATTGGATCAAAGCTTGACAAGATAACTGCCTCAGGTGTGTCATCTATAATCAGATCTACACCTGTCATAGTCTCGAGAGTACGGATATTACGTCCCTCTCTTCCTATGATACGTCCCTTCATCTCATCATTCGGAAGCGATACTACTGAAATAGTAGTCTCAGACACATGGTCTGCTGCACATTTCTGAATAGCTGTAACCACGTAATCCTTAGCCTTACGGTTTGCCTCTTCCTTTGCTTTGTTTTCCATTTCCTTAATCATTTTTGCAGTATCAAGTTTTACATCTTCTTCAATGGTCTTTAAGAGATATTCTTTAGCTTGCTCGGAGGTTAATCCAGAGATTCTTTCAAGTTCCTGTAAACGCTGCTCGTTAAGCTTTGATATTTCAATCTTCTGCTTCTTGAGTTCCTCTTCCTTAACTGCAAATCCGGCTTCACGCTTCTCGATAGCTTCAAGCTTCTTGTCGACATTTTCTTCCTTCTGAACGATACGACGCTCATTACGGGAAATCTCGTTTCTACGCTCTTTGATTTCCTTATCCAGATCATTCTTAGCCTTAATAGACTCTTCCTTGATCTCAAGCATAGACTCGCGCTTCTTTTCCTCCGCAGTCTTTACAGCCTCATCAATGATTCCTCTTGCCTTCTCCTCAGCATTTCCTATCTTGGAGTTAGCAGATTTCTTCTGATATGAAGCGGCTGCAAACCATACAACCAATGCAGTAATAATAATAGAAACTACAGCAGTAATGATATACGGTAGCATTACAGGAGCACCTCCTTTATTAAATTTTCATTGTATTTCACAAATTACAACAATTAAATTCTATACTTTTTGGTGCAAATTGTCAAGGTAATTGTGACCTCATTGCTGAAAGAATCTGGCTGCTCTTAAAGCCCCTGCGCATAAGAAACTGATATATCCTGCGAAACTCCTTTTCATCACAGTTGTCAGGATCATAGTGTTTCTTTTCAAGCAGCTTTGCTATATGTTTCTCTTCATCAGCAGTGTATTCGCTGTCTATGGCACAATTTATATCATCTCTGCCTATGCCCTTTGTCATAAGCTTCTGCTCCAGCTGCCTGCGGCTTAAGCTGTCCTGATGATATCTGACATATGTGGAAGCAAATCTGTAATCATCAAGATAATGAAAGCTCTTGACATAATCTATTGCTGCATCCACACAGCAATCCGGATATCCGCCCTGTGTGAGCTTTTCCCTGAGCTTTCTTTCACTCCTGTCCATCTGTTCAAGCAGATGCAGTGCTCTCTTTTTGGGCTCTCTTTCCTACCACCTCAGTTATAAGCTTTTCGTAATCCGCTTCACTGATAAAGGCTCCCTCCATAATAGAGTACCGCACGGCCTCTGTACGGTACAGCACACATGTCGTGCCATTATCAAGGTCGTGCGGTATTTGCCTTTACCAATATTCTCATATCCGGTAATCTCTATATATATAATCCCTGCTCACTTATTATTCTTCAGCTTTCAGGCTTTTCAGAGTCTTCCTGTACTGCAGCATCTTCATCATCAGGCTGTGTAAAGTAAAAATCCCTTACCTTTGCCTCAAGCATATCAAAAAATGCCGGATTCTCATGGATATAAGTCTTTGCATTCTCACGACCCTGTCCTATCTTGTCTCCCTCGTATGCGTACCATGCACCGGATTTGTTGACAATGCCTGCATTTACTGCAAGATCAAGCACATCTCCTTCTCTTGAGATACCCTGTCCAAACATGATATCAAACTCTGCCTCCCTAAAAGGAGGAGCTATTTTATTCTTAACAACCTTTACGCGGACATGGTTGCCGACTATCTCACCGCCCTGCTTGAGCGACTCAGTTCTTCTGACATCAAGACGCACTGATGAATAGAACTTTAATGCCCTTCCACCTGTGGTAGTCTCAGGATTTCCAAACATCACACCTACCTTCTCACGAAGCTGATTGATGAATATAACGATACAATTTGACTTGCTGATAACTGCCGTGAGCTTACGAGTGCCTGGCTCATAAGTCTCGCCTGAAGACCCACATGGGAATCACCCATATCTCCGTCAATCTCGGCCTTTGGTACGAGTGCCGCAACGGAATCGACAACTACGATATCCACAGCGCCGGAACGCACCATGGTCTCTGTTATCTCAAGTGCCTGCTCACCACAGTCCGGCTGTGAAATATAGAGATTGTCAATATCAACACCTATATTTCTGGCATATACAGGGTCAAGCGCATGCTCTGCATCTATAAAGCCTGCGATGCCGCCTCGCTTCTGTACCTCTGCAACACAGTGGAGTGCAACCGTTGTCTTACCTGATGACTCCGGTCCGTACACCTCAATAATCCTGCCCTTTGGAAGGCCTCCGAGTCCTAATGCAATATCAAGGCTTAATGAGCCTGTAGGTACTGTCTCTACATTCATATTGGCTGAGTTGTCGCCAAGCTTCATGACAGAGCCCTTTCCGTATTGTTTCTCAATCTGCGCGATGGCAGCGTCTAATGCTTTTAATTTATCTTCCTTTGCCATAATAATCTCCTATTCTCTCGCGAACAAACGTTCGTTCTGCTATTATAATAATACACTTCTATTCAATTGTCAACAAATAAATTGGAATAATTACAGAATCATATAGCTGCCCGTGATGCTGTTTGTGCCTCACGCTATACTCTAAAACAGCTATAGCTAAAATACTCAAAAATATACAAATAAAACATAATTAAAAAGACAGTTGCTTTCACAACTGTCTTCATTATACACATAATCTCTCTCTAACGTCAAGTCCAAATTCAACCTTGAAATCCTTACCTAGTTTCTTCCAAACTCAGTAAGCACGAGTCCGTCATTTCTATCGAGTGTCATGCCGATGCTCCACTCATTGATGAACAGAAGAAGCGGATTGCCCTTCATGTCGACAACCTTCTTCATATCGCTTGTTCCGTTAATTGTATCTACATTGACCTCATCCTTGTTCTCAATCCATCTGATATGCTCATATGGCAGATTCTCCAGTCTGATCTGCACATTGTACTCATTTTCAAGTCTGAATTTAAGCACGTCAAACTGAAGCACACCGACCACGCCGACTATGATTTCTTCCATGCCGCCCTTGTACTCCTGGAACATCTGGATAGCACCCTCCTGCGCTATCTGTGTGACACCCTTTACAAACTGCTTTCTCTTCATGGAATCAACAGTGATACCCTCGCAAAATGCTCAGGTGCAAATGTCGGGATGCCCTCAAACTCAAATTTATCCTTTGCTGTCGTGAGCGTATCTCCTATAGAGTATACGCCCGGGTCAAACACACCTATGATGTCGCCCGCATATGCCTTGTCCACTACTTTTTCTCTCATCTGCCATCATCTGCTGCGGCTGTGAAAGCTTTAGGCTCTTGCCTCCCTGCACATGGTATACCTCCATGCCGGCTGTAAACTGTCCGGAGCAGATTCGCATAAATGCTATTCTGTCCCTGTGAATTTTTATTCATGTTGGCCTGAATCTTGAATACAAATGCAGAAAAATCCTCTGAAAAAGGATCAATCATACCGATGTCAGATTGTCTTGCTGTCGGTGCATATGTCATCTTAAGGAAATGCTGTAAAAATGTCTCAACACCAAAGTTTGTAAGAGCAGAGCCGAAAAATACAGGTGAAAGCTCTCCCTTTGTGACAAGCTCCATATCAAAATCGGCACTGGCGCCATCCAGCAGCTCAATCTCATCCATGAGCTGACTTTTAAATTCCTCTCCGATCTCATCGGAAAGAGCCGGATCATCTATATGAATAATCTTCTCCGAGCCCTCCTTTGTACCCTTTAAGGTATCTGCAAAGGTCATGACCTCCTTGCTGTTTCTGTCATACACACCCTTAAACTGCTTTCCTGAGCCTATCGGCCAGTTGATAGGACATGTCGCGATGCCCAGCTCTTTTTCCGATGTCATCGAGAAGCTCAAACGTATCGTTGGCATCACGGTCCATCTTGTTTATGAATGTAAAAATCGGGATATGTCTCATGACACAGACCTTAAAGAGCTTTCTGGTCTGTGCCTCAACACCCTTGCTCGCATCAATTACCATGACTGCCGAATCGGCTGCCATAAGTGTACGGTATGTGTCCTCTGAGAAATCCTGGTGTCCCGGTGTATCAAGAATATTGATGCAATATCCGTCATAATTAAACTGTAATACAGATGAAGTAACCGAAATACCTCTCTGCTTTTCTATCTCCATCCAGTCTGAAACAGCATGCTTTGCCGTAGCCTTTCCCTTTACCGAACCGGCCTGGTTTATTGCCCCTCCGTACAAAAGAAACTTCTCTGTCAGAGTAGTCTTTCCTGCATCCGGATGGGAAATTATTGCAAATGTTCTTCTTTTTTCTATTTCCTGTCTTAAGTTATCCACTGATATTTCCTCCAAACAAAATCAGAGTATAGTATAGCTTAAAACGGTTCCCATTTCAAGACACTAAAAATTTATGTATCAGTCCATCGTCGATATGACAATATTTGATGCCCCGATATTTGTCTTGCGCTTGATAATGTCCTCTATCTGAGCTCTCTTTTCATCAGTCACATCTTCCTTTCCCACAATCACATCACAGCATTCATCACTGAGACTTACCACAGCATTCTTAAAGCCCTTTGCCTCCAGCATCATCTGGGCATCCTCCTCCATCTGTGCATTTTGCTGTCAGCTTCACCATGGCATCGACCGCGCTCTTCTTCTCTGCCTCTGACACTCCTGCATCATCGATAATCTTCTGCAGAGCCTCCTTGTTCTTTGAGCGCACCTGCTCGCGTCCCAGCTTCACCTGTGCCACACACTCCTCGCTCTCTGTGGATGCACTTGTCAGTACCGTTTCGCCGGCATTTAATATTTCCTCTGTCGAGTCTGTCTCAAGCGCAACCTCATCTGATGCCTGTGTATCCTCACATTCCTTAGACTCCTTTGTATCTGCCTTTCCATTTACAGCTTCGATTTCAGTGGAAAGCACATCCTTTGCATTCATAAAGGTATCCCTGTTATCGTAGCTTATGTAACCGACCACTGCCAAAAGAAGTGCAAGTGTCGTAATAATTATCTGATTCTTATGGCTGCCTTTCTTCACTTTTATTCCTCCCTGGATATCATTTTTGCTATTTTTATTTTATGCATGGGCACATCAAATAATGCAGAAACCGCATTAGAAATATCGTTGTTTACCTGTGGGTTTCCTCCGCCCTGCGCTACCACAAGCACTCCTGAAACAGTCGGTTTGTCCGTACTTGTGACATAAGGTACGCTTGTATCCTCGTCATCGTATATGACCGTAGTCTTTTCAATGCTCTCCGAGGTCTCCTTAGTATCCTTATCCACTATCCTTGTACCATCGTCTGACAGCGTAATCATCACAGATACCTCACCCACACCGTCCATCCTTTCAAGAATACCCTCAAGCTTTTTTTCAAGCAGCTTCTCATATTCTTCATCATCGCAGGTGCTTTCACTTACTGACTTAGCTTTAGCTTTCTTTTGTGATTCACTATAGGTCTTTTTATCCTCTTTTACCGGTAAGCACCACAATAAGAAGCAGCACTCCAACAAGTAAAATCACTATGTAGTCAGTTTTCTTCAGCTTCGAAAGCCGTAAACAAATCTGTCGTATCCTCGTCATATTCATACGAAATCCCCTCTATTTTTCTTTGTGAGCTCAGCAAATCTCATGTCATATTCATACCCTGCCGCAAGAGGCTTTAGAATAATGACCGCCAAAAACACCCCAAGCATAAACCTAAAGTACCTCCTGTACTGCTCCTTTGGCGTTAAATATGTCATTACCATGAAAAAAAACGCCAGATACAAATAACTCTTCATGCCCTATCAACCTCCCATAAAGCTTGTAGATGCACATACTATCGCAATCACTATAAAAAACAATATAGATGCATCTCTTATCACGATATAATACAGATTTCCAGCCCTGGCAACGGCTTCTATGCCCTCCACAATCCTGTTGTCTGAAACCGGCTGCAGCGCAGCGGAAAGCAATCTGTACATCAGCGAAAATGATTAGTGTTTTTACAAGCGGGGTCAGCACAATGAAAAAAACGCACGATAATCGCCGCCATACCAACACTGGTTTTTATGAGCATCGCACAGCCAAGCATAATTTCACCTGCACCCTGTCCCAAGCCTCCCCACACCCGGTATCGCCTGAAAGCCTTTTTAAGATAGACTTTCCGATATTTGTCCTTTGCGGGAGCAATCATGGCCTGGACTATTCCTATTCCTGCCACTATCTTTATGGATGCCTTCATTATTTTTGTAACTGCTGATTCAATAAACTCTGCAAGCTTTTCAAGCTTCTTTTCACTTGATACGTGATTGAGCACCTCAAGCACCAGAAACAGATGAATTCCCGGTATGAGCACCAGCTTTATAAGCCACTCCACTACATAAATGAGCACAAATGCCAGCATGTAAAAGCCTGATGCCGAAAATCCTTTTCCGGACGCAAGAAGTACTGTCGCATATGCCGGCACAAGCGCTGTAAGATAAGTCAAAAGCACATCAATACAGCCCTTTGACACATCAGATAGCACAAAAAAAGATGCCATAAGCATTGATATAACCGATGCATACATAAACAGAAAGCTTACATTGTATACATAATCCTGCCGCCAGAAAATAAGCCTTGAAAACACCATAAAAAGTATCGTATAGCACAGCACATTTATAATAACAGGCTTCACCGCCGCTATCTCATAAAAAAATCAGCTCATAAATATACTCACAGATTTTTTGCACCGGCCTTTTGATCTCCTGCCAGAATGGCATCCACTATATCCGAAAACGATAGTCTGTCCGGCAGATAATCCTTTGAATATTTTTCAATCTCTGACATATCTATTTTTCAAGCATATGCTGCTCAATTTTCATCTGTAATTTCGGTGTCCGACGCATACACAAAACACTGCGGCAAAAATCACTACAGCCAATATGATTATTATCAAAATTATATTTTTTGACAAATCAAAACAGCTCTCCAATCAGCTCTATCAGACAAGACATCACCGGAATTGACATCACAACAATTGCTCCCTTCGCAAAAAGCTCTATCTGCGATGCAATTGCGCTATGACCACAGTCCTTACAGATTGAGGATGAAAACTCCGCAATATATGCAATCCCAAGCATCTTTACCATAGTGACAAAAAATGCCGGTTCCACAGGAAGCTTTGAAAGAAGTCCTTTAAAAAACTCAATTGTTGTGCCGAGCCGCTCCAATGCAAAAGCAAAAATTATAGTGCCGCAGGCCACTGAAAGAAGCATTGAAAGCTCAGGCCTGTCACGCTTTAAAAGCACTGCAAAAAATACTGCCGCAATTCCTATTATCCCAATCTTCAACATATTACAAAGAAAACATATCCTGCATTGCCTTAAACAGCTCACTTATATATGGCACAATCCAGAACAATACAATAACAAGCCCGGCCAGACTAAGCAGGAAAGTCATTTCCTCCCTTCCACTGTGTTTTAAGACCTGTCCGAGCACCGTAATCACTATTCCAAGTGCTGCTATCTTAAAAATAATCGAAATCTCCATCATCAAGTCCTTTCATCGCATACAACAATATGTTTAATCGGATTACCACATTTTTATACAAACATTTTTATATAAGCATTATTGATATCATAATCCCTCCCAAAATCCCCACCGGACAAATCACCTTCATTTTTTCAACATAATCTTTCCTGTAAAAATCTATCTGTTTATGTATGTCCAAAGCACATTCCTTAAGCCGCTGCTCCATCGCAGCTGCATTTTTTCAAAGAATGCACCTCCCATTTCAACTATCATTTTCTTTACTTTTTTCATCAGATACCCTGCCCCAAAGCACCTTCTCCCACACAGCCTTCCAGCCCTCATCCCCGCTTTTACAGCTCCTGTTTGAAAGCACTTCTCCCATTCTCCTGCAGCCCTCATTAAACACCTCGCTCTTTCCTCTTATGCTGTTAAAAAAACTGTGGTGCCTTCATTCTTTCTCCTGCCAGATAAAATGCCCCCTTTTCAAGCAAAAGCATAAATCATACAGCATCGCTATATCTGCCTTTTTTCTTTTGCTGTAATCGTTTATCAGCCCCAATACCGCAAACAGTACTATACAAAAGCCTGTAAGCTTCATCATAAATGCTATAGCGCCTCACCCCTTTTTCATCATGGTCTATAAACACAAACCGTTCTATGGCATGTGGCAGAAATTTTTCTTCGCAGATCATCTGCATTGGTGCCATGTACACTGCCAAGTATCCTTATTCCACAACTCACAAGCTGGTTTAGTGCCTCGATATCGCTTTCTCCTCCCAGCTCATCCACCGCAATCACATCCGGGGACATAGAGCGCAAAAGCATCCTCATGCCAAGTGACTTCGGACAGTTATCCAGCACATCACTGGAATTGCCTATATCGTTTTGAGCCACTCCCAAGTAGCACGCTGCTATCTCCGAGCGCTCATCAACCACCGACACCTTAAGAGCTTTTTTTCCGTCACAGCCATCTGAAAGTATCCTTATGCAGTCTCTTAAAAAATGTTGTTTTTCCTTCTCCCGGCCGTGATATAACCAATGTATTGTAAATGCTGTTTTCATCCCGGATATAAGGCATCAGTGGCATTGCAACGTCCCTTATCTGATGGGCAATTCTGATATTTAAGGACGCTATCTCACTGACTGCTGTAACCTTTCCTCCATCGCAGCCCATCTGCCCTGCAATTCCCACACGATGACCTCCCTCCACTGTAAAATTAGCCTGCTGCAAGCTGCAGGTGCTATCGCGTGGAATGAATATCCGCTCAGATAATTTATCATCTCCTCAATATCGCTATGTGAGATATACACTCCGGCTCTACATCCTCCCGCAAACATATACTGCACCTGCTTTCCGGCGCGCACCCTGATTTCCTCCAGGCCACACGGCATGTACGCTTCTGCCTCAGCCTTCATCTTTTGTGGCAGATAATCAATTATATCCATATTTTTCACTCCTTATCGCCACTTCGGTGGCAGGTCGGGATAGGGCTCACGCGTGTGGCTGCAGTGTCGCAGAAGCTACGCTGTGCTATTAAGACTCTGTATAAATTATGCAGTAAGTACTTCTATGCCTGACGAAACCGTCGATACTCGCCGTCCGGGCTCGATATCTCCTTGCCTCGGCGTCCATGCCTCGGCATTTCTGTGCTTCAAAGCATAATTTAACAGACTCTAAATAGCTCCGCTATGCGCTTCTGCGACACTGCAGCCACACGCGTGAGCCCCATCCCGACCTGCCACCGAACGTTATT
>ENA-OQCV01000314-OQCV01000314.1-human-gut-metagenome-genome-assembly--contig:-NODE-314-length-13738-cov-2.425097_pt1 | contig 13738 bp, 12 predicted proteins | sample MGYA00242766_ERZ504592 | MGnify/ENA primary metagenome ERZ504592 (study PRJEB26092, sample SAMD00036315) | human gut metagenome | host: Homo sapiens | study: EMG produced TPA metagenomics assembly of...
ATATAAAACAACAGACAATGAAAATACACTTACTGAAAAAGTATCTTTTTTATCATTAATCCTAAAAAAATGAGTTACCCCGAAAACAAGTTGATATATCATTTTGCTCAATATTACTAACGAAGTAAATAATTATTTCCACCTGATTCAAGAAAAACACCTATAATACAGATAGTAAATAACAAAATGATATATCAACTTATTTTCGAGGCAACCCTTTTCTTACTATATTATTACTATTCTTTACTTCTTCAGTTCATTCGAGAAAGAATAAGGATAATCTTCCGGCTGCGTACCTCTCTTCATATTAGGCTGGCTGCCCATATCAAACCTCAAGGTACCGCCATTCGAGCAAATCGCCATGCGTCAGATAATTCCTGGAATAATCCACGCCGTTCACCTTGAGAGACTCGATATACATGTTCTCCGGTGAGTTATCCGGAGCGTCAATTGTCAGGGACTTACCGTTCTCGAAATGGAGGGTAGCCTTACGGAACAGAGGGGCGCCCAATACATACTCGTCCGTACCAGGGCAAACCGGATAGAAACCAAGTGCAGAGAAGACATACCACGCGGAAGTCTGACCGTTGTCCTCGTCACCGCAATAACCGTCGGGACCGGCAGTATACATGCGGTTCATTACCTGACGAAGCCAATATTGGGCCTTCCAAGGTTCCCCGGCGTAGTTATAAAGGTAAATCATGTGCTGGATGGGCTGGTTGCCATGGGCATAGTTACCCATATTCATCACTGTCATCTCACGGATTTCATGGATTACCTGGCCGTAGTAGCTGTCATCGAACAAGGGCGGGACAATAAATACAGAGTCAAGCATCTCTACGAAAGACTCTTTTCCACCCATCAGGTCTATCAGACCTTGAGGGTCGTGGAATACAGACCAGGAATAGTGCCAGCTGTTACCTTCAGTAAAGGCGTCACCCCACTTCAAAGGAGAGAAAGGAGACTGGAACTGGCCGTCTTGATTACGACCACGCATCAGCTTGCTTTCCTTATCAAATACATTCCTATAGTTCATGGCACGTTCCGCAAAGAGTTTCTGCTCCTTCTTCGGACGGTTCAGTTCTTTTGCCATGCGGTAGATGCACCAGTCATTATAAGCATACTCCAAAGTACGGGCAGTGTTCTCGTTGATTTTCACATCGTAGGGAACATAACCAAGCTTGTTGTAATACTCATAGCCGAGGCGACCCGTAGAAGAGACCTCGGGATGGACATTCTTTGTACCGTTGATGAGACCTTCGTACAACATCTGCACATCCTCCACCTTCACACCTTTCAGATAGGCATCTGCCAGTACGGAAGCAGAGTTGTTGCCAATCATACAGCCACGGTGACCCGGACTTGCCCATTCGGGGAAGAAACCGCTTTCCTTATAGGTGTTGACAAGACCTTCCTGAATCTGCCTGTTCACCGACGGATACATCAGGTTGAGGAATGGGAAAAGACAGCGGAAAGTGTCCCAGAAACCGGTATCCGTATACATATAGCCGGGCAACACTTGCCCATTGTAGGGACTGTAATGAATCGGATTTCCCGCCTCATCCAGTTCATAGAATGCACGCGGGAACAACAAGGAACGATACAAACATGAGTAGAAAGTACGGTACTGGTCAAGGGTTCCGCCTTCCACATCAATACGGCCCAGCACCTTGTTCCAGGCATCCTGACCTTTCTGAACCAGTGTTTCCAAATTGTCATTGCCAAGCTCCTTCAAGTTACGGTCAGCCTGCTCAAAACCGATGAAAGAAGAGGCTACACGGGCATGTACCACTTCACCCTTACGGGTTTTGAAACCGATAACAGCACCGGCATGTCCGGCTTCCTGCTCAACCTTATTCTCGGTCAAGACGCCATCGGCTACAGACGCCTTATAAGTAAAAGGCTTGTCGAACTCTATCACGAAATAGTTCTTGAAGTTCTCGGGAACACCGCCGCTGTTACGGGTAGTATAACCGATAATACGATTCTGTTCCGGAAGTATCTTCACATAAGAGCCCTTGTCAAAGGCATCGACAACAATGTATGAATGATCATTTTCAGGGAAAGTGAAACGGAACAATACGGCACGGTCGGTAGGGGTGAACTCGGTAACCACATCGTGTTCGGCAAGATATACCTTATAATAATGAGGAAGTGCTACTTCGCCCTTGTGGGAGAACCAGCTTGCACGCTTCTCTTCATCAAACTCGGGTTTGCCAACCACCGGCATAATGGAGAACTGCCCGTAGTCGTTAATCCAGGGACTGGGCTGGTGTGTCTGCTTGAAACCACGGATCTTGTTCGCGGTATAGACGTATTGCCAGCCGTCACCCATCTTACCTGTCTGAGGAGTCCAGAAGTTCATACCCCAGGGACGTGCGATCGCAGGATAGGTATTACCGGTGGAAAGCTCGAAAGTAGACTGCGTGCCGACAAGAGGACTGACATACCGGGTAAAGTCTTTGGCATGCAGCCATAAAGCACTGCTCACAAAAAAAACAATAGGATTAATTTTCGCATAATATTAGAAAGTTGTTAGTATTAAATAAATTCTTCTCGTCATATCTCGAATTTGTGCGGCCTTCCTACTTCATTGAGGAGAGGAAAACACTGTTCCCCACAATTTTATACTCCAATGGAATGGCATTCTTTATCAGATTCAGCACAGCCCCTACACTCTCTTTTTTCTTCAGTGTACCCGAGTAAGTCTTGCTTACATCTATGTTCGGTGCCAGAATTACCCTCACCCCATACGAATTCTCCAATGTACGCGCAATGGTGTATAGGTCAGCCTTCTCAAAGACAAACTCATTATTGTGCCAGTTTTCGATTCCCGTATCCACCTGCTTCACCACCAGACGCCTAGTCATTCCGTTCAGCTCGGCTTTCTGTCCGGGGGCAAGGATAATCATACCCTCGCCATGATTACCTTTCACCTCTACTTCGCCTTTCAAAAGGGTAGCTACTGCAGACATCTTAGCCTTGTCAGACTTGAGGTTGAAAACAGTTCCCAATACTCTGACCTGCATGACCTCACTCTGTACGACAAACGGTTTTTCCGGATTCCTCATCACCTCAAAATATCCTTCTCCTTCCAGATAAACCTTTCTTCCCTTCCCTGCAAACTCATGTGGATATTTCAGGGTAGTGTTTTTATTCAGCCAGACTTTGGTTCCATCCGGCAGTTTCAGTTCCTTAATCTTATCATGAGTGGTGACAGCCAGTAATGTTTCCGGCTGGCTATAAGTCTGATAAAAAATGATAGCCGAAAGTACCCAAAAGGAAGAAGCCCACAAATACGGCCGCATACCGTATCCACCCAACCATCCTCCGTACCTTGTATTGTTTCGTCTTCTCTTGTTCCAGCCTTTTAAACAATCGCTTTTCGGCCTTTTCTATGTCTTGTGTATTCGAAGTATCCCCCAGTCTCCCAAGTGGTAAATCTCCTCCAGCCTGAACAATTCGCGTGCATTCTCACCCGACTCTTCCAGCCAGGCGTTCACCTCACGAAGTTCATCTTCCGTACATTCACCCATAAGGAACTTGGCCAATATCTCCTCATTCAACTTATTCATTCTTTCCTTCATTATGATAATAAAACAACGCTGCTCGCAAAAATCACTTACTTTCCCGATGAAAAACAGAGCCAACATCAGGTTCAGATACCCCAGTTTATCACGCAGCAACTTCAAAGCTTTGTACATGTGGGCCTCCACCGTACGCAATGACACTCCCATTGTATCAGCTATCTCCTTATTCTTCATATCATGCAGATAGCTGAGTTTGAATACCATCCGGCACTTGTCCGGCAATTCATTGATGGCATCGGACAGCTTCCTCCTGAGTTCGGCATCCTCTATCCGTTTCACCACATCATTGCTGTCAGGTTGATAGAACTCAACCCTCTTTTTATGGATTTCGAGCATGACAGCCTCATTAGCCACTCACAATGTCCCGATGCTTCAGAACGTTCAAGGCACGGGTATACACCGCCCTATACAGAAAAGCCTGAACTCTGCTCTCCCACCTTCATGGTATCTTTCCGCTTCCACAGCTCCACGAAAACATCCTGTACCACATCTTCCGCATCTTCTTCCCCACAATGCGTGTGGCATAGAACAGCAGGTTGGTATAATACCTGCGGAAAAGGGATTTATATGTCAAGTCGAAATGTTCATTCATATGTTAGCCGGTTATCGGGGACTGTACCATGCCTGACCTGGCTTATCCCCCATTTCAAATTCGAAAACACTTCCATCCATTATCTGTTCATGCGTAATATAACTTTTGTCATAGTTCTTACCGTTGAGTTTGACAGATTGAATGTAGCAATTTTTCCTTGCTCACCGCCGGCGCCAGTACCGTAAAGGTCTTTCCACCGGGCGAGGTGCATCTTCATTTCCCGGATATAGGGGGGTACCGATTCATATTTTTCCACCAACCGGGTCTACCGATAAAAGCCCATCGCACTGAACACATACCAGGCGGACATCTGTCCGCAATCCTCGTTGCCGCACAAACCGGCAGGAGTGTTCAGGTAGAGTTCACGCATCACCCGGGCTGCATATTTCTGGGTTTCCAAGGTTGATCCACAGCATTGAACAGATAGATGACGTGATGGCTAGGCTCATTTCCATGCGCATACTGGCCAATCATCCCGGTGCTGAAAATAGGCAACTCATCATCTGCAGAAGGATTGTAAGTAAACATACTGTCCAGCTTCTGGGCAAACCGTTCCTTACCTCCGGTCAAAAACTATCAAACCGTCAATATCCTGCTGCACAGACCAGAAGTATTGCCAGCCGTTGCTCTCGCAGATGTGCGGAGTATAGTCGTCCGGCGAGAAGTTCCGGATAAACTCTCCCTTGTCATCACGGGGCTGCATGAAAGAACTTACCGGATTGTAGACATTCCGGTAATTACGGAAACGCTTATAAAACTCGTCCGCAACCTCCTTATCGCCCAGCTTCTCTGCCATACGGGCTATACAATAGTCATCATATGCATATTCCAGTGTTTTAGAAAGTGACCAGTTTTCCGAATTATACTGATCTGTCACATTATAAGGAACATAGCCATATTTCTTATATAACCCAATGCCACGATAGGAATCGATATTGGCAGTAGCTACACAAGCCTCCAAGGCCTTTTTCGCATCGAAGTCCCCAATACCTTTCAGATAGGCATCTACAATAACCGGCACAGAGTGGTAACCTATCATCATATCTGTCTCGCCCCCCTGAAAATTCCATACGGGAAGGCGGCCGTTCTGTTCGAAGAAGGCGAGGAAGGACTTCACCATATCATTCACCCGTTCCGGCTCAATAAAAGTATAGAGAGGATGAGCCGCACGGTAAGTGTCCCACAAGGAGAAAGTACTGTAATTTGTCCAGCCCTCTACCCGGTGCACTTGCTTGTCGGGACCGTAATAGGCGCCGTCCACATCACTGTAAATGGTAGGAGCAATCATCGAATGATATAAAGCTGTATAGAACTTGACTTTCTCATCGCGGTCATCGCATTTTATTTCTATCCGGGACAATTGTTCGTTCCAATCATCCTGCACAGCAGCCAGGTATTTGTCGAAATCATCATCAGGTACTTCTGCTGCTAGATTACGTGCCGCCCCTTCCATACTTACACCGGAGATGGCAGTACTGACAAGAATCTGTTCTCCTTCCTTAGTCTGAAAGTCGAATCGTGCAATGACAGATGTCCCTATCCGCTTGCCTTCTTTCTCTATGGCAGCTGTATCGAGCTGCATCGCAGCAAACGGTTTTGGAGAAACGTGTACGGAAGTAGAGGCGCTGGTCGCGTGCCCAACCGTCAGAGTAACGGTAACCTTGCACCGTTACCGAATCGACGGCTTCTATGTGAGAATCATTGGTAAAATCCCAATTCATGGCTTTCCGCAAATTCAGGAAAACGGCAGCATCGGCTTTTGGGAAAGTATACCGCTGAATGCCACAACGCTCGGTGGCCGTCAACTCTACATTTGATATTATAATCTTTCAGACGCACCTGATAATATCCAGCGCTTGCCGACTCTTCCGAATGAGAGAACAAAGAGTGAATGCCGAGCGGAGCTTCCGCCTCCTTATAAGGCAATGTCACCGGCATAAAAGAGATGTCATACAAGTCACCAGCGCCGGTTCCGGAGAGATGGGTATGGCTAAAGCCTGCAATGGTACTGTCCGGATAAAAATATCCGGAAATACGGTCCCAGCCCGGCAGTCCGTTGTCAGGACTGAGCTGCACCATGCCAAACGGCGCCTGAGCACCCGGATAGGTGTTTCCAGTAAAATCTGTACCGATAAAGGGATTCACAAACTCTGTATAAGACACACTCTTCACATCCGACACCTGCGAGGTGCATGCCAGAAAGGATGAAAAGACCACAAACAAAACAAACAACAAGATTTTATCAAATTCATAACATTATAGGGTTAACGTGTATAGTATAACAACCTAACCGGATAAAACACTTACACATCTTGTCACTTTTCTACAGAATTCATGCAAACAAAAGTAATACAAAATTCCGATTAATCCTCTTTTTTATTTTGTAAAAATATACTTTACACTATCTTTGTCACAAAAAGTCACAATGAATTACACGACCTATCTTTTCGACTTTGATTATACGCTTGCTGATTCTTCCCGCGGAATCGTCACTTGTTTCCGCAACGTACTGACCCGTCACGGATATACAGAGGTGACGGATGACGACATCAAACGTACTATCGGCAAGACTCTGGAAGACTCTTTTTCCATCCTCACCGGCGTGACAGATGCCGGACAACTGGCAGGATTCAAGGCAGAATACCGAAAAGAGGCCGATACGCATATGACTGTCAACACGGTGCTTTTCCTGGAAACCAAGTCCGTACTGACTGCACTGAAGGACTCCGGCGCCCGCATCGGAATCATCTCGACCAAATACCGATTCCGCATCAAGGAACTCCTCGACCAGCATTTTCCTAAAGATTTTATGGACATCATCGTGGGTGGTGAAGACGTGAAAGCCGCCAAGCCATCTCCCGAAGGGCTACTCCTTGCCATTAAGCGGCTACATGTCAGCAAAGCCGAGACCCTCTATATAGGCGACAGCACGGTAGATGCGGAAACAGCCCAAGCGGCCGGAGTAGACTTTGCTGGAGTCACCCACGGAGTAACCACTGCCAAAGAATTGGAGAAGTACCCACACCGGAAAATAATGAACACCTTGGAAGAACTGCTGGCAGTTCAGGAGGAGCATCCTTCCATATTCAAGATTGAAAATCCCATCCGGCCGGAAAATGCGCATGCCACTTCTCCCCGGAAACAGAAAAGGATAAGCGTCTGGCAAATCCTCCTTCTAGTGACACTCTTCTGGCTGGCTATTGAAGAGCTGGACATGACCGACGACAGCAACTTCTTCCCGGTTGTTTTCATACTGACATTGTGGGGTATCCTCCAAAAAAGAAGGATACTACCCAACAAAGCAAGAACTTTCATCGACTCATGGTGGCACCCCTGCGCAGTACGCTTACGCGCATTTCACATCAAGCTGATACAAGGGAGAAAAACTCCTCCCGCTGGCAACGAAACCTGCACCTGTCTGAATTGTGGCACCACCTATACCGGCAACTACTGTAACCGTTGCGGACAAAGCCGTAACACTCCACGCTATCGGTTGAGTAACGCGCTTTAAAAAACATTGCCGGAGGCTTCTTCAATATAGATAATGGCTTTGGACGTACCCTTCTGGAACTCCTCTACCGTCCGGGGTACATGATTAGAGACTTCATCGGTGGTAAGCGTGTAGAGTATTTTCGCCCGTTCCAGACACTCTTCATTCTTGCAGCCCTTTATATCATGGCTGTGCAACTGGTAGACCCGGAAGCCCTAAGCAAAAAAGAAAAGACGGAAAAGACAGAGCAGACAGACAAAGAAGAAATCATTGCCGCTAAAGAGAAGCTTACCAAAAAGATGGAGAAAACCTATAGCAAAGAGGAAAAGCGAGCCCTCGCCATCACTATAAAAAGCCTGGAGAAAAGCTTGAACAAACTGGAAGAGAAGAACGACTCCACTTCTGCCACACAGGTATCCGAACAGAACAGCGATGATGGCGACCTCATCGATGAATTTGTAAACGACACCTCGGAAGTGGGAGACAGACTGGAAAAAGTCTTCCAGAACTCTCCTTTCCTAATGAAAGTATGGAATCTGATGAAGAGCTGGGGACACGGAAACAAGGCATTCCGCATCATTGCCACACTGCCTTTGTTTGCACTTGCCACCCAACTTGCCTTCCGACGCCGGAAATATAAGTTAAACTACAATACCACGGAGCATGTGTTCATACAAGCCTACATAGCTTGCCAGATACTCCTACTGAGCATCATCGTGCTGCCTTTCAACGGGTACGCAAAGGTAGACGATTTGTATGAGCTGCCTTTATGGCTTATTTTCGTCCTATTCTGTTGGAATTACAAACAATTGTACCGCTGCACCTGGTGGAGAAGCTTTTGGCGCACTATCCTCATGCTGACTTACAGTCTTGTGCTACTCGTCATATTCGCGTGTCTTGTAATGGCGCTGATGCTGGCCGGTATCTATGTTCTGAAATTCATTTTGTAACAGAAACCATCCCTACACAGACTGTTTTTCTTTGATGAAACAGTTTTTCTCCAATAGGCTAAAAGTACAATCTGCATTAAAAGAACAAAAAAGCAGAAGAACATTTGTCCATTTAGAATAAAAAGAGTACTTTTGTGCCCGATTATTCCGCACCGGGTTCGACCAAGTGCTTTCTAAGTGATTAGAGACCACCCGACGGAGCTAACTTATACATTATATATAAGAAATGTACGCAATTGTAGAAATCAACGGTCAGCAATTCAAAGCAGAAGCTGGCAAAAAGCTGTTTGTACACCACATCCAGAATGCAGAAAACGGTGCAACAGTAGAGTTTGACAAGGTTCTTTTGGTAGACAAAGACGGCAACATCACTGTAGGCGCTCCCACAGTAGAGGGTGCAAAGGTTGTTTGTCAGGTCGTATCAAACATGGTAAAAGGGCGATAAAGTTCTCGTTTTCCACAAGAAAAGAAGAAAAGGTTATCGTAAGTTGAACGGTCACCGTCAACAATTCACAGAGTTAACAATTAAGGAAGTAGTAGCTTAATCAAATTAAAACAGTAAGAAGAAATGGCACATAAAAAAGGGTGTCGGTAGTTCTAAGAACGGCCGCGAATCACAGAGCAAGAGATTAGGCGTTAAGATATTTGGTGGCGAAGCTTGCAAGGCAGGTAACATCATCGTTCGTCAAAGAGGTACTGAATTCCATCCGGGTAACAACATCGGTATGGGTAAAGACCACACTCTTTTCGCCTTGGTAGACGGAACTGTACAGTTCAAAGTAGGTAGAGAAGACAGAAGATTCGTTTCTGTTATTCCTGCCGAAAATGCAGAAGCATAAGTTTCCGGACAAAAAATTAAAGCGAAGGGATGCAATCAGACAGATTGCATCCCTTTCTTTTAAGCGCAAAAATAAGCAAGTTTCTTTTTGTAATACATTTGATTTGTCACTATCTTTGCCCTTCACAAATCCGGAATATCATAAAAACAAGTATAAGATATGCTTACCATCAAACAAATTACAGAAAACACCGACGCGGTTCTCCGCGGACTGGAAAAGAAGCACTTCAAGAATGCAAAAGAAACCATTGCACAAGTGCTGGACTTCAATGACAAAAGAAAAGCCAATCAAACCATCCTAGATAAAAACCTGGCAGAAGCCAACTCACTCTCCAAATCCATCGGACAACTGATGAAGGAGGGCAAGAAAGAAGAAGCAGAAGCCGCCAAAAGCCGCGTGGCCGAGCTGAAAGAAGTCAACAAGGACTTGCAAGCCAATATGGACCAGGCTGCCAACGATTTGCAGACTTTGCTTTATACCATCCCCAACGTTCCCTACGACAGCGTGCCTGAAGGCGTAGGTGCCGACGACAATGTAGTAGAGAAAATAGGTGGTATGGAAACCGAGCTGCCCAAAGACGCCCTGCCCCACTGGGAACTGGCCAAGAAATATGACTTGATAGACTTTGACCTGGGTGTCAAGATTACCGGTGCCGGCTTCCCCGTATACAAAGGCAAAGGCGCACAACTGCAACGCGCACTCATCAACTTCTTCCTGGACGAAGCACGCAAATCCGGCTATACGGAAATAATGCCGCCCACAGTGGTGAACGCCGCTTCCGGCTACGGCACGGGACAGCTGCCTGACAAGGAAGGGCAAATGTATCATTGCGAAGTGGACGACCTCTACTTGATTCCTACCGCCGAAGTCCCCGTAACCAACATCTACCGTGATGTGATTCTGGACGAAAAGCAGTTGCCCATCAAGAACTGTGCATACACACAATGTTTCCGCCGTGAAGCCGGTTCATACGGGAAAGGACGTACGTGGCTTGAACCGCCTGCACGAATTCTCCAAAGTGGAACTGGTACGCATCGACAAACCGGAACACAGCAAACAATCCCACCAGGAGATGTTGGACCACGTAGAAGGTTTGCTTCAAAAGCTGGAACTCCCCTACCGCATCCTGCGCCTTTGCGGTGGCGATATGAGCTTCACGGCTGCCCTCTGTTTTGACTTTGAGGTGTATTCCGAAGCACAGAAACGCTGGCTGGAAGTAAGTTCCGTCTCTAATTTTGACACTTATCAAGCCAACCGTCTGAAATGCCGCTACCGTACGGCAGAAAAGAAAACAGAGCTTTGCCATACGCTGAACGGTTCCGCACTCGCTCTGCCACGCATCGTTGCCGCCTTGCTGGAAAACAACCAGACTCCAGAAGGAATCCGCATACCAAAGGCATTGGTCCGTATACGGGATTTGAAATAATAGACTAAGGCCATAATAGTCACGTGCAGCAATACGCCTTTGACACTTTCTTTCGGGCACGAATTACATGAATTTCACAGTTGCGGTTAGCAAAAAACGTGAAATCCATGTAATTCGTGCCCGGAGTTTTATCATGACAAGCTTCTCCTGCGCAACTACAAAGTATTCTTCAAAATACGTGCAAACACCTCCTCGCGGAAATTACGTGCCACCGGAACAGTATGCCTCCCAACTATAATCCGATTGCCATCTATCATCTCAATCTTTTCCAAATTTATCAGATATGATTTATGGACTTGCTGAAATACTCCACCAGGAAGAGCCTCTATCATACGCTTCATGGTAGAACGTACAAGCAGCTTTGTGCTTTCCGTATAAATACAGACGTAATTTTCCAGCCCCTCCACCACCAGAATATCCTTAAACAACACCTTATGCATCTGACGGTCTGAACGGACAAATATAAAATTATTAGCTTCATCCGGCCATTTCTCCTGCTGCAAAAGACCATGTACTTTATTCACCGCTTTCAGGAACCGGTCAAACGAAATCGGTTTCAACAGATAGTCCGTAACATCAAGTTCATAACCTTTCAATGCATACTGCTCATAAGCGGAAGTGATAATCACATGAGGCGGATGGGCAAGAGATGCCAAGAGTTCAAGCCCCGAAAGATAAGGCATTTCAATATCCAGAAACAACAAGTCCGGCTGCTCAGTCTGCAAAAGAGTGTTCAACTGCATAGTATCTTCACATACACCCATTAAAGAAAGGAAATCCACCTTTTCCACATAGCGTTGCAATCCTTCACATGCAGTAGGCTCGTCATCGGTTATTACACATTTTACCTGTTTCATCCTATAATTCTATCACAAGTTTTACTCTAAACAAAGTATCTCCTCTATTTATGTCCAGCGTATGACGCTCCGGATATAGCAGCTCCAGCCTGCGCCTCAGATTTTCTATGCCGATTCCATGTTTTCCTTTCTGGTGCACTAATGGTTCCGGTATAGAATTTTCAATACTAAAACACAACTTGCCTTCTTTCAGACACATATCCATAGCTATAAAATAGTTCCCTCCCACATATTTGAAAGCATTCTCCACCAACGGTACAAACAACAATGGATAAATCTCAACCTGCGCCTCCATTTCATCGAAATGCACCTGCAACTGCAGCCGCTTCGTAGCACGAAGTTTACATAGGCTGATGTATTGTTTCAGATATTCCACTTCCACACGAACTTGCACTTTCTCCCCGTCATTGTATAATTGGTAACGAAGCAAATCGGACAATTGCTCAAGAGTATGCCGTGGAGCCTCATTATTCTCATCTATCTGAAAATAAACCGTATTGAGTACATTAAAAAGAAAGTGTGGATGATATTGTGCTTTAAGGAATTTCAGCTCTGTCTGGAGCTGGTCATTTTTGATCTTCTCCAATTGCAGGCGTGAGCTTCGTTTTCCTTCTGTATCATCTGATTACGCAAGAATATATAGAAGAAGCCGCCAAGCAACATACTGACTATGGCGGGAATAGGCACATCGTATAAATCAAGACTTACCCCCATCAAAAAGCGGATAACCCACATCGTCAGAAGACACCAGGCGGGAGCTGTCAGGACAACCACCCCGTATTCCTGCCACCACACCAACTTCCGCTTCCGGCACAAACAAAGCCAATACTTCAATAGAAAAAAGATAGGGTAAGACATGAAGAGTACCACAAGCATATCCTTCAACATGAAATTCCACTCATTACTTTCCCAATAGTATTCATGTTTCGGAATATCATTCGCCACACGAATACATAGCAAAAAGAATCACGGCAAATAATGCCGGCATCAGCCATTTGTTCCACAGTCTGCCCATAGTAGTTACAAATTTACTCCTTTTTGTTTCATCTATTTCATTTTTTCCTTCTGCTTTCTTTTGTATCGCTGCCTTTTTGAAAACGCCAAGAGAAAGCAATACCCAGCACACGTTTGTTGCGCCGTTCGTCAACAAACGCCTGCACACCGGGAGATTGAATATCTACTTTTTGATAATTGGTGTTGAATACATCCTTGGCAAACAAGGTAACGGTGCATCTGTTACGGAACATCTTCTTTTGGATGCCGACATTCACTTCCAGCGCCGGATGTACTGTGGCTTGTCCGTAGGCCATTCGTCCATTATAATTTGCCGAAAGTTCGGCCGACCATACGGAAGTGAAAGCAAACTGGTTCATGCAGCCGAATATCGGGGTAAACATACGGTTTTTCATTTTCTGCCCTTGCTCCGTCCAACCATAATTATTATAAATACCGATAGCGGTCAGATTCACCTTCCAAAAAGAAACAGGTGAGAGGTTGGCGGCATGTACACGCATACCCGTCTGTACATAGGAAGACAGATTCTGGGGCATTACATAGATACGCCGCCCCTCCTGTTCGCGATAGCTCTTCATGATAGCATCATCTGTATGCGAGAAAAAGAGCACTGTCTGAAACCAGTCACGATACACATACCCCAACTCTATATTATCAGAGAAAGAAGGATGCAGCTTCGTATTTCCCCCTTCATGGGTATCAGTCATCAAATATATAGGTAAAGGATTCAAATCACCATAATTGGGGCGGGTAATACGCCTGCCATACGAAAGCTGAAACAGATGTTCCGAAGTCAAACCGTATTGCAAAGCAATAGTAGGAAACAAATGGAAGTAATTCGTTGTAAACGAAGAGTCTTTCTGTTGTGTATTTCCTCCAAAATTCCCCGTGTACATGGGTATGTTCCAACCTTAGACCCGCTGAGATTTTCAAGCGGTCTTTCTCATAGCCGGCTTGCAGATAGGAGGCATTGATATTTT
>ENA-OQCV01000315-OQCV01000315.1-human-gut-metagenome-genome-assembly--contig:-NODE-315-length-13736-cov-3.900654_pt1 | contig 13736 bp, 23 predicted proteins | sample MGYA00242766_ERZ504592 | MGnify/ENA primary metagenome ERZ504592 (study PRJEB26092, sample SAMD00036315) | human gut metagenome | host: Homo sapiens | study: EMG produced TPA metagenomics assembly of...
ATTTAAAGCATGGTCATACATGGAAATTAAGAAACGTATCTATTTTAATACTATATTTACAAAACAAAGGAGGATTCAGATGAGAAGATTAAAGCATAATTTTAAGAAAGGAATGGCGTTTGTTCTTTCTCTTGCTATGGTGGCAGGACTGGTTCCTGCTATGTCAGGCGGAGCAAATACGGTGCAGGCTGCAACCGGTTCCGGAACAGAACCAAGCGTGACAGCATATGCTACGAAGGCCCAGTTAATGACCGCATTTACCCCGGATGCTAATGGTACTGCTACGACCAAAGGAAAGCTGGTATTTGGTAAGAAATCAGATGGAACAACAGCACAGGAATGGTACATCTTAGGAAAGGATGAGGGTGTATCAGGAGATAATACCATCATCGTTGCCGCAAGCCCGATTGCAAGAGGGCAGAAGTTTAATTCAGACATAAGCATAAGAATGATGAAAATCTATGGTCAGATTGTGTTTATAGTGAAGCGACTATAACAGAAGTATACGCAAATCACTACGGAGCAAGTGAACTTCGTGATACACTGCAGGGTATGGCTACGAATACATCCTACTTCACCTCAGCCGAGCAGGGCTTGATGAATGCCACCACAGTGACAACGAAGGATACGAAGAATAGTAGTGTAACCTATACCACCACAGACAAACTGTATGCGTTACAGGGAGATTATGATAATGACCAATACTTGTGGGCAGGAACCGATGACAGTACAGTACTTGCCATGAGTAGTTACTTGAGGAACGGAGAGTGGTTCTGGCTGCGCTCGCCTTACGGTGGTAGTGGTGACTTTGCGTTGTGCGCGGATCGGGGCTATTATGTCATCCTCGGCCGTGTCGACATCGACTCCGGGAGCCCTGTTCAGCCCGCTTCCAATCTGGATCTGTCATCTGTTCTCTTCGCATCTGCTGCGACAGCAGCATCATCTGATACAAAATCGGAAAAGATAACAGACAGTGCGGCGATGACTTTAAGACTGGACGGAACAGGTAAGGATATTGGTACAGTAACATATAACACCACAACAGGTGATATTAAGGTGGTGAAGGGTACCACATCACAAACCGTGGCACTTGTCGTACAGGGCAATGACGGAACAAATGACTGGTATTACAGTAAACAGATTACAGGAACAGAGACGATAAATGCTTCAGATATTAAGTCAGCACTCAGTTTGACATCAGATATAGATTTATCAGCCTGCAAAAATCTGGCTGGAAACTACAGACAGTACCAGTAATCTGACTTATGCGGTAAATGCAACTGACATAATAAGTATCACATCAGTAGCAATTACAGATATTGATATTCCGGTGTCTAATACTGCTTTGGATACCGAAGCATCATGTACAACAGAAGGTGTAAAAAGCACCACACCACAGATTACATGGACACCAAGTGATACCACAGCGGGATATAATAAGAGCTACACGGCAAGCGTTACACTTACAGCAGATACAGGCTACGAATTTGCAGATAATGTGACAGCTACCGTATCAGGAAATACCGCAACGAGCGTTACAAAGAATGCAGATGGAACACTTACAGTAACCAAAGAATTTACAACAGACAAGAGAAAGGATAGAAAGTGTAGCTGCGCCAGACAGTACCGGAAAAATAATACATTTACAGCTTACTATGGCTATGATGGATATGATACAACGCCTATAAGCGGAACGAACACGGAGCTTGGCAAGACGGCAACAGTAACATTTGAAGGAACAACGTCACCAACTACAGAAGATATGGCTGTGACATGGACCATTGAGAGTGACGGAGGAGTTTATGACAAAACGCCGGAAGCAGAGAACACCTTTAGGTGGACTATCCCTGAATCTGCATTGACGAATTATAATGCTGCTGACTGTCAGGGCTATGATATAAGTACAGGCAATATCACAGGCACGATTACGGTTAAGAATAAAGCCGCAACCCCTGTCGCCATAACAGGAACAGACAGCAGTATAGTATATACAGGTGCAACCGTTGATGTATCACAGTATTTTAGCATCGACAATAATGCAGGAGCTGCAACATATACACTTGTTACTGGAACGAATGGCGGAACCGGAGAAGGCACGCTTTCAGATACAACACTTACCGTAACCCATACAGGAACCTTTAAGATTAAGGTAAGTACTGCAGCAAATGGAATCTTTGCGGCAGGAGAGAAAACAGTTACTCTTACGGTAGATAACGGAACCATCCTGTATACGGCAACGGATTACAGCACAACCTATGATGGACAGCCACACAGCATCAGCGTGAGCGTGACCAATCCTGAAGGAACAGATGTAACCTACAGCACAGATGGCGTAACCTACGGCAGTGATAATCCTTCTTTTAGCAATGAAGGTACGCATACCGTATACTATCGGATTACGAAGGATAACTATACCACCGTTGAGGCTTCAAAGACAGTAACCATAAATAAGAAGCCTGTTACCATAACAGCACAGGAACAGGATATTGTCTGGGGTAATGATATTAACCAAAGTCTGTATACCGTATCAGAGGATGGACTCATTACAGGTGACAGCATTAAAGAAATAACCCTTACACCAAGCACAACAGATCGTACAGAGAATGGAACAATCTCCGTAAGTGGTGTGAAGATTGAAAATGCTGCAGGTGTGGATGTGACAGCCAACTATGATATCACAATGGCTAATGGTAATTTGAAGATTACCCACAATACAGCCCTTGCTCTGAGCGGATTGAAGCATCAAAGACAAAGACCACGTATACAGCAGGCGATACCCTGAATGTGGATGACCTTGCAGTCACTGTGTACTATGCAGACGGATACAGTGAACCTGTGCAGGATTATACAACCAATGTATTCGCAATAGATATGTCAGCGGATGGAGATAAGATACTGACAGTATCATATACTAAGAATGGCGTAACAAATGACTAAAGGATATTACAATAAAGGTAAAATGCAGCTCTGGCATCTTATAAAATTATATCTGGTGCAGACAGTGAGTGGAAGCAGAATACAGACAGAACCATCACTATCGGAGGAAATGGAGAATTTCTAAATTTGAAAGCGTAAAAGTTGATGGAAGCATAATTGATGCAAAGAACTACACCGCAAAAGAAGGTTCAACGATTATTATCTTAAAGGCAGATTACCTGAAAACACTTTCTGTCGGAACACATTCATTTGAAATCGTATGGGCAGATGGCTCAGCAGTTACAAGCTTTAAGGTAAGCAAGAATACATCAGATAATGAAGGTAGTAAAGACAACAACGGTAATAAGGACAACAGCAATGATAATCCAAATAGTAATCCGGCAGCTGTACCTGATGACAAGAAAACTAATGACAGTAACAGTGGAAATAATACAGACGACAGCCAGCAGATAACAGCACCTCAGACTGGCGATAACAGCCATCTAATGCTCTGGGTGACATTATTGGCTGCTTCACTTGCAGGTCTGCTTGCATTGTTAAGTGTACGCATGAAAAAAGATGATGAATAATATGCAGCGTTAAGACTTACGGCATATATATTCAGTAAAGGGGATAGTTAGCACGAAAGAAATGCTGGCTATCCCCTCTGTATATATGGTGGTATATGCAGAGTGTTATTCTTATGCGTCTTCTGCATCTACCCACATCTGCATAGTTCCATCAAGATATAGCTTAACATACTCTAGTGGCTCATCAATCGCAAGAGCATTTAACGAACATTGTGAGCAGGGAGTAGTTTTTCAGTCCATCCTCTGCCTTATTACAGTCAATGCGTAACATATATCCGGCAGATGTGTAGATATCAATGCTGTTGTGATACATATTGTATTCTGCGTAAATGGTATTCATGTTGTGTCTCCTTAAAATCAAAAAAGTATTGAAGCATTTCAATCAGTTCACCATGTCACTTTTATTTTGTGTTATACTGTTTTATATGATTTTCTTGCCCTTGTAATTTTCCCTTATCAGAGTTTGTAAACACTGGCGGGACGATATAACACAAGGGAAACAATAAGGGAAAGCTCACCTGCGACAAATCCAGTGTTTTCAAGGGTTTACAGAGAATTTAATAACAAAATATAACAGTTATTAAATCTCTTAAAACAGGTGAAATCTCAATCGGAATTTGTAGGAGGTGAATCTGCATGAAATGTCCATATTGTGGTGATGAAATGATAAGAGGATACCTAATGAGTTCACGAGACATTACTTTTGCAGTTGATAATCTGACAAAAGTTTTTCGTATTAAAAAATCGGACGATCTGGAATTGAGTAAAGGTTTAGGAGGAATCCCTCATTGTGAAGCTTATCGTTGTAGTAGTTGTAAGAAGATTTTGATTGATTATGCAAATAGATAAATCGAAAGTAAACGGAGGTGTTAAGCGTGAAAAAGATGCTTGCTTTTTTGGATAAGTATTCTATGTGTTATTTCGATGGTGGGATGTGGGTCAAACGCAAGGGGTAATACAAGCAATGATAAGCCATACTCTGGTGCACCCAAAATTGTATTAAACGGACAGGATTATTTCGCCAACGAAGCGGTAATTGTAAGCGAGCTTCCGGACGGATATTCTTACGCAGGCGAATTAACCGACCAAGAAAAAGAATTTGCTTATATTAATGGAGCAAAGTACTATCTTCCCATGGGAACGGAATCTATAGATGATTTCTACGTTTATCAGGAGTGCGGAACACCTGTAAGCGAACAAGAAATAGACAATACGAAGCGTCAATGGGCTTATGTTAAATGGAGCTTAGGTCAATAACAGCTTCCAGTTTAACGAGGAGGTGCTTTACATGCAAAAAAAGTATATCAAGGATTATCGGTGTGATAATGCTGATTGTAGCTATTGTATTTATAATGTTTGCATTAAACCATCCAGAAAAGAGTTTCCCTTGGAACAATACAATTACGTGGTTACTGTATGGTGTATATTTTCTTGTGGCAGTAGTGTTGCTTATTGCTCCTAAAATGAAGAAGTGAGAAAATTTTAGTTTGTAGAATTAAGAAAATCGGTATTTCGTGGGAGGTGTTATACAAATGAAACTGGCAGACTTATCAACTGGACCAGACTGGGTAGTATATGTTGGATTTATAATATTTGCTGTACTTTCCATAGTTTTGATTTCTGGACATGGAAGTTGGTTAATTTCCGGATATAATACAGCTTCAAAAGAAGAAAAGGCAAATATAATGAAAAAAAGCTATGCAGAACAATGGGAATTGGAATGTCTGTTATAGCAATTCTTCTATTAATTATGGGAGTGTTTGAAAATATTTTACCGGCATTCTTTGTGTATATTGCATTGGGTATTATTTTAGCTGATGTAGTGATAATGATTGTCTTGGGAAATACGATATGTAGAAGGTGACAAATTTGGAATTTTGGAGGTTACTATGGCTTTTGATTTTAAGAAAGAATTTAAAGAATTTTATATGCCTAAGAATAAACCAGAGATTGTAAATGTACCTAAGGCAAATTATATTGCAGTTAGAGGAAAAGGCAATCCAAATGAAGAAGGTGGGGCATATCAACACGCAATCAGTATTCTATATGCTGTTGCATACACATTAAAAATGAGTTACAAGACCGATTATAAAATTGAAGGCTTTTTTGAATATGTTGTTCCGCCATTGGAAGGTTTTTGGTGCAGGATGATGTCGTGGGTGTAGATTATACAAATAAATCTGCTTTCAACTGGATTTTTGTTATTCGTTTGCCTGATTTCATTTCTAAATGCTGATTTTAACTGGGCGGTAGAAACAGCAACGAAAAAGAAGAAACTCGATTGTTCGTCAGCAGAGTATCTTACGATTGATGAAGGATTATGTGTTCAAATTATGCATATAGGTTCTTTTGATAATGAGCCAGCAACTGTTGCTCTTATGGATGCTTATTTAGAACAAAAGTGGGTATGTTAATGATATTAACAAAGATAGATTGCATCATGAGATTTATATGTCTGATGCAAGAAAGGCTGCCCCAGAGAAATGGAAAACTGTAATTAGACATCCGATTAAGAAAGCGTAAACTCGGAATTTACTAAAGAGGTACAGAACATGAAGAAAATCAGTTTAGTGGTTTTGCCAGCTATAACAATAGCGTTAGAAATATTGCCGCTCGGGGCAGTTTGTATTTTTGCTCCATCTCCGACAGAAAGAGTAAAAGAAACATTCTCATACTTTAGTACAATACCGTTTGGCTATGCAAATTTTGCCCCACTTATTACAGCTGTACTTACTGTTGTTATCTTGTTACTGTCGTTGATTTCATTAAAGAAAAATGGAGTTTTCAATTCTATGTTTGTTCTTTCAATTATTACAGCAGTTATTTCTCTTTTGCCGTTGGTGTATGGATTGAGTTATTTCACCTTTGTGGGAGCCTTAATAACGATGGCACTTGTAACCGAATGCATTTTGATTAAGATGCAACAGAAGTAAAGTAAAGCGACAACTTCAAGTTTGCCGTAAATATATTTCTAAACTTTCCCTATTTTTACAGGCTTTCCAGCCTGTGCACTAGCGAAACGATATGTATTTTCCCTTATTTTTGCCCTTATGAGATAATCGTAAGGGAAATAAGGGAAAGTTTTATTTAGTCATTGCCTGCCACTTTATCAAGTAACCTTGCAGATTCCCGCTTGGCTTTTCTTGTAGAGTGTGCATAGACATTCATGGTGGTACTGACATCTGAGTGTCCTAACAGTTCCTGCACATCCTTTGGTGCTGCTCCATTTGCCAGAAGGTTGCTTGTGTAGGTGTGTCGCAACTGGTGAAAATGAAATCCTTCAAATCCATCCAGTTTCTGAGCAATCTTCCTGCAAACAATTCCTAACGTGCTTGGCAGTTCCAAACTTCCATCCGGTCTTAAGCAGACAAAGGATATTTCCTTATAATCTTCTGGAACATTCTCTGTTCCGTCCAGATGATAGAACTCATAGTAAACTCTGTTTTTGTCTTTTACTTCTCTGTAGTAGTTTTTGTGGTAAAGTTCTCCGTACTGCATTCGGTTTTTAAGTTGTTCCTTTCGGGCATTGCGAAGAATCTCTGCCAGTGTATCTCCAAAATCAACAATCCTTACCTTTTTTCGTTTGGTTGGTCCGATGATATTCTTGTGCCTTGAACCATCATATCGGATACTGCGTCTGATCGTAAGGCACTGTTCTTCAAGATTTACATCCTGCCATGCCAGACCACAGGCTTCACCGATACGAAGTCCTGCATAATAAGCTATCTGGATTGGAAGTATTGCCGGTGGATTGTAATCCTGTAGAAATTCAATCAGTCTTTCATAATCCTCTCGTGGAATTGGCTGTATATCGCCATCCATGTCATCATCAGAAAACAGGTCAACCTCATCCGTCTGGTATTTCAGCTTAATATACTGCATCGGATTGAAAGTGATATATTGCTTTGGTGATACTGCAAACCGGAATGACTGCTGTAATACTGCCGAGAAAGAACGAATGTAATCTTTGCTGTAACCTTTTCTTTCTGAACCATCTGGATAAGTGCCACCAAAGGAAAGCAGATCGAAGAAGGCTTGTAAATGCTCAGATGTTACATTTTTCAACTTTCTCTCTGAAATTGGATGCTTCTTGATGTTGGTAATGGCACCGAGGTAATTCTGGACTGTCCCATTACTGAGCGTACCGGTCTTTAATTCTTCCTCTGCCCATATATCAAGTAATTCTCCAACTGTAATATTTTCCGACTTTGCAATGAATTTCTTGCTTTCGTAATCGTCCATTGCCTGACGGAGCAGTTTTTCCGTTTCACTTTTGCTTTCTGTTCCAGCGTATTCTTTCTGAACCAGATTGCCGCTTGCATCTTCTACATAGAAGCGGTAGTACCATTTCTTTCCTTTTTTCTTACAGATCCTTTTGCCATAATCGTGTGTCTCCTTTCGATATCAGACAATCGGAACTGATGAAATGCTTCTTGCGTGTAGGCATCTTATGGACAAGTCCATAAGCCAATTCGCCGCTCGTCAAATCTGTAAACAGCCTGACTTGCTCGTGCTCATTGTATCATAACTCCGGTTGTCGTTCTATACCGAATCGGAATCCTCATACAAAACTTCTGATAAAAGATTTTCAAGCCTTTGTTCTGCCATTTCCGGTTTCTTGGAATAGAGCCTTACAATATCTGCCATATCATTAAAGGCATTAACGGTATGGGTGATCTCCCGGAGAAACATAATCTCGTTATATTCATCATTCGATTCAAATCCCATTGCCTTTGCAATATCCGCTTCATTCGTGTTGCCCTTGTAATTCTTGCAGGCAAACTGGAATGATTCAAGAAACAGGTTATATTGCTTTAACATCAACAGCAGTAAATCTTTGGAAAAAGCATCTTCCTTTTTACTAAGGTCGAGAGGTAACTGTTTGAGAATATCGCCCATTGCATCACGAATCTGTAATTCTTTCTTATCCGTAATATCGGTTTCGTATTCATCGGTTTCCCCTCTGAGCCATTCAATAGATACATGAAGTGCTTCCGAAAGACCTTCCAGCACCATCTTTTTGGTATTGTCAATCGAACCATTCTCATAACGCAGGATTGTGGAAGCGGTAACTCCCATCTTCTCTGCAACATAAGGCTGTGTCAGATTTAATTCCAGACGACGCTGTTTTGCCCTGCTACCGATCAGCTTGCGTAATTCTTTATCTTTCATGCTGATTGCCTCCTTTTTCGGTATGTATGAATTATAGCATGTACCTCACATAATTGCAATATGCAATATAATAATTATTTTTAAAATTTCATAACGCTTGACAACACAATATAAAACCGCTATACTAACAGCACAACAAAAATTGCATAATGCAATTTATAAGGAGGTGACAAGATGACGGAAAGAAAGATTGCATTATCCATCGAGGAAGCAGCCGACTATACAGGAATTGGCAGAAACACTTTGAGAAAGCTGGTTGAATGGAAGAAGCTTCCGGTATTAAAGGTCGGAAGAAAAGTCCTTATTAAAACTGACATTCTGGAAAAGTTCATGGAAGCCAACGAGGGGCGTGATCTGAGGGATAAAGGAAATGTAAAAGCTGTCACAAGAAATGTGGCAACTTAAAAAGGCGGCTTCCTAAGAAACCGCCAAAGGTTCTATCAGACCGAAGCCATGATATACCTACACGCAAGAGGATTATACCATGTGCTTCTCCTGATATGCAACCGGGAACTGTTGTTTATCGGAAAAAGAAAGGATGAAGACGATATGGCGAAATCAACAAAGACTTATGAAGAAAGAATACGTGCATTAGAGAAAAAGGAACAGGAAAGCATTGAAGCTACAAAAAAGCTCATTGCACAGCGGAAGGAACTGGAAAAGCGAAAGAAAGCAGAGGAAAGTAAAAAATCGAACCCATAGGCTCTGTCAGATTGGTGGCGCAGTGGAATCGGTTCTTGGCTGTCCGATTGAGGAGGAAGATTTACCAAAGTTGATAGGCTTCTTAAAAAGGCAGGAAACAAACGGAAAGTTTTTCTCAAAGGCGATGCAGAAAGAGCCACTTACAGATATGGAGGAAGTGTAATGGCGGAGGGAGTGGTTTTTCCATTCCCTTCATTGCCTTTGAATGAAGGGTGCACTTATGGACAACCAGAGGTCGTCCTTATAAGTTTGCCACAAGTGGCAACCGGTCTGCGCTTACGCTTGCCGGGCTCGTTCCGTCGGCGGGGCTTTCAGCCAGACCTGCTCATGCCGCAGGGGGCACTCTTGCGCAGAGGGCGTTCCGACAGCTTCACTTCTGCCAAACCAGAAGAAGATGCTGTCGGAAATCAATGCCGGATACGGCAGAAAGGGGGAATCGTATCATGGCGATATTTCACTTTACAGTAAAGATTGTCGGGCGCAGTAAAGGAAAATCTGTCATATCCGCATCGGCATATCTTAATGGAGATGTGATGAAGAATGAGGAAACAGGCAGAATCAGTTACTATACTTCCAAAAAGGAAGTCGTCTACACCAGTCTGATGATGTGCGAAAATGCACCTCCTGAATGGCTGCATGTACCGGAAGAAAATATAAAAAGGTTTCAACAGTCTATCCGTTATAAAAGAGCGGATGATAAAGATGCCGCACTGGAAAAGTTTAAAATCACATTTCAGAAACAGCGTCTATGGAATGAGGTATTGAAGATAGTAAAAAAATGCAGATGCACAGCTTGGACGCTCATTTGAATTTTCCCTGCCGAAAGAATGGAGCAGACAGGAACAGATTGATTATACAACCGAATATATTCAAAAGACTTTCGTGGATAAGGGAATGTGTGTCGACTGGAGCATACACGATAAGGGCGATGGAAACCCACATGTGCATTTACTTGTAACCATGCGACCATTCAATCTGGATCATTCATGGGGCAGCAAAGAAGTCAAGGACTGGGATTTTGCCAGAGATACTGACGGAAATATCGTGGTTGATGAATCCCACCCGGACTGGTGGCAGGATAAGAAAAATCCTGACCGGCATGGAATCCGCATTCCGGTACTTGATGAAAACGGAGTACAGAAAGTCGGGGCAAGAAACCGAAAACAATGGAAACGGGTTCTGACCGATGCTACCGGCTGGAATAATCCAAAGAATTGTGAGTTATGGCGAAGCGAATGGGCTGGGATGTGTAACCGGCATTTATCCATAGACAATCAGATTGACCACCGCTCTTATGAAAGACAGGGCAAATTAAAAATCCCTACGATTCATGAGGGTGCGGATGCAAGAAAGATTGAGGAAAAATATCTCACCGGACAGATATGGAATGGTTCATGGAAGGTAGAGGAAAACCAGATGATTAAAAAACAAAATGCACTATTGCAAAAGGTAATTGAAACCTTTGGTAAGGTATCCGGTGCATTGTCGATGTGGAGGGAGTGGTTGAATGACATTAGAAGAAAGCAAAGAAGTAATTCCCATGATGGAAGCAATGATTACACAGATAGAGGAACAGCAGAATATCATGGCAGAGATGCTTCAGGAAATACAGGAAAAGGACGAGAAGCTGATGTGCTTTCAGGAGCAGGAAGAACGATTGCAGCAATTAGAGAGCGAATTATCAGAACTGCTTCAAATCTTGCCGGATACAGAAGAACTGTTGATACTTCTGGAAGAAAAGACAGACCAGATACAGAAGCTTACAGACGAAAATCAGCAATGGCAGGAATTGGCACAGAAATTAAACAGCGAGAACCGGCTATTGCAGAAACAGAACAGCGAATTACTGAACTTGAACAGCAATTAGAGAAAGGAAGGTCGATTGATGAACGAATTAAGAAACTCAAAGAGCGACGATCAACTGGAAGAGTTGCTTCTGCTGACAGAGCAGATGCAGGAAGAACTCGACCAGAAAGACAGGACTATCCGGGAACTGAAAATGCAGCTCGACGAATCGCTGACCTTGAACGAGAGGTTAAACAGCGAGAACAGAGCAGGGAACATTCAAGCCTTAAAGAACGACTTGAGGAAAACAAAAGAATTGTTGCAGAGCGAGAAAGAGAAAACGCACGCTGCCGAAATCATGACAGAGGAATGTCAAGATAAGCTAAGGCAGGCAGAACAGGAACGGGACTATGCACTCTCTCATCAGAAAAAAGTAGAGATACCGGTTGAAAAGCCGGTACTCTATCAAAAGTGTGGGAACTGTAACCTGACAGCTTATCTGAAAGCCAAGGAAAAGTATGATACGCAGAGAGAAAAACTGGCAGGCAGATATAAAACAAAAACAGCCATGTATGAAGCATTGATGTTTCTGCTGATATGGTATTCCGTATCAACTACTCTTTTTCAGATGATACGGTCAAAAATATTTATTTCTGATTGCGTGGTATTCTTTGATACAATCGCCACTTTTATACAGACCATTGCAGGGTGGATTATACTGACAGGAAAGAACATGGCACAGATTAGTAATGGAATATCCAATCCTGTCGTTGCCGGAATTGTATATTGGCTGATAAGAATACTGATCTGCGGTGGATGTTTGGTGGGTGCTGGAATACTTGTAGCATTTATAGAGATAAAGATTGCAGAGTTATATAAGAAGTGCTGTTGGGATATGATTACCATAATGGTAATACTTATAAGCATGGCAACAGCTATCTACTTTGGGAAGTGGATAAAGACAACATTGCCAATCAATCTGCTATTTCTCTTATTATTCGTGCAACTGGTATATGTTGGAATCAGGTGGTATGTAAAGGGATGGCGAGAAACAAGGGGATATCATTAAAACAAAAATACCGATATTTTATTGGTACTATATGTCTTTACTTTCGTGCTAATATATATTATCATATTAGCACGAAAGGAGAAAGCATATGACTCAGTTTGAAAAATTAGATTTGTTGTTGCGTGAATGTGGAGGGACAATTCAGACATTTCAAGTTCTAAATAATGGAATTAGTAAGTCTGTGTTTTATGCATATGTGAAGGAACGAGGATTAGAACAAGCTGCTCATGGTGTGTATGTATCGCCGGATACGTGGACAGATGCAATGTACCTTTTGCATTTACGTTGTGGTCAAGCTGTATTTTCTCATGAAACTGCATTGTTTTTTCATGATTTAACGGACAGAGAGCCTTTGAAATACACCATAACAGTAAGAACTGGATATAATCCAAGTCGTTTGCAGGAAGACGGTTTTCAAGTGTACACAGTAAAAAAGGATTTACATGAAATAGGAATCATAGCTATGCAGACATCATTCGGACATTCCGTTCCCGTTTATGACATGGAGAGAACAATTTGTGATCTGCTTCGTAGCAGAAAAAATGTTGAAATGCAGGTCTTTCAAGACGCATTGAAACAATATGCAAAACGTAAGGATAAAAACTTACGGATGCTTATGAAATACGCAGCTATGTTTCATGTTGAAAACATACTTAGACCATATTTGGAGGTGTTACTTTAGATGATAACAACGGCAAGACAATTAAAGGATTTAATTCGTAATATGTCAAAGTAAAAAATCCGCAGATGCACAGATTTTGATGCGGAATTATATGATGGAACGATTTTTTTAGAACGAATTTCTTTATCAGAGTATAAAAACCAGTTTATATTAAAAGGTGGAATGCTTGTGGCGGCAATGGTTGGTCTGGATGCCAGAGCTACTATGGATCTGGATGCTACCATAAAAGGCACTAATGTTAGTGTGGAGGATGTAGAAATGATTATATCCCAAATTATATCAATTCCACTGGACGATGGTGTTTCATTTCGGGTCAAACGGATATCGGAAATCATGGAAGAAGCAGATTATCCTGGTGTTCGTGTAAGCATGGAAACGAAATTTGATGGTGTAATCACACCATTAAAGATTGATATTTCTACAGGGGATGTAATTACACCAAGAGAAATCAAGTACAAATTTAATCTTATGCTTGAAGACCGCACTATTGAGGTATGGGCATATAATCTGGAAACGGTATTGGCTGAAAAATTGGAAACTGTTGTTAGTCGAAACGTTACAAATACACGAATGAGAGATTTTTATGATATTTATATTTTACAAAAGTTGTATGGAGAACAACTCCAAAAACAAGTTTTATGGACTGCACTTGTGGCTACAGCCGAAAAAAAGGGGAACATTAGACCTGATAGAAGCTGAGGATATAAGAGAAATATTTGATGAAATTGAATCAAGTCCGGTTATGGAGACCTTATGGAAAACATATCGAAAAAAATTATTCTTATGCTGCTGATATTTCATGGCATGCAATTGTGAAGTC
>ENA-OQCV01000316-OQCV01000316.1-human-gut-metagenome-genome-assembly--contig:-NODE-316-length-13736-cov-3.061063_pt1 | contig 13736 bp, 14 predicted proteins | sample MGYA00242766_ERZ504592 | MGnify/ENA primary metagenome ERZ504592 (study PRJEB26092, sample SAMD00036315) | human gut metagenome | host: Homo sapiens | study: EMG produced TPA metagenomics assembly of...
TGATCCGCGCTCATCTCCAGCATCGGAATACGCTTGATAATACCGGCATTGTTTACCAGGATATCAATAACGCCAACCTCTTCCTCAATCTTCTTAACCATGTCGCATACCGCCGCTTCGTCGGTAACGTCGCACACATAGCCGTGGGGCCTCAATCCCTTCTTCCTTATAGGAAGCAATTCCCTTATCCACAGTTCCTGCTTAATGTCATTGAAAACGATGGTAGCTCCTGCCTGTGCATAAGCCGTCGCAATAGCGAAGCCGATGCCATAGGATGCTCCCGTTACCAGTGCCACTTTACCTTCCAGTGAAAAATCATTCAAAATTCCCCATTTTCTATTCCTCCTTATATACCACATCAGTTTCCTTACATCAGATCCGTCATTTTAACGCCGTCCATGTCGTCAAAATCCTGGTTTTCACCAACCATGCCCCAGATAAAGGTATATGCCCTGGAACCGCTTCCTGAATGAATGGACCAGCTGGGTGAAATCACCGCTTCTTCATTTCTTACAACAATATGTCTCGTCTCTGTAGGTTCTCCCATATAATGCATGACGAAAGCGTCCTCAGGGAGATCAAATACAGATAAACCTCCATTCTTCTGTCGTGAGTATGGCAGGGCATCGTATTCCATACACTGCCCGGCTTCAGGGAAGTCATTCCCATAACCAGCTGACAGCTTTCCACCTGTCCGGGAAGAATATATTTACAGATAACCCTATGATTGGATTCCTCCAGGCTTCCCAGTTCCACCTTATTTTCATCCTTAATAATAACTACTCCATCCTCCGGCGTCCCTTCTCTCTTGATCAGTACCGTGGGATATGTGGTATGTGCAGGAGCGCTGTTCAGATAAAACTTAGCAGGATTTGTACCATCCACGCTTTCAAAGCTGATATCCCTGGCTCCCATTCCGACATACATTCCTTCTCTGGGCGCCACCTCATACACTTTTCCGTCAATTGTGATTTTACCTGCGCCGCCGATGTTGATAACTCCCAGTTCTCTTCTCTGAAGGAAATACTCCGCACGAAGCTCCTCCCCTGCCGTAAGCTCCAGCTTCTTTCCAACCGGGGTTGCCGTTCCTGTAATAATACGGTCGATATGACTGTACACAAGTTTGATTTCATCCGCTGCAAAAAGCCCCTGAATCAGAAATTCCTCACGCAGTCTTTCCGTCGTATAATGCTTCACATCCTTTGGCGATGATGCCGTTCTTAATTCCATTCCTTCCATACCTCCTGACCTTGATAACCCGTTGCTGTCTCTTTTATTCCCGGAACCTCTTCCTGGCCATTCCGGGAATACTACGTTACTGCAATAATCATAGCATTCTTTATATTCCGGTTCTTGTGTTATTTTCTCTAAAATCTTGCTTATTCTGAACTTATGTCGTATACTGTACAAAAAAGGGGGGTATTATGCTGTCTCCACAGGCCGCATAATTACCATATTCTCTGTAAAAAAGTCCGCAAAACAGAGGGATCTTTTACTAATCAGAAGAAAGGAAAAATGTAAGGGAATTATGAAAGAATACAGTCCTGCAAATCAGCAATTCAATCCTGTAAAGTATTTTTTCAGCTTGCTTGTGTTGATTTTCAAGGTTTCTTTCTGGTTGCCCTTTTCCTCCGTCATAATCGCAAATATCGTATCCATGTCAAGCCGCCCGCTCTGGCTTAACTGTTTCATCCGCTGTGCCTGTGAGAGTGAGGGCGTTGCTTCTTCGCTCTCCATCGTGGCAAAGAGGTTTTCCTGCTCGTCTTTCTTCAAGAAGGACAGTTCCACCGCAGGCGTGAGGGCGATTTTCCCCTCGTCCACCATCTGCAAAATCGGCGGTATCAGTTCCGTCAGGCGGATAAAACGCTGCACGGTCATCCTGCCCACGCCGAAGCCCTGTGCCACCTTGTCGTCCGTCCGCAACTTCGTCACAACTTGTGACGAGGTTAAGTCTGTGCGGAAACCCTGCCGCTTCATGGCTTCGGATTTCATCTTGTAAGCAAACGCCCGCTCCGATGGCAGGATATTCTCACGCTGCAAATTGCTGTCTACAAGGGTGATGATGGCTCGGTCACGGTCTAAGGGCAGGACAAACGCAGGCACGGTATTTATCCCTGCAAGTTCAGAAGCACGGACACGCCGCTGTCCTGCAATCACTTCATAACCGTCCCCGTCCTCTTTCGGGCGTGTGATTATCGGCGTGACAATGCCAAATTCCTTGATGCTTTCCGCTAACTCTGACAGTGTTTCATCTTCTGCCACATGAAACGGATTGTCGGGGAACGGGTACAAGTCTTTGGTCTTTAACACCTTAAAATCCTGTTTCTTCATTCACATATCTACCTTTCTTTCGCTCTGCTTCTATGATTTTTCTGCAATTCTTCCAACACTTCGGGCGGTATTTTTGACAGCAGCCGCCCCATCTGCTCGTTGGTTCTCTGCAATTCAAATATCTTCTGATTCGCTTTCTGCACCTTTAGTTCCTGCTCGTACTTTTCATCACGCATACGCCCCGCATAGTCTGATTCCTGCCCAATTCTCTCTTTCAAACTGTCGATATACGCCTGCTGTTTCCCGATTTCCTTAGAGAATTTCTCCACGTCTGGCAGCCATGCAGAGAGTAAATCTAACGCTTTATCCCTTTTCTTCCCTGCGTTAAAGGCGTTGATGTCGGATAGGGCAGACACGATTTCTTCATACTGTTTATCAAGCCTGCCGCCTAATTTATAGAGCCATGTGGGGACGTGTTTCCGCTTGGTTTCCATTGAGGACTGCCCCCGTTCAAGCTGATTCCACCGTGAGGACATCCGCTCATGGTAGGCGGTCTGCCACTCGGATAATGATTTCTGGTTGCCTAAGATAGCTTTCGCTGACAGCTTATTGTCTGGCGTAATCGGCACAAAGCAGAGGTGCATATGGGGCGTTCTCTCGTCCATATGGACGACAGCGGAGAGGATATTCTGCTTTCCAACACGCTCCGAAATGAAGTCAAGAGCCGTCTGGAAATACGCTTTTTGTTCTTCGGGCGGTAACTGGTTCATAAATTCTGGTGAAGCTGTGATGAGCGTTTCCACCATCATCACGCTGTCTTTCCTTGTCCTGCACCCCGCTTCGGCTACCATGCGGTTAATCTCTTTCTTGTAGGTGTACTTTGGTGGTGCTATGAGATGGTAATTGTTTTTAGAGCGTTCCATATCTATATCTGGGTTGCTTTTGTAGGCTTCTTTCTTCCGCTCGTTGTGGCGTTCACAAGCCGCAACGCCGCCCGCTTTTCGTTTCTGGAAACGCAGGATTGCATAAGGCATAGGCGGATTCCTCCTTTCTTTCGGCGGGTGACCGTCCTTTGGGGTGACAGCGGTGACGGTGGTGACAGCAGTTTTGGGATAGCCCCCTGCCGACTGCCGCAACTGTCACCCTCACCCCCTGCATGACGGTCATGTCGATGATGACGGTGTTTTTGGGATAACCCCCCTCGCAAGAGCCGTCACCGTCATGCCGCCATTCTTTTATCCGAAGCCGTAAGGCGTAGGATAGCAGGGCACAGCCCTGCCTTAAGGGAGTCCAGAGGGAACGTCTGGCACACGACTTTGCAGGGCAAAGTGTAGTGTGTTACACCCTGTAAACGCAGTCGGAAAAATCGGAATGAATTTTTCTGACCGCAGGGGTGGTTTTACACGACCGAAAAGGGCGAGTAAATCTCACGCCTGCATTTTGCGTTTACGGGGTGTTCTCCCGTAGGGATGACAGCGGCAGGGTATCCTAAAATCACTGTCACCACCGTCACTGCTGTCACCCGCAGGGCAGAGCCGCCAGCTTTACATGGCTTTAAGCGTCAATGACAGTAACAGGGGGGTATCCTAATATCGCTGTCACCACCATCACCGCTGTCACCCGCCCTCCTTGCAAGGGCAATCCGCCTGCCGTCTTTCCTGCGGCTGTACTGGTAGCAGATACGGTTCTCGCTTAAAAATGTGGTGCGGTATTCATTCAGCCATTTCGTAATCACCGTGGGTATGGTTTCCGTTTCCCCCATAGCGGCTAACAGTTCCGTTGCCGTGCCTATCCATTCTTCCTTATCCCTCATAAAATCCACCAACCGAAAAAGGACATCTGGTATCGTTTCTTTCGCAAGCTGCTCCTGCGTTTTCCGCTCCACAAGCTCCCAACGGCAATCACGGAAACGCAGCGTGTATTCCTGATAAGGCGTGTCCCTGCCCGTCACATACAGCTTGGCGGTGTCAGACGCACGTTTCTCCTTTTCCAGAACAAAGGTAGCGTCCGCACTCCCCGTTAATCCTGTCGTCCCAGACACCTTGTTGAACACGTCGCTGTCATTCTGCTTTCGGATGTGGTGTACGACAATGACCGCCAGAGAGTGCCTGTCGGCAAAGTCTTTGATGAGGGAGATGTCCCCATAGTCGCTTGCATAGGCATTGTCTTTTGAAGCTGTACGGACTTTCTGCAAGGTATCAATGACAATGAGCCTGCTGTCTGGGTAATCTTTCAGATAATCTTCAAGCTGCACGATAAGACCGTCTGACAGCTTGCAGCTTGCCACGGCAAAGTGGAGCCGCCCGCTTGCTTCGTCCGTCAAACGAAATAACCTGTCCTGTATGCGGCAGAACGTGTCCTCAAGGCAGAGGTAAAGCACATCGCCCTCCATTGTCGGCATATCCCATAAAGGGATTCCCTGCGACACGCATAAGCATAGCTTCAGCATGAGCCAGCTTTTGCCTATCTTCTGTGAGCCGCAGAACAGCGATAAGCCTGTCGGGATAAGGCTGTCCACCACAAAGGATGGTTTCTCAAGCGGTTCATAAAGGAGCGTTTCGGCGTTGACTGTCTGTAACTTCTGCATGGCTTTCCTCCTTTCGGGCGGTGTCTTTGTTTTCGTTGCACATAGGCGTTGACCTCCTTAAAAATAGATTTACTCCCACGGAAAAAAGTGAGAGTATGTAATGCCGCCAATCCCACACAAATAAAAAACAGATTTCTTTTTCGGGCGGTGTCGGTCACGGTTGGAGATATTTCTTCAATTTCCGCCTTTACTTTCTCCTTTGCAATCGCAACAGATTTCTGTATTGCCGAAGCGGTGCAATGCTCCATAGCGGCGATTTGGTAAAAATTGAACTCATACTCGTAGTAGAGCAGGAAACGCCGCCTTTGTATCTCTGGAAGGCTCCCAACCGCCTTATAGAGCGTTTCATTCCGTTCTTCCTCAACCATGCGTTCATCAAGGCTCTTAGGCACACGCAACGCCCGTCTGTAAAGGGTTTCGTCCCATACCTCGTTAAACTCCCTGTGCCGCTCGTCCCATTAGAAAAGATTCCTGTTCCTGCGCTCCATCTGCCGAAACTCCATAAAGAACTGTTCCGACACTTCCAACTCGTGGGATTTGCCCTGCCCGTCCTTAAAGCTGATAAAATACCTTGTGCCGCTTTCCGTGGATTCCTCCCGAAGCGTGTATGCCTTAACCCTGTATGCCATCCTGTTGTCCTCCTGCAAAAAATGAGTGAGGGGATTTCCATCCCTCACCCAGTAGCCCGCAGGATGGCAGGCTGTTTTAGAAGCTATAAAATTTTCCGCAGCTTCTTCCGCAGATGGTCTAACCTCGCATAGATGGCACCAGTCGTCAAATGCACAAGCGGGGCAATCTCCTTTGTGGAATACCCCTGCATTTTCAGCAGGACGATTTTCAAGGTACGCCCGTCCACCGTGACTAATACTTGATAGAGATTTTCGCTCTCAATCTCTTCCAGTAACTCCGCAACCGTACCCACTTCCGCCTGCCGCTCCCTGCCTGCCATGTCCTCAAGATATTCCGCAACGTCATTCGTCCATCGGTAAAACCGCCTGTTGGAATTGAAGTCTGCCCTGTCCGCCATGCGTATCTGCTCAATGGTCGCTTCATCAACGCCGCACTCACGCAGCAGCTTTTCCTCCGCTTCTTTCCAGATACGCCATTTCCTGTCCTCCCGTCCGTGGTTGTATGCCATTCTTACTTCCTCCAATCAGAATTGATTGAGAGGGCAGAGAAAAGCCCCCTCATCTTCCCAAAGGAAAAAACAAGGGGGCTGAACGCCTTAAATTTTAATTTTCTATTATCTTTCTTAGTTTTATTAGGATTCTGGCTTTGCGTTTGTTTACAACGCTCTGGGTTATGCCCAACCTCGCCCCGACTTCACGCTCGGAAAGTCCGTCAAAAAAGATTGCCTGTATCAGCTCCTGTTCACTATCCGACAGCAAAGGCAGGGCGGCTTTCAGCCTGTCCACCATGACCGCATTGACAACGGTTTCTGCAATGTCCACCGCTTCATCAGTGATAAAGTCCAGAGGATTCCCCTCGCTGTCCGTAAATCCGTCGAGAGATAGCAGTCTATTCTTTGTATCTAATTTTTGCAGATAACGCCACCGTTCCTTGTCACGGTAGAAGTCTGTGTATTGCTCCCTCACGACTTCAAGCAGACAGCCTTGAATGGGGATAAACAGCTTGTCCATATAGGTCTGGTCGGATTCCCTGCAACGGCAGAACTCCGTGTAGGATAATTCCACATAGCCGCCACTTTCTCTGATATATACCTTTCTTGGTGCATATTTCACCATAAATACCTCCCATCTGAACTTTTTGAAATGTCAAAAAATCCAGATGGAGAGGCGGAGAACGACACCGCATATCAGAAACAGCCCTACGGCACTTTCCAACAAAATCGACAAAGAAAACCGCAAAGGCTCTGTGACCTTTACGGTTATAGGAAATAGTAATTCTATTGTATGGAGATTGTACTTCTACTTTCAAGGTGAGAAGTACCGTTGCACTGGCAGAAATTTTTTTAACTGGTTTCCTGCCGTTCTCTGATATGCTATGTATTGATAAATTTTGCTTCGTATGAGCAGATAGATAACTGCCCGAAAAAAGGACATAAAAAAATTCCCTCCAAATTTAAAAACAAATTCAGAGGGTAATTTAGGGTATAACAAAATAACCCACCCGAATATCGTTTTTTTTGATTTGGTGAGTTTGTTCTTTCAAATACGAAACAAAAAGAGCCGATGATTCGTGAATTGTTCCACAATTTCATCGGCTCTGCGTCTTAAGCGTCTGGCTCTTTGATGACAGTTATCTTCAAGTTGTCAACTTTAATCAATCTTTCTTGTCTGCATTTTGGACAATAAAGGGGATAATTCTCCAAAACAGTGTCCTTCCTAATTTTATTACGGGTTTTTGCTCCCACAAACAGGACACAATATCCATTCGCATTTCATCATAATTAGTCTCTAATCCTTTCAAATCTCATTTTATATGACTTTTGCAAGCTGTTAAGCTAACTTGTGGAACATATGCCGAACCTTATCTATACGGCTATTCGGGCGGCGGGGTTGGCAAATAAATTTACCAATAGCTGGCTGGTATCCTTTTAACTCTGTCAAGCAGACTCCCTGCCCATTTGTGAAATAAGTTAAATCGTTCCTGTATTCTTGAATACATCTAGCAGGGATTTCTCCTTTCAGAATGACCTCGTCATTCTTTATCTGAGTACTTACAATATCTGCACAATACCTTGGAGCATCATGATACGCCCGTGAGAGATATTCCTGCGGTGCATAAATTTCAAAGTGGAGATATGGCTCTAATAGTTCTGTCCCTGCTTTTTTTAAAGCCTGCTCCAATACGATAGGGGAAAGCAGCCGAAAGTCTGCGGGGGTACTTACAGGACTATAATACAATCCATATTCAAAACAGATTTTACAGTCTGTCACTTTCCATCCATACAGCCCCTGCTCGCAGCCATAAAGAACCCCCTCCATAACCGCATTTTGGAACGATTGATTTAAATATCCAAGTGAAACTCTGCTTTCATACTGCACTCCGCTTCCAATAGGGAGCGGCTCTATGGACAACCCGACAGAAGCCCAGAAAGGATTTGGCGGGACTTCTATGTGGATGGTATATTCTGCTTTTCTAAGCGGTCTTTCCATATATATAACAGTAGGCTCTTTTATTTCTGCCTCCACATGATATTTTTCCTCAAGGATGGCACAAATGACTTCCATCTGCACATTCCCCAAAAAAGATAACATAATCTCATGGGTAACAGTATCAATGTCAAAATGCAAAAGAGGGTCTGTATCAGCAATCTCTGCGAGGGCATTTAACAGGGCTTCCCTTTGCTCCGGCTTTTGCGGCTCTACCGTTGTCCGAAGTAATGGCATGGGATTATCAATCCGTGTTTTGTGAGGCAGGAGTTTTTCATTTCCCAGGATATCGTTCAGTTTCAAAGTATCATCAGCTAAAATAACAATTTCTCCCGGACAGGCATGGTCAGCCGGGACGATTTCACCGTTTGTCGGAACACACATCTCTGTGATTTTTATTTTCTCTTTTTCAGATATTCTAATAACATCCCTCAAATGCAATGTTCCGCTATATATACGCACATAAACAAAACGCCGCCTTTTCTCTGAATATTCAATCTTAAAAACCTGCCCGCATAGTTCAGATTGACCTTCAGGCGTTGATGAATAAAATTTACTGGCAATTACTTCTATAAGCTGCCGAATCCCCAGATTGTTTTTAGCGCTTCCGTGATAAACGGGAAATAACGTTCCGTTTTGGAATCTCCTGTTTTCTTCCTGTTCCAGTTCTGACATTTTAAACGGTTTCCCTGACATATATTTCTCTAATAGTTCATCGTTTCCCATAATTACCGCATCCCACTGTTCCATATCGTCATTGTCCGTTACATTTATATGGGGATGCTGCCCAACCTTTTGCTTCACTATAATTTCCGAAGAAAGCTTTGCTTTCATTTCCCGATATACCATTGGCAAATCAATCCCCTCTTGGTCAATTTTATTGATGAAAAAAATTGTCGGAATCTTCATTATCTGTAGTGCATGAAACAGTATACGGGTCTGTGCCTGTATGCCATCCTTTGCAGAAACTAATAATACTGCTCCGTCTAATACGGATAAAGAACGGTATACTTCCGCCAAAAAATCCATATGGCCTGGCGTATCTATAATGTTGACTTTTACATCCTCCCACTGAAAAGATGTCACTGCTGTCTGGATAGTGATTCCCCTTTGACGCTCCAAATTCATTGTATCTGTCCTTGTTGTGCCTTCATCTACGCTCCCTAGTTCTGCAATTGCACCACTGGTATACAATAAACTTTCCGTTAATGTTGTCTTTCCTGCGTCAACGTGAGCCAGAATGCCTAAGTTAATTATTTTCATGTGATTTTCCTCCTATCAACACCCAAAAAAAGGGCATAAAAATACCCAGTGATAAATACTCCTATCACTGGGTAAATAACTCCAATAGCCCCAAAACACTTATATGTTTTCGGGCATATAAAATTACATGATAAAAGTATTCTTAAACTGGGTACAAAAAAACTAAGCCCCATATTAAAAGTGAAACGGGACTGCTACTTTTTGTTCCCACTATCAAATTGACAGTTTATTTAAGAATACCTTGCCGCATATTTATTAACTCCTTGTATAATACTGAATCTAATTATATTCCTTAACCCTTTATTTGTCAAGCTGACAAACTAAAGCAGAAAAAGCGGCAGGATTTCCCCCTGCCACTAATCATCTGTTTATGCAAAAATAATTTCCTTTTCCACAATCTCCCTCGCACAAGCCCTTATGTTATTGAGGCATCCTGTCCATTCTAAGGCGTTTTCTGCCTTTAGCTGTTCCGTTATGCCCTGTGCCTGTTTCATACCCTCTATGAGCCTTTCAAAGCGTTCCTGTGCCTGTCTGTTGATGTCGGCAAGGTAGGCGTTTAGCCTGCCGCTTGTAAGAAGATTGGTGTATGTAACTTTACGGTACTGTTTTAGATAATCTAAATGCCGTTGCCCCCAGATGCCTATTGCCTGTTCTTCTTCGGCGGGTACAGTTAAGCACGGTATCAAATAATCCCCTTGCCTTTCGTATTTGCCGCCCAGTTCCTCAAATAATGATTTTGCCATTGTCTGTTACCTCCACATTCTTTTTTATTTTGAATGTCCGCAAAATCCGTCCTACATCAGAGGGTTTCCAGGGGCAGTCGATATGATGTGCCGCCACCATTCTGGTCTGGATATTGGTTCCTACTCCCAGTTTTTCGGTACTTCCTATAATAATCCGTTTCCTTCCGGCTCTGACATCGGAAAACATACGGTCCCTCTGTTCATCTGTTTTTGCATCATGGATAAAGCAGATTTCTTCCTCTGGAACACCTCTGGTAATCAGTTCCTGTTTTAAATAATCATAGACAGTAAACGCTTTTCCCGGTCCGGGTGTCCCAATATCCGAAAAAACAATCTGGGTTCCTTTCTGTTCCTGGGACTGTACATATTCCTGGTAAATGTTTTCTACTGCTTTATTCAGTTTGGAATCCGAATCTACCGGAGCATAACTGTCCAAAAGCCGGGGATCTGTACCCAAAAGTCTTGCTTCCCCGGTAATCCGGAGCATATTGTCGTCCTTTGGATCTACCACACCTCTATGGATTGCTTCTGCCCTTTCCACCATTTCCTGCATACGTTCTTTGACATAATCAGAGGCTTCCGATACTACAACCTTATATTTTCCGTCCTTTAATTCTGGCCGCTTAATATCTAGCATATCAGGCAGAATAATGTCTGCTACTTCTTTAAACAGGTGTATCAGTTCCGGCAGATTGATAAACTTATTAAACCTGGTCCGCATCCGGTAACCAGTACCTTCCGGTGCCAGTTCCAAAGAGCTGGTAACTTCCCCAAACACAGAAGCCCATGCATCAAAATGGTAAATCCCCTTTTCGTGAAGCCGCCTTTCCTGCAGATATAACTGCATCACATAAAGTTCCACCATAGAATTCGACAGAGGGGTTCCCGTTGTTGCCATAATGACGCCCCTTCCCTGACTTTTTTTCGTTGATATACTGTATCTTCATACGCATATCCATAGCCCTCTGGGAACCGCTGGAACCAGGCCCGCAACATGTTCATTTTGTAAAACTTCCAAATTTTTGAACAGGTGCGCTTCGTCTACAAATAAGGCATCTACGCCTGTTTCTTCAAAGTACATCACATCATCTTTGATTTCTTCATTGTTCAGTTCTTCAATTTTCTCTAGCAGCTTTTTTCTTTCTGCTTTCCATCTGCTTTATGGACCAGTTCTTTCCCTCTTCTTCCCTTGCCTGGTTAATGGCTTCTACCAGTTGCTCTGCCTGTTCTTCTATCATGGCTCTTTGCCGGTCAGGGGAAATGGCAATTCTCTGGAACTGAGTATGACCGATAATAATACAGTCATAATCCCCTGTTGCCATTCTGGCAATCATGCGTCTGCGGTTTTCCTTCTGAAAATCTTCTTTTCTGGTAATCAGGATTTTCGCATCTGGATAAGCCCGCAAAAATTCTGCCCCCATCTGGAAGGTCAGGTGGTTGGGAACCGTAAGAAGGGGTTTCGTTGCCAGCCCCAGCCTCCTCATCTCCATACAGATACAGATCATTTCCAGAGATTTACCAGCGCCTACCGTATGAGCAAGTAAGGTATTTCCTCCACACAGCAATGCCCTTGCCACAGCATTTTTCTGATAAGGACGCAGCTTTAACAGAGGGTTCAGTCCCGGCAGTTTTAAATAAGAGCCATCATAGCTTCGTTGTCTGTCGCAGTTAAAGGTTTCATTATAAAAATCCACATATTTTTTTCTGCGCTCCGGCTCCTTAAAAAATCCAGTCCCGGAAGGCTTCTTTTATCTGCTCCGCCTTATCCCTGGCAAGCATGGTTTCCTTCCGATTGATCACATAACGTACTTTTTCCCCTTCCTGCACCCGGTCCCTGATAGTCACAATCCGGCTGTTTAACAGTTCCTCTATAATGCTGATCGCATCCATAAATCTTGTGCCATAGGTTTGTCTGGTACGAATGGTTCCTCCAAAAAAATGTTTCCCCTGTCAATATGGTAAGACATATCTGCATCTAAGCGCTCAATCTTGAGGGCATGGCCACTATGAGCGCAATAGTTTCTCTGGTTGTTCTCCGGGATTTCCAAAAGCTCATAGATAAACTGTTCGTAATCCTCATTTTCAATCCAGGTTGTTCCCAATTTTACACTGATCTCAGGCGCTGTCAGGTCTTTTGGCTGTACCTTTTCCAGTGCTTCCACATTGTCTACAAACAGGGGATTGTTCTGCGCATAGATCCTGGCAGTACGGAGCTTCTGACGCACATTGCCGCTTAAATACTCATCTGCGGTTTCCCACCCTGCATTTGGATCTTCTTCCTTTGCCAGTACCGGGTTCTGGTAGATTAACCCTTTTAATTCCTGGAACATTTCTTTCCTGTTTCCCGGATAAAGGGAAAGCATATAGGGAATATCCACCCGGTTATATTCTGACAGACTGATATGCAGCGCTTCCTGGGCATTTTCCACTTTGTCTATCACATCTCTGGGGCGTATGGTCCTTTTATAAAAAATGTCGGCTTTGGTTACATTTTTGTCCTCATCAACTACTTCCAGGGAAGAAAGCAGGGGATAATCATTATCCTGCCGGAACGCCATTTTATTTGTCCGGTCACAGAAATATCCATGCGTTTTTACAAAGGCATCATACAAACGGTTTAACTGTTCCTGTGCCTTTTTCAGTTCCTGGTCAGAACAATTTTCCTGCTGTATCTGTAAAATTTCACGCACCAGAAGGCGGATTTTATGCATGGCACGTATCCGGCGCTTCACACTTTCCTTTGCCTGGCTCCGGTATAAAGACTCCCCTTCCCGGTAATATACTTCGTCCTGTATCACCGTAAACGTATAATTAGGTATCTCTGGAGAAGCAGCTAAGACGTCCTGCTCTTCCTTCTTTTTTTCCTGCTATGCTTTCTTCATAACAGTTTTTCGGAAGCTCTCCAACTGCGTCCAAAATTCCTTTTTCCAGGTCAAAGTCTTCCGCTTCATTGACCAGGGCTGTATATTTGGAATCTTTCCCGAAAAACTGTTCAAACCAGACCATTTTCCCAAGCATCATTTCCGGGTGTTCCAGATAATACTCATTCACCGGCACCATGTCTTCCGTAAGCCCTGTATAAGTCCAGATCGGCTCCCCAATCGAAGGCTCTGCTTTTTTCTGAAAAAAGCAAAAGGTCACTGGTAACTGCGGTATTGGCGCTCTTTCCAAAAGAATCTGCCGGAAGCCGGACTGCCCCTAAAAGGTCTGCCTGTTCTGCCAGATTTTTTCTCACAGTCGCTGTCATTTTTATCCAACGTTCCTTTTGAAGTTACCACTGTCAAAATGCCTCCTGGCCGAAGGAGGTCCATGCTTTTCCGGATAAAATAATCATGGACTTTCAGCTTCATCTTTTATATCGGGGATCGTACAAGCGGAAATCCCCAAAAAGGCACGTTTCCCACAATTACATCAAAGCTGTTATCCTCAAATTCCGTTTTTCAAATCCTTTGATCTGGATACTGGCTGAAGGGTGGAGCTTTTGTGCAATCCTTCCGCTTATGGCATCAATCTCCACACCATAAAGCTGGGATTTTGCATATTTTCCGGAAGACCATGAAAAAGTTTCCAATCCCCATAGCCGGTTCCAGAATTTTTGCCCTTCTGGAATCCAAACTGCTCCAAGGCTTTATAAACACCCCGCACGACTTCCGGCGGCGTATAAAAAGAACTGTTGACACTGGCCCTTGCCTGGGCGTATTCTTCTGCGGTCAACAGTTCCTTCAATTCCTGATATTCTTTTTTCCACTCCGGGCG
>ENA-OQCV01000317-OQCV01000317.1-human-gut-metagenome-genome-assembly--contig:-NODE-317-length-13714-cov-2.476926_pt1 | contig 13714 bp, 16 predicted proteins | sample MGYA00242766_ERZ504592 | MGnify/ENA primary metagenome ERZ504592 (study PRJEB26092, sample SAMD00036315) | human gut metagenome | host: Homo sapiens | study: EMG produced TPA metagenomics assembly of...
GATCCAAATAGCATAAAAACATGGCAGGATTTAAGCAGTGCAGCTTCTAAAATAAAAGATGATGGACAATTCATATATGGCTGGGAACCTATGTGGGGAGCAGATAATTTGACGGATGCGGCACTGTCAAATGGCGGTACAATTTTCAGTGAAGATGGGAAAAAAAGTTACTATAAATTCAGAGGAATGGATTGAAGCATGGGATGGATTTGGTAAATGGATTCATGATGATAAGACTATGGCAATCCATTCTGGTGGACAGGGCTGGGAATACTGGTACAAGACTATTGATGATGTTATTCAAAACAAGGCAGGTGGCTACACTGGCTCATCAGGAGATCAGGCAGATTTGGATTTCTCTGTTGTAGGCGCAATTGAGCAGCCGGCATGGAAGAATGGTACTGAGTCAAAGCCTGTTGCCAGGGCATTAATATTAAGCATACTTGCAAAGTCTTCAGAGGAAAAACAGGCAGGAGCATATGATTTTATGAAGTATTTTACCAATGTTGAAAATCAAGTGAAATGGTCCATGTCGACCGGTTATGTACCGGTAAATAGAGGAGTGTTAAATGATGAGGGTTATATGAAATATACTAATGAAAACCCTCAAGCACTTGTACCATATAATCAGGCAGAACATGGTTCAATTTATCCATATGATCCAACAAATGGTGTTGTAAAGGATGCATTGAAAATTGCAGCTGATAAGGTAGAAATAGATGGTGTGCCTGCAAAGGAAGCTTTGGATGAAGCACAAAAACAGCGCAAAAAGCCTTAGATGAGGTATTGACTGACAAAAAATAAGAAAATGTTGTATCCTTCATGTTCTAAGTACTAGACAAATTCCACAAAATATTAGATAATAGAGGCAAATTAGTTTTCATTTTGCATAGGAGGTCGGCATGAAGAAGAAAAAAATAGTTATTGCACTCGGACATGATGCTCTTGGAACAACTCTTCCGGAGCAGCACGAGGCTACAAAGCATACAGCAAAGGCAGTTGCAGATTTTATCAGGGACGATTATGAGGTTGTTATCACACACAGCAACGGACCGCAGGTGGGCATGATTCACACCGCTATGTCTGAGTTTTGCAGGATTTATCCTGAGTATACAGCTACACCTACAGCAGTCTGCTCTGCAATGAGCCAGGGCTATATAGGATATGATTTACAGAATGCTATCCGTACAGAGCTTCTTGGCAGAGGAATTTACAAGACCGTTTCAACAATACTTACACAGGTGGTTGTTGACCCATATGATGAGGCGTTTTTATCATCCGACAAAGATTATCGGCCGTGTTATGACAGAGGCTGAGGCTGAGGAAGAGGAGAAGAAGGGCAACCATGTGACACAGGTCGAGGGAGGCTACAGAAGAGTTGTGGCGGCTCCAAAGCCTGTTGATATAGTGGAAAAGGATGCTATTAAGGCTCTTGTTGATGCGGATCAGGTTGTTATCGCATGCGGTGGCGGCGGAATTCCTGTTTTAGCACAGGATAATAAGCTTCAGGGCGCCAGTGCTGTTATCGAGAAGGATCTTGCAGCAGGAAAGCTTGCAGATACTCTTGATGCTGACAGACTTGTTATACTTACAAGCGTTGACAAGGTCTGCCTGAACTATGGCAAGGAGGATGAGAAGCCACTTGATACCATGACTGTCGATGAGGCAAAGAAGTACCTTGCAGCAGGCGAGTTTGATGAGGGTACCATGGCTCCAAAGATTGAGGCGGCTATCGACTTTATCGGTGACTCTGCCATCCGTTCAGTGCTTATCACAAAGCTCAACAAAGAGGGCAAGACAGTTTCAGGTGGTATGGGCACTTTAATTACAAAGTAGAGCTTAATTGTTATAATTCACATATATCCCACACGTCTATATGCATTTTGCAGAGCAGATGTGTGGGTAGTTTTATAAAAACATCGTGCGGTTTTGCGAATGTGCGTGGAGGTTTCTGAAAGAGTTGAAAACAAGGTGACTATTCAGACCCCCTGAGAACAAGAAAAGTAAGATAGAAGGTAACACAAAATGAGTGAGAAAAGGCTTCAAAAGAGAGATGAAATCTCAGACGAGTACAAATGGAAGCTTGAGGATATGTATGAGACAGATGAGCTGTGGGAGGCTGAGTGTGAAAAAGCGTCACAGCTTGCAGAAAAGCTCTCGGGCTTTAAGGGACATCTGGCAGACAGTGCAGCAACGCTGCTTGAATTTTTTTTAAGAAGCAGGATGAGCTGTCTTATTATTTGGAGCGTATAGTGGTCTATGCGAATGAGCGCTCACATCAGGACACTGCTGTGTCGAAATATCAGGCATATGTGTCAAAGGCTGAGACACTGACTGTTCAGGCATCAGGTGCGCTGGCATTTTGCGAGTCCGGAGATTTTGCAGATAGATGATAAAAGGCTTGAGAGCTTTTACAGTGAGAGCAATGAGCTTATGCACTATAAGCGTGCGATTGATGAGATAATGCGTCAGAAAGCGCATACTTTATCGGCTGCAGAGGAGAATATCCTGGCGCAGTGCGGTGAGATGGCTGCAGCACCGGAGAATATATCAGCAATGTTCAACAACGCGGATATCGAAATTCCCCGTATATCACTGATGTCGAGGGAAATAAAATCCGTATCACGCACGGCAATTTCATAGAGTTTTTTAAGCAGCAAGGACAGAAGCCTGCGCAAGCAGGTGTTCCGCGGAGTGTATGATTCGTACAAGAAGTGGAGCAATACTGTTTCCATGATGTACATCAGCAAGCTGGAAAAATGACACCTTTTTATGCAAGGGTCAGGAAAATATGACAGTGCAAGGGCCATGTATTTATCCGATGGCGATATTCCTGAGAGCGTATATGACAATCTGATTGAGACGGTTCACGCACATCTGCCGGTTCTGCACAGGTACATGGCGCTTAGGAAGAAGCTTTTAGGTGTGGAGCATCTGCATATGTATGATTTGTTTGCACCGATTGTGGGCAATGTACAGACCACATACACCTATGATGAGGCAAAAAAGCTTGTGGCAAAGGCGCTTGAGCCTATGGGCGATGAGTATGTCAGCACACTTAAGGCTGGCATGGAGAGTGGCTGGATAGATGTATATGAGAATGAGAACAAGAGAAGCGGTGCGTATTCATGGGGCGCTTACGGCACTCATCCGTATGTGCTTTTGAATTATGCCAACAATCTGGACAGTGTGTTTACGCTGGCTCATGAGATGGGACATGCGATGCATACATACTATTCAAATGAGCATCAGAGCATCACATACGCAGGATACCTGATTTTTGTGGCAGAGGTTGCATCCACCTGCAATGAGTCGCTTCTCATGCACTATATGCTTGAGCATTGCGAGGATGAGAATGAGAGGAAATATCTCATGACACATTTTCTGGACGGCTTCAGGACGACACTTTTCAGGCAGGCGCAGTTTGCAGAGTTTGAGCATATAGCACACCTGGAAAATGCAAAATGGGCGAGCCTGTTACAAAGGATGTGCTAAATGAGCTATGGCATGAGCTGAATGTGCAGTACTACGGACCGGATATGCGCGTGGATGATGAGATATCATATGAGTGGATGCGCATACCGCATTTTTACACACCGTACTATGTATATCAGTACTCGACAGGCTATTCGGCAGCAGTTGCTTTTTCAAAAAAGATACTTGAGGAGGGAAAGCCTGCTGTGGATAAGTATATAGGAAATTTCCTGTGCGGTGGATGCTCGAAGAATCCAATCGAGCTGCTAAAGAGTGCCGGTGTCGATATGAGCACACCAAAGCCTGTGGATGACGCACTCAATGTATTTGAGGATTATCTGAAGCAGTTTGAGGCAGCAACTAAGTAAGGAGAAACATTTTTATGGAAAGAATTAAAAGCTTTACAATCAATCATAATATTCTTAAACCTGGATTTATATTCAAGAAAAGATGGAGAAATCGTTACATACGACCTTCGTACAAGAAAACCTAATGCAGGAGATTATATGTCCAATTCAGCTATGCACTCAGTGGAGCATATGTTTGCGACATGTGTGAGAAATTCTGAGATTGCAGATGATGTGGTATATTTTGGACCGATGGGCTGTCAGACAGGTTTCTATCTCGTTGTGAGGGATGTCGAGCCGGCGAAGGTTTTTTGAAATTACCAAAGAGGTCTTAAGACAGATACTAGAGTATGATGGACCGGTATTTGGTGCATCAGCCATAGAGTGCGGACATTACGAGAATCTGTCACTTGACGAGGCAAAGAAGGAGTGCCGTGCATATCTTAAGGTACTTGAGAGCCAGACAAATATGGAGTTTACTTATCCACAGTAAACGAGGACTAAAAATATAATAGCAAGATAGCAGGAATGGAGAAATAAAATGACAATAGGTGTAATTGGTGCAATGCAGATGGAGGTCGATGACTTAAAGGCTCAGATGACAGACACACAGACAGAGGTTTACAGCGGAGTGGAGTTTGTTGAGGGCAAAATCGGTGATCAGTATGTTGTTGCGGCAAAATGCGGAATAGGAAAGGTATTTGCGGCAATATGTGCAGAGGCCATGATTTTGAAATATGATGTAGATATGATTGTCAATATCGGAGTGGCAGGAACTTTGGACAAAGGACTTAAATGTGCTTGATGTGGCAGTAGCCACAAACGTGCTGCAGCACGATATGGATACATCGCCAATCGGAGACCCGAAGGGACTTCTTTCAGGCATCAATATGATTCTGCTTCCGGCAGATACGAAAAATGGTTGGAGCATTATGTGCTCATGCTTAGCTGACAGGAATATCCACTACCAAAAAAGGGCAATATCGCAACAGGAGATCAGTTTATTGCCACAAAGGAGCAGAAGGATTATATTTCGAATACCTTTGATGCAATCGCAGCAGAGATGGAGGGAGGCAGCATCGGTCATGTGTGCTATGTGAACAATGTGCCATTTGCTATTCTTCGTTCAATATCAGACGGCGATGGCGGCGAGACAGACTACCAGACCCTTTGCGGAGAAGGCTGCGCATCAGTCGATTGAGGTAGTGCTTGAGTTTATCGGAAGGGCAGAAGAACTGAAATAGAGTTATTTCATTATTCATAATTTGTGATAATAAAGAATAGTATATAGCATGAGTGAATACAGAGCATACATGCAAAATACAAAACTACATAATGGGACAAAACGAAAGAAACGCCGACACAGATTCCTTTTTGGAGTGCTGCTGTCGGCGCTTCTTATTACAGGCGCTTTATATGGCAGAGAGTATGACATATCACAGCTGAAAAATTATAGAGGTGATGGAGACACTTAGCAGTGCTGTGAGTCAGTTCGGAGACAGAAAGCTGCCTGTATATTCGGTTCAGACAACAGAAAAAAATGATAGCCCTTTCATTTGACTGTGCCTGGGGAAGCAGAGGATTTTGACAGTATGATGGAAACACTTGACAAGCACAACGTAAAGGCTACATTTTTTCATGACAGGAGGGTTTGTGAGTGATAATCCTGAATGTGTAAAGACGCTGGTTGAAAAAGGGCATGAGCCCGGAAATCACAGTGAGCACCACTATGATATGGCAACAATCACGGCAGGCGAGATGAAGACAGAGATAATGGATGTGCACAAAAAGGTCAAGGAGCTGACCGGAAAGGATATGAAGGTATTCAGACCGCCATACGGCTCGTACAACAATGAACTGATTGACACGGTGTATGGCTGTGACTATTATCCAATCCAGTGGGATGTGGAATTCGCTCGACTGGAAAAACTATGGTGTGCAAAACATCATAGATACAGTGTGCATCACAAAAGCCTGGATTGTGGCTCGATAATACTCTGCCATCTAGGCGCCAAATACACCTCGCAGGCACTCGATGAGATGCTCACGAAGCTGCAGGACATGGGCTATGAGATAGTTCCGGTATCAAAGCTGATCATGACTGAAGGCTATCATATGGATGCAAACGGTATGCAGATCAAGGACTGAGCAATTTCATAAATCAATATTTTAGTCAATATTTAGTCAATAATTTAGCCCTTTACGATATTGTTATTTACAGACAAGTGTGTTAAACTAAAGCTATATTTTAAAGAAGCTGTGAGACAGCTATGGGGGTAAATTATATGACAGATACAGGTTTTTTAGTAGCATTCTTTATAGTTATTTTTTTGAGTTATCATCTTTGCGCTTGTCGCTGTAATCGGAGCTGTTACAAGTGCTGTTGCAGGTATCAATGATGATGAGGATGAGACAGAGGAAGAGGGCATCTGAAGCTGAAATAAATAAAAGATATTAAAAGACATTTAAGGACATTTAAGGACATCGAATTATATTAATCGTATAATTGGGTGTCTTTTTATTGTCAAAAACTCTTAAAAAAGGTATAAACCAATTGAGTTGCAATCCGCCACATTGTATAATAAAAGTATAACAGCGAATTAAATTTATTGTGAAAATCGTAGTAATCACAATGTCTATCAAACTAATGCAGGACATTATCAAAGAAAAGAAAAAGGAGGGGTCAGATGATATCCAGATATAGTGTAAAGAAGCCTTTTACTGTACTTGTAGGAGTATTGCTGGTAATAGTACTTGGTGTTGTATCGCTTGGCAGGATGACGACAGATCTGCTGCCGGATATGAGCTTTCAGTATGCACTTATAGTGACAACAGATATGGGAGCAAGTCCACAGGAGGTGGAGAGCGATGTCACCGCGCCGCTTGAAGCAGCTATGGCAACTACGTCCAATATCAAAAACGTAAGCTCAATGTCATATAACAGCTATTCTCTGGTGACATGCGAGTATGAGCAGAATGCCAACATGGATTCTGTAGTGATAGAGATGCAGCAGAAAATAGATCAGGTCAAGGCTGGCTGGAAGGATGGAGTGGGTACTCCGACCATTATGAAGATAAATCCGGACATGCTTCCAATCATGATGACTGCTGTGGATATGGATGGGAAAAGCAAGTCGGAAATCACCGACTTTGTGGAAAACACACTTAAGCCTGCAATTGAGAGTACGGAGGGAGTCGCATCAGTGACTGCGACAGGTGAGCTCACCGAGCAGATACAGGTCACGATGAATCAGGCCAAGATAGATGCGCTCAATGAGAAAATAAATAATGCCGTTTCAAAGAAATTTGACGATGCAAAAAGTCAGATGGATGATGCAAGCGCAAAAGATAGAGAGCGGACAAAAACGCGATCACATCTGCATCGGATCAGATGAGCGCGGGAGTGGATACGCTAAAGGAGCAAAAGGCAAAGCTTGCAGAGCAGAAGACTCAGCTAGAGAGTACTCTTGCAAGCTTAAATGAGCAGAAAAGCCAGCTTGAAACAATTCAGTCAGCTCTTTCAGACTTCATGAATAGTGATACATATACAAAGACAATTCCGTCACTCAAAGAGGGCGCAAATGCACCGGGTGAAGCGGGCACAGCACTTAAAGCACAGCTTGAGCAGGTTGATAAGCAGATTGCAACACAGTTTTCAGGTCTCTCGGCGCTTGGAATCACCGTAAACACAGCAGATGATCTGCCTGCGGCAGCGTCAGCGATAGCACAGACTCTCATTCAGGTGAATACAGGTATAGAGCAGTGCCAAAGCGGGCTTGACCAGATAGCACAAGGAGAGACAGCACTTTTAGATGCCTATGATAATCTAAACAGTCAGGCAGCTATAAGCTCGATAAGCATAGGACAGCAGTCAGCACAGCTTGCAACAGCAGCGGCATCTCTTGACAGTTCAAAGAAGGAGCTTGAAAAGAGTAAGGATGATGCACTTGACAAGTCAAACTTAAATGCAGTTTTAACAATTGACTCGCTCTCTCAGCTGCTCGTCGCTCAGAATTTTGATATGCCTGCAGGCTATGTAAATGATTCAAATGGCACGCAGTACATAGTACAGGTGGGAGATGAGATAAAATCAATTGATGATTTAACAAATCTGGTGCTTATGGATATGAAGCTTGATGGAATAGCTCCTATTCATGTCGGTGATGTGGCAGATGTTGAGATGACTGACAACTCGGATGAGACATATGCGATAGTCAACGGTAATCCCGGAATAATGCTCTCCATGGAGAAGCAGACCGGCTACTCTACAGGAGACGTCACAGACCGTCTTTTGGACAAGCTTGATTCGCTGGAAAAGGAAAATGACGGATTACACACCACAGTGCTTATGAACCAGGGCGTATACATCGACATGGTTGTAAAAAAGTGTGATGCAGAATATGATAGTGGGAGCAATACTTGCCATTTTACGTATTGCTTTTAGTTCTTAAAGGATATAAATGCCAACACTTTGTTATTGCAGCATCTATACCGCTATCGGTTATTGTGGCAGTGGTGCTTATGTATTTTACGGATATCACCTTAAATATCATTTCAATGTCGGGACTTGTGCTTGGAATAGGAATGCTTGTGGATAATTCAATCGTAGTAATCGAGAATATCTACAGATTAAGGGGAGAGGGATATTCGGTAAAGAAGGCGGCTGTTGAGGGTGCAAATCAGGTAGCAGGAGCCATTTTTGCATCTACACTTACCACGGTAAGTGTGTACGCGCCAATCATTTTTACTGATGGAATCACGAGACAGCTCTTTGTAGACCTGGCACTTACTGTGGCATTTACTCTTATGGCATCTCTTGTAGTGGCACTCACATTTGTACCGGCAATTGCTTCAGGCATGCTCAAAAAGACGAAGGATATAAAGCATCCATGGTTTGACCGTTTTAAGGATTGGTATGGAAATGTGCTCGGCACATGTCTTAGATTTAAGCCGGTGGTATTTATTGCGGCAGTAGTGCTTTTAGTCGGCAGTGGCGCACTTTGCATGTCAAGGGGAATGACATTTATGGATATGGACATGGAGTCAAATCAGATTTCACTTACCATAGAGGCAAAGGATGACGAAAAGCTTGACTTCAAGCAGCTTACAGAGCTGTCTGATAAGGTCATGGACAAAATATCTGATATAAAGGGCATAGACACAATAGGAGCTACAGCAGGCGGCAGCTCGACCATGAACCTGATGAGCTCAGGAAGCGACAGCGTGAGCATGTATATATTGCTTGATGAGAAGTCGGATGTTTCATCGGATAAGGTAATAGATGAAATTGAAAAACTCACAAAGAATCTGGACTGTAAGGTAACAGCATCTTCGCAGGCTATGGACTCATCAGAGTTTTTCGGAAGTGGTCTCTCTGTCAGGATTAAGGGTAATGATATAGACAAGCTGCAGAAGCTTGCAGGTGATGTGGCAGATATCCTTAAGGACACAAATGGAGTGACAGATATAGATGACGGTCTTGGAGATACAATCAATGAGCTTAAGATAACTGTGGATAAGGAAAAAGCAGCAAAGTATGGCTATACGGTGGCTCAGGTATACCAGCTCGTATCCGGTGAGATATCATCTCAAAAGAGCGCAACAACCATTACGACCGACATAAAGGACTATGAGGTATACTTACAATCTGCAGAGCAGTCTGATGTGACTGTGGACGACATCAAAAACCTTACATTTACCTATAAGGATAATGATGGCAGTGAAAAGGAGATTCCGCTCAGTGATATCTGCACTATTTCGCAGGAACAGACATTAAGTACCATTCATCGAGATGCTCAGACAAGATATATTACAGTATCAGGTGCGGTTGATGAAAACCATAATGTAACATTACTAAGCGATAAAATTAAATCAAAAATTAATAAACTTAGTATTCCTGATGGCTATTCAATAGATATGGAGGGCGAGGATGAGACAATAAATGAGTCAATGAGTCAGCTTGGACTTATGCTTGTGCTTGCAGTGATATTTATCTATCTTATCATGGTGGCGCAGTTCCAGTCATTGCTTTCACCGTTTATTATCATGTTCTGTATACCTCTTGCGTTTACAGGAGGCTTTATAGCTCTTTTCATCACGGGAAATGAGCTCGGAATCATATCAATGCTTGGCTTTATCATGCTGGCAGGTCTCATTGTAAATAATGGAATCGTGCTCATTGATTACATCAATCAGGCTAGGAGAGAGGGCATGAGCAAGCATGAGGCAATCATAGACGCAGGCCGTACAAGGCTTCGTCCAATACTGATGACAGCGATGACCACCATACTTGCAATGTTTACATCAGCGATAGGTATCGGAGATGGCTCAGATATGATAAAGCCGATGGCAATCGCAATAATAGGAGGTCTCGTATACGGAACCATCCTTACGCTTATAGTAATTCCATGTATCTATGATGCGTTCAACAGAGAGAAGAGCATGGTAGAGGAAGAGCTGTAGCAAGTAGATAATAATAGCTGACATATAAGGATAGAGCTGTACAATCACAGGATTAACTAAAAAACCGCTCGGAACGCAAAAAAAGTTCCGGGTGGTTTTTTATAATAAAAAGTAGTTTTATCTGCTTATTTTTATGGCTATTGCATATTGCACAAAAAATGATTAATAAATTTAAACAAATAGCTGAAAATGCTTTTGCAACGTTATATACTATTGAAAAGTCAATGCTATAGTAATATAATACAAACAGAAGCCAAGAGAAAAACATAACGGCTTATATTTTTTACAACAATTAATTAACAAATTTAACTAACTATCAAGGAGGAAGCAATCATGAAGTATTTTCTGGACAGTGCAAAAATCGAAGAAATCAAGGAGGCCTACCATACATTTGGTATTGATGGAGTGACAACAAATCCACGCCACATAATGGTAAGCGGAAAGCCTTTCCTTACTGTAATCAGTGAGATGGCAGACTGGGTTAAGGCGGAAGGAATCGAGGGATACGAGAAATTCCCTATTTCCGTTGAAATCAACCCACACCTTGATGATGCAGATGAGATGGTAGCAGAGGCAAGAAAGATTTCAGCTATCTGCAGCAACTTTGTTATCAAGATTCCGTGCACAGAGGCCGGTATTCAGGCAGCAAGAAGACTCGAGGCAGAGGGAATCAGAACAAATGTGACACTCGTATTCTCACCAGCACAGGCTATTCTGCCGGCAAAGAATAATTCGCTTTTTAGTTTCACCTTTCATCGGCTGGAAAGAGGCAAATGGAGAGGATTGTAAAGCGTACATTCAGGCTATTTCAGATATCTATGACAATTACGGATATAAGGGAAAGACACAGATTATCTGTGCGGCTATCCGTACACCTAAGCAGATTGTAGACTGTGCGGTTGCAGGAGCAGATATCGTTACAACAGGCCTTGCAGTATACAAGGACAGTATCAAACATGCATATACCAGACAGGGACTTGAGACATTCCAGAATGCATGGGATAATACAGTTACAGAATAGATGAAACAGGGAGGTGTTTGTAGGCAATGAAAATTGGATTTGTAGGACTCGGAATCATGGGGGAGTCCATGAGTGAGAATATAGTGAAGAAGCATGATGATGAGGTATATGTATTTGATTTCGTAAAGGAGAAGGTAGAGCTATTGGAGAGCAAGGGTGCAATCGGCTGCAGCAGTTCGCTTAAGCTGGCAGAAAAATCAGACGTAATTATATCAATGGTTCCAAAGTCAGAGCATTCGATGGCTGTTTATAAGGAGGTTTTACCGGCACTTGATGATACAAAGCTCTGTATTGATATGAGCACGATAGATCCATCTGTTTCTGTGGAGATTTCTGAAATGGTAAAGAAGACGGGCGCAGAGTTTGTGGACGCACCGGTTGTGAAATCGAAGCCTGCTGCTATTGCAGGAAAGCTCGGAATATATGTCGGTGGAGATGAAAAAGCATGTGAGAAGGCTATGCCGATTCTTTCCTATATGGGAGAAAATATCATCAGGATGGGTGGAAACGGAAAAGGTCTGGTCATGAAAATCTGCCATAACGCGCTTGTATCACAGATTCAAAATGGTGTAAATGAGACACTGACACTTGCAAGGGCATATGGAATAGATATAGAAAGCTATACTACAGCTATCTCATATGGCGGTGGACAGAACATTTTATCTGGATTCCAAAAATGTGCCAATCAAAAATGAGGATTACACCACTGCCTTTTCGATTGAAAACATGTACAAGGATGTGAATATCTGCATGAATATGGCAAAGGAGAGTGGATTAAAGCTTCAAGGAGAAAACGCTGCAAAGCAGGTATATGACAAGGCAATGGAACTTGGCTTTGGAAAAGAAGATTTCTGCGCTACTATAAAGGCTGTCAAGGCAATGCAAAGATAAGTGGGGAAATATGTTAAAACATTTGAATGAAAAAAATTTCTGTGACTATATACAGTGTCACTGATCCATGTTTTGAAACCTACGGAAGGGTGATTTCAAATATCAATTGCAACGAACTTATCTCATTTATGGAACAAAATACTGTAATTCCTGAGAAAGGAAATATATATGTGGCTTCAGTAGAAGAGCTTGAACGTACACATATAGCAGAGTTTTTTCAAAAACTCGTAATATATGGAGAGATGCCTATACAGATAGGCTACTGTAATGGCAGAAACACCACATACAATGGTTTTGAGTACCATAAGGGCAGCGAAATCAATATAGCGGTAACTGACTTTATGCTGGTGCTGGGACATACCTGGGAGATAAAAGACAATACATACCGTATTGAAGATGCAAAGGTATTTTTTGTGGAAAAGGGTACAGCAATAGAGATGTACCAGACGACACTTCATCTATCACCATGCAGGGTGTCAGATATTGGATTTAAGGATGTTGTGATTCTTCCAAGGGGAACCAATACACCACTCAATAATGGAGGGACAGATGAAGCTGCTATAGGAGAAGAGAGACTGCCTTTTGCAAAGAAATAAGTGGGTAATAGCACATCCCGATAGAGAACCATTGATAAAACAAGGGGCATATCCTGGATTGCTTGGAGAGAATAAGGAACTTTATTATTAAAAAAACCACGTGACCGAAAGACTGAATACTGGACATATTACTGTACTTTCGGTTGCGTGGGAAATAATTTTCAGAAAAAGTATATCATGTGAAAGATTGAATGTGAATAGTTAGTTTCAACAAATCGATGTATAATTTTTTCTATTAAATTGGAGGATTTTATGGAGCATTTAGTATTTACTTTGGTGACATTGTGCTTTTCACAGCACTGGTTGGAATTATTTCAGGAAAGATAGTGAAGAATAGCGATGACCAGAAAACGGCAAAGGGTTATTTCCTTGCCGGAAATGGACTTGGAGGTTTTTTTCATTGCAGGCTCAATGCTGCTTACGAATCTGTCGGCAGAAAATCTGGTAGGTTTGTCGGGACAGTCATATGCAGCTAATATGTCAGGCATGGCATGGGAAGCAACAGCGGTTATAGCCACAATTATTATGGCTTTTGTGTTTTTGCCGATGTATCTTAGAAAAGGATATACAACGCTGCCGGAGTTTATGGAGGAGAGGTATGGCGTTGGTGTACGCCGTATGGTTTCTATCCTATTTCTTATTGGATATTTAGTAATCGGAATTCCTGTATGTCTGTACGCAGGCGCTATAGCATTTGAGCAGATTTTTGATTTTGCTACAGTATTTGGAATCAGCGAGGGTATGGCACTTACAATTCTTATAGTGCTTGTAGGTATTATTGGTGCACTATATGCCGTACTTGGAGGTATGAGAGCAGTAGCTGTATCAGACACAATCAATGGAATTTTACTTGTTTTAGGCTCAGTGCTTGTAGTCGTATTTGGTTTTATAGCTGTTGGAAAATTAAGCGGAGGTGGATTTAT
>ENA-OQCV01000318-OQCV01000318.1-human-gut-metagenome-genome-assembly--contig:-NODE-318-length-13695-cov-3.509729_pt1 | contig 13695 bp, 20 predicted proteins | sample MGYA00242766_ERZ504592 | MGnify/ENA primary metagenome ERZ504592 (study PRJEB26092, sample SAMD00036315) | human gut metagenome | host: Homo sapiens | study: EMG produced TPA metagenomics assembly of...
TCTAAGGAATTTATAAAATGCCTTTTTATTGGACAGCTGCCATTTTTACAGCAAGAAGAAATACGTTATATGTTGTTGTTAGGCAGTATATTTGCCGTTTTTCGATTGACTTTACGGAGTATGGTTCAACAGTTGGATAGTATTCTTGAAAAAGCCACAGATGGTCTATTTATTCCTATATCGGAAAATCGAATTGTGAAACAGTTTATGGTGATACCAATTACAATTGTTTGTGGCGAAGGAATTATAATGGCTTTTGTTGTAAACAGCAGTATAGCGCAAATACTGTTAGGGTGTGCAATACTTATATGTGCGACAGTCCTGAATCTCTGGCTAGAAGTGAAATATAAAAAATTTTCTGGTGAAAAAGGATTTTATTTTAAGTATTGCTGTTTTCTTAGGAGCATTGATACTTACCAAATAGATAAGAGATATTATAGTGAGAAATGAAGTCGCTGTGATACCATTTTGATACTAAAAAATGCAGAGAATAGAAATATAGCCTGGAAAATCCACAACACAAGAAAATATGGACACGGAAATCACAGAAAATAATGGAATTTTAAGAACCTCACAAACGTGAAGGTGGACGTACTGTTGGATCAGGACGTGTTGCTACAGTTATCGAATAATTTTAGCATAACATCTTAATTATATATATTGAGTACCGCAAGGTACATTGTGTCCAAACGTAAGATACCCCGGAACCGCAAGGTTTCCAGGGGTTTTTCTGTTGTGAAAAAGTTTAAAATAAGGCTGTAAAGGATAGCGAATAAATTGAAAACGTAAGCGACGAATAATTGACGAAGAATGATAAAATCCTTATAATAAATTAGTATCTGAACAACAGATAAAATCAATTAAACAAAAATCAATAACAAGAGGGAGGTCATTTTATGTTTGGTTTTATGGTAACTGCTGATGGCGGACTTACAACTGCCGGATATGTGATTACAGTTATTGCCGGAATCATTTTGTTTTTCCTGGCGATTTATTTTGCAGGGAAGAATTCAGACAAGAAAAAGCTTACCACAAGACAACTGGTATTCTGTGCCGTAGCTATTGCACTTGCTTTTATTACGTCTTATCTGAAAATCTTCAAACTGCCGTGGGGAGGAAGCGTCACTCTTTGCAGTATGCTTTTTATTGTTCTGATCGCAAACTGGTATGGGGTCGGAACTGGTATTATGGCCGGGTTTGCTTACGGAATCCTGCAGTTTATCCAGGAGCCTTATATACTTTCATTTTTTCAGGTGTGCTGTGATTACATACTTGCATTTGCGGCACTTGGACTGGCAGGATTATTTGCAAAACAGAGTCATGGACTTCTGAAAGGATACATAATAGCTGTAATTGCCAGAGGAGCTTTTCATTCTCTGGGCGGTTATCTTTATTGGATGAGCTATATGCCGGATAATTTCCCGAAATCTCTGACAGCCGTATATCCGATCTTATACAATTACAGCTATCTACTGGCAGAGGGCATTATCACGGTAATCATCATTTCAGTACCTGCGGTGTCGAAGGCACTGACCCAGGTAAAGCGTGCCGCACTGCAGTAGTTTGTTTTGTCTGGCAACAGGGATGTGTCGTTGCCCGGTACTCAGAACATTTGGTATGGTAATTTTGTTTAGGGAAGTGTAAGAATGACAATAACGACTTTATGCTATATAGAAAATAATGGCAAATATCTGATGCTTCACAGGGTAAAAAAGCATAATGATATAAATGAGGGAAAGTGGATTGGAGTTGGCGGACATGCAGAGGATCAGGAATCCCCGGAGGAATGTCTTTTGCGTGAAGTGAAAGAAGAAACAGGATTAACACTGACATCATATAAACTTCGAGGCCTGGTTACATTTATAAGCGATAAATGTGAACCGGAGCTTATGTGTGTGTTTACGGCCAACGAATATATCGGTGAATTAACAGAATGCAATGAAGGAGAACTTTACTGGATAGATAAAGCTGTTGTGCCGACACTTCCCACATGGGAAGGTGACAGAGTCTTTCTGGATTTGCTTCTTTCAGGAGATGAGCGACTTTTTTTCTTTAAAATTGCAGTATGAAGGGGAAAAACTCGTAGATAAGCAAGTAAATTTATATTAACCGAATAAACTGCGAAGCAGTTATTCGGTATAGAGCCGCGTAGCGAAGCGGATGATTTTGGAGAGATAAAATGATGAATTGTTTGGCAGTAGGGCTGGGTGGTTTTGCAGGAGCAGTATTGCGGTACCTGATCGGGCTGATTCCCACAGGAGAAACCATGATTTTTCCGGTAAAAACCTTTTGTATCAATGTGATTGGATGTATTGTGATCGGAGCAATCACAGTACTGGCGGCGAAATTGTCTGTTCCACCAAGGATGATTTTGTTTCTGAAGGTGGGAGTCTGCGGTGGATTTACAACATTCTCAACCTTTGCACTGGAATCTTCGGATTTGATCCGGGATGGACATATGGGAATAGCTCTGTGTTATGTATTACTTAGTGTATTGGTAGGCGTGCTGGCGATTTTTTGCAGTGGAATATCTTACTGTAAGATAAGCTGCTTCCTGATTCTGGAAAATAAAGATCCCTTTTTTCAGTATGCGCAATTACCTGCTGAATGGACATACGGAAATTTTTGGTGCAGAAATCGGAACTCTGATTTATGGTGCAGGAAAGGGCATTATCCGTTCTTTTCAGGATTTTGATCTGTGTGCGGAACCCTATATGAAACATCCGGAGAATACAATTTATTATTTCGGGGATCTGGATTATGAGGGCATCGGTATATACGAAAATCTGGCAGAAAAATTTCGCAGCAGATGGAAAATCCTTCCTTTTGTGCCGGCATATCAGGCTATGCTTGGAAAAGCAGAACAGATAACTGAACTTCCGGAGACAAAGGAGCATCAGAATAGAAATATCAGTACACAATTTTTCTCCTGTTTTGATGAAATAATGGTCAAAAAGATGGAAGCTGTTCTGGATAAGGACAGATATATCCCTCAGGAAATTTTAAATACTGCAGATTTCTGATGCAGATTCTGACACAGAGGGGAGGCTACATTACTGTTCACTCCGTTCTCAGTAACGTAGCCAAAATTTCATTCCAGATTGCCTGCGGCAATAGAATTTTGGCTTGTATGTCTCGGGATAGTGGTGTGTGAACAGTAACATATTAGTTACTGTTCACTGGTGATATCCCGCGAGGTGTTTTTTGTGAGCGAAGGTCACAGAAAACCCGAGACATACCGCGCGAATTTATGCGATTAGCATAAATTCTGTGCATCGCGAAGCGTGTTGCTGAGAACGGAGTGAACAGTAACACATATTATGGATTATGGAGAATCTTATGATAAAAATAATTGATTTTTAAGAGCCAGTCTGTTAGAATATACCTGTGAAAAGGGAGTAGCTTGCCGGGTAGATTCGGTTCACTTCTTCGTCAGGACAGTTATTGAAACATATAACTCGGAAAGTGATGAAATTGCGAGACTTTTACTGTGAATGCAGTAGGAGTCATTTTTTTATACCTACTGCAAAATAAATGTATTCCCGGAATCTTTTATATTTGATTTTGTGAGTACGTAATAAAAGAAAGAGAGGTAGAAATGATGTTTTTACAGGTTATTATTTTGTTGGCAGGTTTTTGTTTCTGGTGAAAGGTGCAGACTGGTTTGTGGAGGGTGCAGCCAGTATTGCGAAAAAGCTGGGAATTCCACAGTTGATCATTGGATTAACCATTGTAGCAATGGGAACCAGCATGCCGGAGGCAGCAGTCAGTATTACTGCTGCAATAAATAAGAATGCAGGTATTACCATTGGAAATGTAGTCGGAAGTAATATCCTGAATATTTTCATCATCCTGGGAATCACAGCAGTAATTACGAATGTAGCGATTCAAAAATCCACGCTTCTTTACGAAATTCCGTTTATGACAGTGATAACAATTGTTTTGTTGATCTTTGGTATCACAGGTTCAGAGGTGACTTTTATTGAAGGTGTGATTTTCTGGATACTGTTTCTGATATATCTGGGATATCTGTTTGTGATGGCAAAGAAAGGGAACGATCAGGAAGAAGCAGAAGCAAAGGATAATCCGATATGGAAATGTATGCTCCTGATGGTGATCGGTGGAATTCTGGTCGTAAAGGGCAGTGATTTTGCAGTCAGCGGAGCAACGGAGATTGCCCGTTATTTTGGTATGAGTGAGAGATTTATCGGGCTGACAATTGTTGCACTGGGAACATCTCTTCCGGAACTTGTCACATCAGTAACAGCTGCCAGAAGAGGAAATACAGGAATTGCCATTGGAAATATAGTCGGAAGCAATATTTTTAATATTTTGTTTGTTATCGGTACAACAGCACTCATCTGTACTGTGCCGTTTGAGAGCAAATTTATTATTGATACTGTAATTGCAGTTCTGTGTGGAGCGATACTCTGGATCGGTACATTCAGACATAAAGAATTAAGAAAACCCTGTGGTGTGGTTATGCTGTTGTGTTATGTTGCATATTTCATGTATTTATGTCTGGTATAACGAATAATTGTTTTTTCGCAACCTCCGCAGGGGACTTACCTGACTTCGATTAAAATAAGAAATGGAATAAAGTATATTATGGATAATTATGAAAAACAGGTATACACAGGAAGAGAGTTGTTTTTAAAATATGATCAGGATAAGCTGATGAAAAAAATATGGTTTGAAACACGATGAAGAATATCTGTATTTGAAATATATTGGAACAGAATATCGGATCAATCGCAGAAACGGTGCTGTTGAATATGCCACAGGTGAAGAATGGACGGATTGCAGAGAATATACAGTTGTTATGACAATCTATGATTTTCTCTGCTGTTCCGAGCAGGAGATACTGCCCCCTTTTACCGGGCAGTGGCAGCCTGTGGGCAGGTTTGTAACTGCCGGGAGCAGTCCGTCAACAGATCCCTTTGTGGAAAAGTATGCAAGAGCATTTTCCGGCAAAGTGGAAGAGGTAAAGCAGGCCTGTATCTGTCTGTGCGGAAAGCAGAGGGAGCGTCTGGCAGGGGCAGATCTGACATTTGAAATGCCTGTTCTTCCGGATTTCTCTGTGTTGCTTCAGTTCTGGGATGGGGATGAAGAATTCCCGCCAAAGATCTTATTGTTGTGGGATAAAGTATCGTTATCATACCTTCATTTTGAGACGACCTATTATCTTCAGGGGGATCTTCTGAAGGCTATACTGCAGACAATCGGCTGAATACACTGCAGCCGATCCCTCGGAGGGGATATATGGAATCGGATAAATATGTCCCTCAGGACATTTTAAATACTACGGATTTCTGAGATGTAAAATTATAAGAAGCAGTGTAATAAGGAGGCAGCTTTGCAATACGAATTTCTGAAAAACTTTCCAAAACGAATGAAAAATGTAGGTTTGTACGGTGTCCTTATCCAAAACAGTATTCAGAAGACATCTTGGAAACAGTTTGGCTTTCTGAAATTTGATGAACAGATGAATCTTATTTTTGCAGTAATGCTTTATATTATGGAGCAGTCTCTCCGGGAAGAGAACTGTACTATGGATGATATAGGCGCCTATATTGATACTGTCAATACCAGGTATCTGGGTAAAGAAATTTCCTATGATGACTGCAGAAAATTAGGAGATTTTGTTGTCAATGTGATCTTATCAAATGAAGGCCGCGCTATGTATTTTGACGGCTATGATTTTGAAGAGAACGATTATCATATTATGCATATCAGCTATGTGGCGAACCGGATCGTGTATCTGGATCAGGAGGTTCGCAGAACCTCTTATTATCTTACAGATGACGGATACAATCTGATACTTTCCACCCTTGAATCCCAAAATTTAAATATATAAAAAATCGCAGGACTTGAAAATATTGTTCTGCGATTTTTTAGTTGAATTAAAAGAATATTTTTATGAATCAATTTTTTCTGAACGGATATATTCTTTAGGACTTACACCTGTGATTTTTTGAAAACCTTTGAAAGTAGAGAGAATCTTCGTATCCCACTTCATTGGCAACCTCTTTAATTTTTAACGAACTATTTGTCAGAAGGAACTTGGACTCATCAATTCTTGTTTTTACCAGATAATCCATTGGGGTTAAACCATAATAGGTCTTAAAAATACTAACTATGTACGATGGGACAAATCCGAAACGAGCTGCCAGTAATTGGTTGGTAATATTAGTCCGAAACATTTCGTCCAAGTAGTTTTTTATTTTAAAGCAATTATTTTCTTGTCTCCGGAGTCATACATTGCGATTCCAAAAATATCTTTTAACAAGAAATTGAACTCCTTAAGTAGTTCTTTTTCACTATAATAATTCTCCAGAATAAACTGAATATCTTCTTCAACTTCAAAAAATTCTCTGTTTCCAGGATATAATTTATATATTTCAGATACAAAATATTTGATGTTGCGCAAGGCTTCTTTTTGGATGATTGGACGCATAGTAAGTAAGTGAAGTAATTGAGCAAAAGATTCGATTATGTTATCAATATTTGTATTTTTACACTGAAGTATCAGATAGTCGATTTTATTTCTGAGATCAGAAAAATCTTGTCTGAATTCTTCAGAACTGTAAATTAAAACAGAATTTTTTAAAAAAATCATATGTTCACGGGTGTATTTTTTGTAACAAATGATATGTTGGAAAAAATATCAGGAAGCTCTACGGTTTCTTTATAATATACAACCGTAACAATAATATCAGAACATTTTACTTTTCTAAAAAATTGATTCAAATGATTAATATCGGGAATACTGTCTTTGCGAATAAAGATTAATTTTTCCATTAATGCTTTTTCCATCTACAAGCCAGAAGTTTTCAGGAGGAACAATAAGTGAAAATGCTTTTTCCAGATCCATGTTTTAAAGATTTCCTGATAATTTCTTTCATTTTCATAGAGACACATGCCAAGAGAGACCAGTAAAATACTGTATGAGGAATTCACTTCTGAAGGTATTTCCTTTGTTGGAAACATTTCAAGTCCTCTTACTGCATCTGTCAGATTTTGAACCTTTTCTTTAAGGTACTGTTTTTGGATTTTTTACTTCTATTTTTTGCTAATTACCAGTTTTAATTCCTGGACCTTTAAGGGCTTTAATAAATAATCAATAGCATGGTTAGTTATTGCGCATTTTACATATTCAAAATCTGTATATCCACTTAAAACTACAGGCAATACCGATAGCTTTTCATTAGAACAAAAGTCCAGTAATTCTTTACCGCTTACAATGGGAAGATTCATATCTACAAACATGACATCAACAGGATGTTCTTTCAGATATTGTAGTGCATCTTTCCCATTGTCGAAGGCGGCTACTACAGTAAAGTTTTTATTGGTTTCTTCTATCTTTTGACAGATACTCCTCTGAATTGGAGGCTCATCTTCCACAACCATTACACGTATTTTCATAGTTCCCTCCAACTGTAATGCAAGTTCCGTTAGGATTGCTTTGTATATCAAAAAGCATATGATTTCCATAGGTAAGATACAATCTTATATAAACATTTTTTCATAGACAAACCGCCGATTTTCATCTCTTTCATAAGCATTCTTACATCGCGACTACGCATCTTAAATAATTCTAACTTTAAATTTTCCAGTTCTTGCGGAGAGATTCCACATCCATTATCCTGAATCTGTACTTCCCAACATTCTTCGGTGCAATAGATTTGAATATTAATTTGCCAGGGAAATTCTTTATTTCGAAAGCCATGTGCAAAACAATTTTCAAGAAGCGGTTGAATGATAAATTTGGGTAAATGACAGTTTTTGAATTTCACCCACATAGGACATTGAATATTGAAATTTATCTTCGTATCGTATTTTCATTAGTTCAAGATAGTTTTCAGCATGTAAAATCTCACCATCTAAATTTCCAAAATCTTCGGAAGAACTGATATTATATCTGATCATACTTGAAAGTTTCTCACAGATTTCCGGTATCTTTTCATACTCGGAAGTACTGGACATTGCTGAAATAATTGTCAGGATGTTATGAATAAAGTGAGGGTTCATCTGCGTTTGTAATGCATACATCTGGCACTGTATTTCGTTTACTTTGCTGGCCATTTCTTTTTTCCATGGACAGTTTTAAATTTTTTATCAATTCGTTAAATGCATTATTTAACTGCCTTAATTCATCTGTTTCATCACAGATCACAAGAGGTATTTCCTGTAAATTCTTATCAACCTGTAATCCGGTTAACATTTCACACATCTGAACAATGGGCTCAGTTGTCCTCTGGATAATAATTTTTTGTGCTAAAATCATGATAGTAATTAAAGAAAAAAGTAGAAAGATTCCCCAGGTAAAAGTAGACATAAGACTATGAATCAGGCCTGTGTTTTTTTGATACAATCAGAACTTTTATTCCATATTTTTCAGAGTCCCAGAGTTTACAGTACAATCCTCCTTGCAAATTGTTAGTTTGTCTCAGAAGTGTTTTTATTTCTGATTCTTTGCGATTACTTTGAAAGGAATATAGCACATGGTCATTTTTCTGATCTAAAACAAAACATTCCGTTTCTTTTCCAAGGAGTTTTCCAAGACGTGCGAAACTATCAATCTGAATTTGAACCTGTGCATATCCAAGACATTCGGAAGGTATTAACTGATAGTTTTTAATTTCACGCAGTACGGAAATTGTTGGTGATATTTCTCGCATGTAAGGATCAGAAGAATCGACTCGGAATAAACTGCCTTTTCCTTTTTGATCTGCGAAATAAGATTGTGTATCTGTAAAAATATCAGGGTTCGGACAATCTTTTTTCAAATATCCAAAATCCACAGCTTTTCCTACATAAGTGATATCCTGATTGGAATTAAATAAACTGATACGTTTTAGAATATTTTGCTTTAGCATATAAGAAATCAGATGTTGTTTTATAGTATAATCAACATCTGTATTTTCAACAAAATAGCTTTTTTTCATCGTGATATTCCTGAAGTCCGCTGAATGCATCAATAATTTGATAATTTGCAGCAATTTGCAGAGCAATATCATCGGCAAGCCGAAGTGTATTATCAATTTGAGTGGTGATTCCTCGAAGTTGAACATCAATTTGTTCTTCGAATTCTGCTGTGCTGGTTTTGATGACATAACTGGAAAATACCATAGTTAGTATGATAAATAGTATTAGCATAATGAAAATGCTGCGCAATAAAATTCTCTTTTGAAATTGATATTTCTTCAAGTCCTCACCCCTCTGTGATTCTTAAAAGCCCCAGGGCTGTGTTTCTGTTTTTACTGTTTTTTTCGCTTTCAATTGCCTGCTCAAGCATAAAAGATAAATAAGTATCCTGAAGTGCTTCGCGTAATGAATAAAATTCTGTTCCGTTTTCTGTGAAGTTTTTCATACATGCAAGGCAAGACGCTACGGCAATTTCATCATCATTCATTCTTGCGGGATAAAAAGGATTTTGATAAACTTGTTTATCTAAAAATAGAATTCCCTTATGTGCCCATTCGCTATTATTATTTATGCCTACGTCTACTCTTTGGAGAGTTTGTTCTATTGGTTGATTGGAGGCATTTAGAAATCTTACAGTATTGTCATTAATTTCACCTCGAACACCACGAACATTCCAACGTCGTGTACGAATTTGTGAAAAATACTGTTCACCTTCAAAATCTAAAAAGGCGTTTTTTCCATTTTCAAATTGCATAAAAGCCCAGTCTCTGTCTTCCTGAATAATGGTTCCACTTTCATCAAAACCATTTCGACCATTGGTAGCAGTTACTTCTGACCAGAATTTTTTTCCCTGAATGATACAATTTTCGTATTTAATACCGAGAAATTTTCGGAATATGCTAACTGCATGATATCCGTGAAGTGCAGATAACATAACGCTGGAGGTTGTGCCTAAATAACCCTGTTTGATAATATCTAATATACTTGCGTAATAAGGCTGGAGGAAATATTGTTCTACGATTTGTACACGACCATTATATTTTTGGGACAATGTCCATAATTCATTTAATTCTGCGACATTTTTTCCAGGAGGTGTTTCGCAGAGTACAGGAATTCCTTTTTCCATTAATTGTACGAGATAATCCTTTGCAATTTCCCGTGGAACGCAGAGGACTGCAAAATCTGGCTTTTGAGAAAGTGCTTCGTCTAAATCAACGGTAGTAAAAATATGTTCCTTTGATGCAACTTCTTTTGCACGAGCCTCTGTACGTAATACACCGGCACATATTGAAAACTGTTCTGGTAAAAGTTTTGCAATCCGGTAATAAAAATCAGCTCTCCAACCATATCCAATAACCATATAATTTGCTTTCATCTGTTTTCACCTTATCCTTTCACAGCACCGGCTGTCATACCGGCAATAATATGTTTTTGAAGAATTATAAAAAAGATTAACATTGGCAATACGACCAGCATCAATGCAGCAAACACATATTGCCAGTCTCTGTTGTAGCGTCCAAAAAAGCTGTAAATTACCATGGAGATAGTTGAATTTTTTGGCAGATCCCAAATAGAATAACGGAATCATAAAATTGTTCCATACATCAATAGCGGTAATTACAACGTTAGTTACCATGATTGGCTTTAAAATTGGAAATAATATCTTAATAGTCATTTGCCAAAAATTACAACCGTCCATTATGGATGCTTCATCAATCTCTCGTGGTACTCCCTTTACAAAGCTACAGAATGTCATAACAGTAAAAGGAATCCGTAATGAAATAAAGATACAGATTACAGAGAAAAAAGTACCATATATATGTAAATATTGCAACAAAAAGAAAATAGATGCAATCTGTAAGGTCAATGTAAGACCAAAGATAAAATAATAATAAATTCCCTGCGATAATTTGTCATTTCGTCTGGAAATGACAATGCCGGCTATTGCTCCCAAAAAAACGGAAATCACCGTTACGGGAATAGTAATAATAATACTGTTAAGATATCCCAGCCATATTTTTCCAGATTCCAATACATGAGTATAGTTGGAGAAAAGCCATTTTGATGGCAAGGCAAGGTCAAATCTTGCTGCTTCTGCCTGGGTTTTGAAAGAACCCAATCCCATCATAAAAAAATTGGGTATTACGTATAACAATGCCAAAGCAACCATGAATAAAAAAATGAATACATTTTCCTGCGTGTTTTTTTGCTTCACATTTCTACCTCTCGTTTCGTAAAATAACGATTCATAGTAAACGATATGATTACTACAATAACTGCCAGAATGACACTTCCGGCTGATGATTCCCCAAGAAATCCGAGACTGAAGGATTGATAGGTATAAGTTGCCAGAACCTGTGTGTCAAAACCTGGACCTCCATTTGTGAGTACATAAATAATATCAAATACTTTTAAACCACCAGCAATACTTAGTGTCACAACAACGGTCATTGACGGAACAATTAAAGGAAGCGTGATGTTTTTTAGCTTTGCAAAAGCAGAGGCACCATCTAAGGTAGCACTTTCATAGTAATCCTCAGGAATTGCCTGCAGACCGGAAATGAAAATGAACATATTGAATCCTGCCCACATCCATGTCTCTACCAAAATTACACTTCCAATAGCAGTGCCATAACTTCCAAGCCAATCATGAGTTAAGTTGCTTAATCCTATCATTTGAAGGATATTATTGAGTAATCCTTTATTTGCTAAAATAGATTTAAATAACACTCCGACAACCGTGATACTAATTACACAGGGAGCATAATAGATGGTTCGCATAATTCCTCTTCCGGGTACTTTTTTTTACCATAACAAGCGCAAGAAGAAAGCCAACTACTGTTTTTAAGATGGTAGTTGCCAATGCAAACAAAAAGGTATTGCCAATAGAACGCAAAAAACAGGATCTTTTAAAAGTTCGATGTAATTGGCAACTCCATTAAATGCGGGTGTATATAATCGGCCCATATTCCAGTCTGTAAAAGAACATACCAGGCTGATCACAATGGGAACAACGGAAAAAAGCAGTGATATATTAAAAGCGCTGGAATAAGCACCCATAAAGGATAAATTGATTTCATTTTTTTGGGCATATTAGATCTCCTTAACAGAAAGGAACTAAAGCTCTCTGCCTCAGTCCCTTTCTTTTGAATAAATATTGTTAATCAGACTTCAGAGATTGTGTTATTTCCAACCTTCTGCTCTTTTTCGGTCATAAATTTATCTACATCTTCCTGGAAACGGTCCAGAACAGCTTTTCCATCCATATTTCCTTTAGATGGAGCTTCCAGATAGTAAACCCAAATTGTATTTCCAAACAGTGGCTGGAGAGTGTCAAGGTACTGATTCATCTGTGCGACTACTCTTCCTTCGTCCATATATTCGTTGTAGATTTTAGGGATATCTGGATTCATTGCACCTTCGTTTCCGTCAATTCCTTCAATATTTGGGAAGCCTGGACGAGACTGGAAATATAAATCTCCATATTCCGGAGTACTCCACAGATCAAATACTTTTTTAATAGTATCAAGGTTTTCAGTATCTTTATTTACAGCAAGTCCCATTGCTGTAGGAAGATATGCCAGAACATCTTTATCATCATAGCCTACTGGAGGATTAAAAACTAGTCAGATTGGCATCAGGGTAAGATTCTTCAATGGAAGTTAAAATTTCTGTCGCACCATAGATCATTGCAGTTTCTCCGCTTGCCAGACGTCCCAGAATTTCATCATAGCTTACTGTCATATAATCATCATTCACGTATCCTCTTTTAAACAATTCTAAGTATTCGTCAATTACAGAAGCCATTTCTGGATAATCATTAAATTTTGCCTGATTTGTTAAAATTTTATTTGCAAAATCTTCACAACCATCTTTACTTCCAAGTGCTCGTGACATACCAGAGGTCATCCAAATCTGTGGAACCCAGGTATCTGATGGCATCGCAATAGGAACAATTCCTGCTTCTTTTAATTTGTCGCAGACAGCATAAAATTCATCTAAGGTTTTTGGAAGTTCTGTTATTCCATTTGCTTCAAAAACATCTTTGTTGTAAATAAGTCCCTGAAAACCGTTGGATGCTTCGAAACAATAACCGTAATGTTTTCCATTATATTCTGTCAGTTCGGGAGCTTTTACTTTGGAAGCCCAGCTTTCATCATCTAATGAAACAAAAAAGTTTCTTCAGGATCTACAGCGGCAAATAAATCTGCAAACTGATAAGCAATCAGATCTGGAGCTTCATGAGAATTTAATCTCATTTTCATCAGGTTATCATACTGGTCATCTGGAACAACTTCAAATTCGATAGAAATATTTTCCTCTTCTTCCAGCTTCTCAACCATGCTCTGTAATCCTGAGTACCATCTGGATTGCTGTACCATACCGGTAAGCTCTACCTTATCGTCGGCATGTACAACTGGAGCAATGGAAAGTGTCATGATTCCGCTCATGAGTAATGCTGCCAGATTTTTTTGCTTTTTTGTTGCATACTTTTTGTCCTCCTTTTTATTAAAAGTGATTATCGAGTAAAATAAGTATATAGTCATTTTGATATATTTGAAATGGAGAGAAATAAAATAATATATGGAAAATTTGAGAGTGATTTCTTGAATATCTGCGCGTCGCATTCTCGTTACTTCAGCCTGCAAATAAAAAGTCAATACTAAAATTGAAGAAAGTTCAAAAAACTTTACAGGTTAAAAATTAGGCATTAAAATAAGGCCACCACAACCAGTGCTGGTCTGAAAGTAAAAGTTTTGAATTAGC
>ENA-OQCV01000319-OQCV01000319.1-human-gut-metagenome-genome-assembly--contig:-NODE-319-length-13675-cov-4.511293_pt1 | contig 13675 bp, 6 predicted proteins | sample MGYA00242766_ERZ504592 | MGnify/ENA primary metagenome ERZ504592 (study PRJEB26092, sample SAMD00036315) | human gut metagenome | host: Homo sapiens | study: EMG produced TPA metagenomics assembly of...
GACCAGGTGACGGACTTGTCGGTCGCGTTGGCCGGGGCGACGGTCGCCGTAAGAGTGACGGTGTCGCCTGCGGTGGCGGTGTTGGCGCCGGTCACGGTCACGCCGGTGACGGGCACGTTGGCGCTCGCCTTCTTCGTGATCGTGTACGTGGTGCCTGCAGTGGTATCGAACACGAGCAGCGAGGCGCCGTCCGCGTTGGTCACAACCTTGGCGTTCACGGCGGTGTCACCGTTCTTGACCTCGTAGTTCTGGGCGCCGCCGGCGGTGATCTTGACGGCCGCCTGCTTGCCCTTGTTGGAGGTCAGCTTGACTTCGGTGGCCTTGCCGTTCTTCCAGGTCGTGCCGACGGTGAAGTTGCCGCGGGCCACGAGGCCGCTCACCGAGCCGTCCGCCCAGGCGTCGGGCAGGGCGGGCAGGATGTTCGTGTAGTTCACGTACTTCTTGCCGTCGGTGTCGGTGAAGGTGGAGTTGGACTGCAGCAGCATTTCGTCGACACCGGAGGTGTTGCCGAAGTTGCCGTCGATCTGGAACGGCGCATGGTAATCGAACAGGTTTGCATACATCGCGTTCTTGAGCTGCAGCTCGACCAGCTGGTACGTGGTGTTGCCGTCGCCGGTGCGAGCCCACGAATTGATGCGCTGGCCAATGGCCCAGCCGGTGTTGGACTGCAGCACGTTGCCCTTGAAGCAGCGGTACCTCAGCGAGGTCTTGGCCGCCTCCATGTACTCGGAGTTGTCGATGGTGATCAAATCACCGGGGAACAGTCCAAGCAGGTGGGACATGTGACGGTGCTGGTTGTCCGCCTGGTAGCCGCTGATGGCGGATCCATCCTTCTTCTTGCCGAGCGCACCTTCGAAGTACCATTCCTTGATCTGGCCGGAGTTGCCGACCTCGATCGGCTTGAGCAGGCTCTTGGCGCAGCTCCAGGAACGGTTGGCGTTCGCATCGGCGAAATTGCCGTTGTCGCCCTTGGCCCAGTTGTCGGTCGAGCAGTCGGTGGTATCGCCGACCAGACCGTCCGGATCTCCCTTGGCCTTGGCCGCCTCGATGGCGTCGTTGAGCATCTGCCACACGAGCGAGCTCTCGTACGTGTTGCCGTCGGTGCCCAGCGGGCCCTGTTCGGGCGAGTACGCGACGCCGGTGGTCAGGCGGTCACCGGAGCTGGAGCCGGCCTTGTGCAGCATGTAGTTGACGTAGAAGTGCGATTCCTCCTTGAGCAGCGCGTACACGCGATCAAGCAGGGCAGGGTCGCCGGAGTACTCGTACGCCTCGTACACGTTCTGCAGGATCCACGGCACGGCGGCCGGGCTCCAACCCCACGAGAACGATTGACCGGGTGCGGTCCAGCCGTAGGCGGTGTTCTCGGTGTGGGCCATGTAGCCCTCGCCCTCGCCGATCGGCGTGGTCTCGGGGTTCGTCGTCTCCGCGCCCGCGTAGACCTTGGCGGTCACACGGCCGGGCTTGACCAGACCCTCCACATACTCGATGAGCGGCTCGGCGAGCTCTCCCATGTTGGCCGAATAGGTCGGCCAGTAGTTCATCTGGAGGTTCACGTTCATGTGGAAGTCGGAGCCCCAAGGCGTGTTGCCGTGGGCGTTGTCGCCCGCGGTGACCGACCAGATGCCCTGCAGGTTGCTGGGCAGCTGACTGTTCTCACGGGAGGAGCCGATGGTCAGGTAGCGGCCGTACTTGTACACCAGCGTCTCCAGCTCGCGCTTCTGCGCGGTGGTTGCGGAGCCCCTCTGGTACGCCTTGAGCAGCGCGTCGGTGGCGACGGCGCCGTCGGAGCTGTGGCCGGACTGGCCCAAATCGATCTTCACGCGGTCGTAGATGGCGGAATGATCGGCGATGTGCGCTTTCTTGACGGCGGTGTAGCCCTTGTTGGCGGCGTCCTGCACGACCTTGGCGACGCGGGTATTCACCTCGGCGGCGGTTTCGCCGGTGCGGTAGGACGGATACTTCTGCTTGTAGTCCGTCGCGGCGGCGATGTACAGCGTGACCGCCTTCGCGTCGGAGACCTTCAGCGAAGCGCCGTCGGCGCCTTCGGAGAGCGTGCCCTCACCGTTGTCGAGGACGACCTTGATCTGCGAGTTGTACAGCAGGCCGTTGTTGCCGAGAGCGCCCTTGACGGTGAGCGTGTCACCCTTGACCGTCGTGGTTTCGCCGGTCTTGGAGTAGTTCGTGTTGGTCGGCATGCTGACGTTGAAGTTCAGCTTGCCGGCTTTGCTGGCCGTGAGGCGGGCGACCATGACATTGTCGGGGTTCGACGCGAAGTATTCGCGCGTGTAGGTGACGCCGTCATGCTTGAACGTGACGTCGGCCTTGCCCTTGCTCAGGTTCAGGTCGCGGCGGTATTCGGTGACGGTCGTATCGTTGAACCCGTAGTCGAGGTAGATGTCGCCCCAGTTCAGGTAGTTGCCCTGCTCGGCCGCGTTCTCGCCGCCGGTCAGGTTGCCGGGATTGACCGTCTCGGCGCCGTTCGCGAGCTGCTTGTTGAGCGCGCGCAGCGTGGCGCCGTTCTGACCCTTGGTCTCGTTGTTGCCGCCGTTGTAGCTGGTCGAGGATCCGGGGCCGCCGGTCCACAGCGTCTCCTCGTTGAAGGTGACGCGTTCACGGCTGACCTCGCCCCAGACGGTGCCGCCGATCTTGCCGTTGCCGAACGGCAAGGTGGTCTGCTGCCAACGGTTGTTGTCGGGGTTGCCGTAATTGCCGCCGGCGGTGGCGGTGGCGTCAGTCTGCGACGCGGGCTGCTTGTACCACAGCCAGTCGTCTTTGCTGGTGTCGCCGTCTCCGCCGTCCTCAACACTGGCGATGACATAGGCGTTGAACGAAGCGGCGATTTCGGGGTCCTTGTTGTACTTCACGGTAATAGGGTATACGCCGATGCTGGCACTATCGAAAGCGCTGGTGTCGATGGTGTAGTTATCCTCACCGTTGCCTTCGGTCAGCGTCTTGACCGTGCCGTCAGCCGTGCTGGTGGCCTTGACCACGAGTCCGGCCTTGTCGAACGCCTCGCCCTTCTGGTACTTGACCTTGGTCGGGCCTTCGATGCTCAGCGTGTATGCCTTCGGCTTCTTGGTGACGGACAAGGTCGGCTGCATGGCCTCGGTGGCGCCGGTCAGCGAGGTGACTTCCTTGCTGCCGAAACGCATGTCGGACTTGTTGAGCTCGCCCAGGGCCAGCGTGATCTTCTTCTCGGTGGCGCCGGCGCCGAACTTGGCGAACTCTGCCTTGATGATGTCGGTCACGTCGAGCAGAACCTTCTTGGCGTTGCCCGATTCGACGGTCATGCCATCGGAATACTTCTTAGATCCATAAGCGAACGCATGGGACGTCGCGGTCTTCGTGGTATCGGTCACCTCGAAGTCCGGGCGGTTCGCCCACGTGGCATTGTTGGTGTCGCAGGGAGCGGTGCCGGTGCACCGCGACGTGTCAACAGCGACCACCTTGACCTTATCGGTGGCCGTGGCGGTCTTGTCTGCACCGGCGTAGCCCAGATACGTCAAGGTGAGGATGGAGTGCTCGGGCGCCGCGGTGTAATCGGACAGGTCGAACGTCATCAGACCCATCTTGGCGTCTGTGACATCACTGACGTCGGTGGACTTGAACTTCTCACCGAAGTCGCCGTAATCGCCTTCCGGCTGCAGCGCGCCGACATAGGCCGCAGTGTTCTTCTTCTCGTTCTTCTCGCTGGCCCATGCCTGCAACGTGGTGTCGGCGGAGGGCTTGAGATCGTCCTTGGTGGACACGGAAACGGTCAGCTTCGGAGCCATGTCTGCGGTCGCGCCGTTCAGGGACGTCGTGCCTTCGGAACTGGCGAAACGAACCTCGGTCTTCTTGGTCTCGCCCACGGCCAGGGTGATGACCTTCTTGCCTTCGGCGAACTGCTGGCGCACGATTTCGGTCACATCTACGGTGACCTTCTTGGTATTGGCGGGAACCACGGTGATGGCGTCGCCCGCGTAAACCGTCGTACCGTACTCGAACGGCTTGGACTCGGCGACGAATGAGGAGTCGTTGATGCTGAACTTCGGCTTGGTCGCGCCGGTCGCGACATTCGCGCCGCAGTCTGTGGCGTTATTGGTGCACACGGTGGTGTCGACGGGGGTCACCTTGATGGTGTCGGTGTCGGTGGCCGTCGGGTTGCCGCGGTAGCCGAGGTACGTCATCTCGAACGTTGCGGAATCGGGGGCATGGTCGTAGGCACTCAGGTCGAACGTCAGCAGGCCGGTCTTCAGATCGGTGGTGTCCGCGGCATCCGCGGACTCGAACTTCTCGCCGAACACGCCTTGCGAGGGCCCTTGCAGTGCGCCGATGTACGGCTTGGATGCCATTGAGGAATTCTTCTCGCTCGTCCACGTCTGCAACGTGGTATCGGCGGAGGGAGTGATGGTGGCTGTGGTGGAGGACGAGGCGTCGGACGCTGCCGCTCTCGTCGTGCCGACCGCGACGGCCGACGCAGGTAGTCCGGCCAGCAGCATGCCGACCGTCGCGCAGGACGCCACCAGTGGCATCAGACGCGATGACATCGCTCTATGTTTCATATTTGGTTCTTTCTCCTATAGGGCAGCCAGCAGCTTTGCCGGTTTATGTTAATATATACATTGTTTACTAAAAGAATCAAGTCCGTCGGCGACTTGTGTCTTCAATTGGAATCACAGCTCTCAGAAAGTCCCTGGATACCGTTGTTCCCAGAATTACGTAACATTCTTGGCATTATTATCACAGGGTGCAGGGCCGCCGGCAAGACCGCCCCCAGCCTCGCTACGCTCGGCAGCTCCTGACAGCGGGAGCACACCATCCGCGCCATCGGCCGGCCAAGTCGTCAGCGCAGCCGGTCGCGTACCACACCAGCGCAAAATCACATCAAAATCGCATTGTGTGGCCAGCCAGTCTGCCTCACAATGAAATGTGAACCCTCACATCACGTGGTGTGGCACAACATGCACCGCAAAACCGCCATTTTTCAACGGCCCGAAACGACTCCTCCGATGCCCGCGTACCACACCAGCCCAAAAACCATCGAAAAACTCATTGTGTGGCAGACCGAGAGGGTGATACGCGCCGGACGCCCCTCTGCTCTCGTCACAATCATGTTCTATGGAAGCACACCGGCCATCTGCCGCACCAGCGCATCCGCTCTCAACAATCCTTCTCCCGTTTGCGTCGCTATGTGCGCGCCGGAACGACGACCGTGCGCACATAGGGACGCGAACCACAGTCCCCGAGCCCGTCGCGCACCATATATAGGAAATTCTCCGCCCATCACTCGCCTACATAGCAAACAGCCCGGCGAGCCCACGCACGGCGCACTGCCATGCGTAAGTTCACCGGGCTGTCAGCCTCATCAATCCAGCGAGCGCAACGGGCGCTCCATCAATCGGTGAGTGTGAATTGGCTGTTGTAGAGGTCGGCGTAAAACCCTCCCGCCGCGAGCAGTTCCTCGTGGGTACCGCGCTCAATCACGTCGCCGTGGTTCATGACGAGAATCATGTCGGCGTCGCGGATGGTGGAGAGGCGGTGCGCGATGACGAAGCTCGTGCGCCCCACGGTCAACGCATCCATGGCCTTTTGGATGAGTTCTTCGGTGCGGGTGTCGACGGAGGAGGTGGCTTCGTCAAGGATGAGGATCGGAGCGTCCTGCACCATGGCGCGGGCGATGGTGAGCAGCTGGCGCTGTCCTTGGGAGAGCGAGGTGTTGTCGTCGAGCACGGTGTCGTAGCCCTGCGGCAGAGAGCGCACGAAGTGGTCGAGTCCGACGGCCTTGCATGCGGAGACGATCTGCTCGTCGGTGACGCCGGGCTTGGAGTAGGCGATGTTTTCGCGCACGGTGCCACGGAACACCCATGTATCCTGCAGGACCATGGAGAACTGGTCGTGTACGTTCCAGCGCGGCACGGAAGTGGTGTCGATGCCGTCGATGGAGATGGAGCCGCCGGAGATCTCGTAGAAGCGCATCAGCAGGTTGACCATGGTGGTTTTGCCGGCGCCGGTCGGACCGACGATGGCGACTTTCTGGCCGGCGGAGACGCTTGCCGAGAAGTCGTGGATGATCGGCTTGTCGGGCTCATAGCCGAATTGCACGTGACTGAATTCGACGTCGCCGCGCACGGTCCGGGGGTTGCCGGCCGCATCGTAGCCGAGCAGCTGCGAACGCTGCGAAGCCGTCATACCTGCGGTGGCATTCGCGCGAGTGCCGCGACGCGCCAGCTTGCCGCTGTCCGTCCGTGCCGTGCTCGCAGCGGCATCAGCCACGCCGAGTTCGGCCTTGGTCGGTTCCGCATCCATCTCCGGCTCTTCGAGGAAGCCGAACACGCGCTCGGCGGCGGCCGCGCATCGCTGCAGGTTCTGGAACGCCTGCGCGAACTGGCTCAACGGCTGGGTGAACAGGCGGATGTACATCATGAACGCGACGATCACGCCGAATTCGATCTGCCCGTCCATGGCGAGCGCCGCACCGACCACGCACACGATCACGTAGCCGAAGTTGCCGACGAAGTTCATCAGCGGCATCATCAGGCCTGACAGGAACTGTGATTTCCAGCCGGATTCGTACAGGTCGGCGTTGTACTTCTCGAAGCGGCGGATTGAGTCGGCCTCGCCGTTGTACGCCTTGACGATGAGGTGACCGGCGTACATCTCCTCGATGTGGCCGTTGACGTCGCCGAGCGCCATCTGCTGGCGGGCGAAGTATTTCTGCGAGGATTTCATGATGACCATCATGATGATGAGTCCCAGTATGCTCGCGCCGATCGCGCACAGGGTCATGATGACGTTGTTGTAGAACATCATGACGAGCGCGCCAACGAACAGCGTCGCCGAGGTGATGAGCGAGCCGAGGGACTGGCCGAGCGTCTGGCCGATGGCGTCGACGTCGTTGGTGATGCGGGAGAGTACGTCGCCGTAGCTGACCTTGTCGAAGTATTTGAGCGGCAGCTTGTTGATTTTTGACCGAGATCGATTCGCGCAGGCGCTGGGCGGTGCGCTGGGTGACGTTCGCCATCATCCAGCTTTGCACGTAGCTGAGCACCGCGTAGCCGACGTACAGTGCGACGAGCAGCCAGGCGATGCGGCCGACGGCGTTGAAATCGACCGAGTTCATCACCGGCTTGCCGTTCACGATGGCCGGCAGTCCCTTGACGATCTCGTTGGTCATGTCCTTGAGTTTGTCCGGTCCGATGATCTGGCATATCGTGCCGACCGCGCCCAGCACGAGCGCAATGATGATGACGGGCAGGTAGTTGCGGCAGTAGTGGACGAGCTTGCCCATCACGTTGCCGAAATTGGCAGGCTTTTCGACCGTGCGGCCGCCGCCCATTGGTCCTCTTGGTCCTGGCATTTGTTACTCCTTAAAAGTCCGTATTGATCTCACGCGGTCAGTTCCGACTGACTGAGCTGGGATTCGGCGATCTGACGGTAGACATCGCAGGTGTCGAGCAGTTCCTGATGGGTGCCTTGACCGACGACCTTGCCGTCATCGAGCACGATGATGCGGTCGGCGTTCATGATCGTGCCGATGCGCTGGGCGACGATGAGCTTGGTGGATCCCTTGGCTTCTTTGGCGAGTGCGTCGCGAACTTCGCGGTCGGTCTTGAAGTCGAGCGCGGAGAACGAGTCGTCGAAGATCAGGATTTCGGGGTGGCGGTAGACGGCGCGCGCGATTGACAGGCGCTGCTTCTGGCCGCCGGAGACGTTGGACCCGCCTTGTGCGATCGGGGCGGTGTATGTGCCGTCCATGCGCTCGACGAACTCGGTGGCCTGAGCGACGCCGGCCGCCGCCTTGACCCGGTTCATCTGTTCAGCCGGCATTGCGGCGCCTTCCGCTCTCTTGCCCGCGGCGATGAGTTCGGCTTCGCGTTTGCGGCCGGCCGGAGTGGAGGTGTCGGCCATTTCGACGTCCGCGGAGCTTGCCCCGTTCACGTCGTCGCCGTAGCTCACGTTGGATGCGACCGTGCCCTTGAACAGCACGGACTGCTGCGGCACGTATCCGATCTTGTCGCGAAGGGCTTTCAGATCGTATTCGCGCACGTCCACACCGTCGACGAGCACCTGCCCGGCCGACACGTCGTAGAAGCGCGGCACGAGGTTGATGAGGCTGGACTTGCCGGAGCCGGTGGAGCCGATGAACGCGACGGTCTGGCCCTTTTCGGCGGTGAAGTCGATGCCTTCGAGCGTCGCCTCGCGTGAGCCGGGGTAGGTGAAGCTCACGTTGCGGAACTCGACGGTGCCGGTTTTCCCGCCGCCCAGACGCGCCACGTCGGCGGCGGTCTTGGTGCCGGTTTTGACGATCGGATCGGTGTCGAGCACTTCGAGCACGCGCTGCGCGGACACGTCGGCGCGCGGCCAGAGCACGAACACCATGCTCATCAGCAGGAAGCTCATGATGACCTGCACGGAGTAGTTGGAGAAGACGACCATGTTGGAGAACACGTTGAGCTTGTCCGTCAGGCCGGCGGCGTCGATCAGATAGGCGCCGATCCAGTAGACGGCGAGCATCAGGCCGTTCAGGACGGTGTTCATCAGCGGCATCATGAACGCCATGACGCGGTTGGTGAACAGCTGCGTGTCGGTGAGGTCCTTGTTGGCCTTGGTGAACTTGGCTTCCTGGTAATCCTCGGCATTGTAGGCGCGCACCACGCGCAGGCCGGTGAGGTTTTCGCGGGCCACGAGGTTGATGTTGTCGGTGAGCTTCTGCATGGCCTTGAACTTGGGCATGACCATGGCCATCATGATGACGACGGCGACGAGCAGGATGACGACGGCGATGCCGGTGGCGAGAGTCCATTCGAAACCTTCGCCGGCGATCTTGCATATGGCCCATACGGCCATGATCGGCGACTTGACGATGAGCTGCAGGCCGATGGTGATGAACATCTGGATCTGCGTGATGTCGTTGGTGGAGCGGGTGATGAGGCTCGCGGTGGAGAATTTGCTCATTTCGGCGGGGCCATAGGATTCGACCTTGCGGAATTCGAGCGAGCGCAGGCGCTGGGTGAATGACGAGCCGACGCGTGCGGAGATGTAGCCGGTGACGATGGCACAGGCGACGGAGCCGAGGGAGATGAGCAGCATCTTGCCGCCGGCGATCCAGATGTCGCTCATCGCGCTGCCCGGCGTCTCGACGAGCGTGGTGATGTCTGACATGTAATCGGGCAGTTTGAGGTCGAAGAAGACCTGCCCGACGATGGTCACCAGGGCGATGAGCATCTGACCGATCTCCGCTTTGGAGAGGTATTTCAGGATGCGAAGCATTGGCTTTCCCCTTGTGTTTTGTTGGTGATTGGTTACGTTATTTGCCGCGGCATCGATATCCGATGCCCGAATTAGTTTCTGTTGTTAGATTACTTACAGTGTAAGATATTACGCATTATTCTGTGTATTCGCTGTGAATGGCGCGCTTTGCGCTGGCTGCGCACGAGAGACACGGCACGCACGCCGTCCCCACGTCATCCGCAGCCGGCGGAAGAAGCTACTCCTCGCCGGCCTTCGCGCGCTCGGTCCGCATATGATCGGCGACACGCCTGTCACGCTCGGCGAACGCGGCCCGCACCTCATCGGGGGTCGGGCGCGGAGCGCCGGGATGGCAGATGGCCATGTATGTCGAGAACTCCGACAGCAGATCAACGAACTCGCGCGTGCGCCGCTCCCCCATCTGCGAGAAGATCCAACAGATTGCCGAACGCATCTCCTCCAAGTCGCACTTGGACCGCTCTCGCCCGGCATCCGTAAGGTTCACGCGGATGATGCGGCGGTCGTCCGGGTCGATGTCTCGGGTGATCAACCCTTTTTTCTCCAGAGCGGCAAGCACTGTGGAGATGCGGCCGGAGCTGGCCTTCAGCGAACTGGCAAGCTGCGACGGCGTCATGGTGCCGCGCAGTGCGAGCTCGTGCAGAATGAATGGCTCGCCATGCGCGCCGCGCGCGAACTCCTTCTGCATCTTGGAACGGTTGCCCCACACGCTGGCGTACAGTTCGCTGAGCGCCTCCCGCTCAAAACCCATTTCGCACCGCCTTCCGATTCGACCATTGCCGCACTACCGCGCTCCGCGGAGTACCGCCAATACATTCCAGCGGCATATACATCGTGCAAACATCTGTAATATTATCTCACACCGTAAACAATTTACAGTATGTGATTATATGTCCGCGCTTTACTCCCCGCTACTAAACTTGATCTGTACGCATTTTTTCCGTACAACCATTCTATGGCGACACTAACGAAGCAAACGGTATCGAAACAGAAAACGTCCCGGCTTGACATTCGACTGACGGATGCGCAACGGCAGCTCATCGAGCGTGCCGCCGAGCTGACCGGCAGCACGCTCACGCAATGGACCGCTCGCCATCTCCTGGAATCAGCCCGTAAGGATATAGAAGAAGCAACCGTCCTGCATCTGGAATCACAGGCATTCCAAGATTTCATACAGGCATTGGATCAGCCGGTTCCGCCAGCAGCCGAAAAACTCATGGAAAGGGATCCGCAGTGGGCATGATCCATCATTCCCAACGTCCGCGCAAGCTCGGCCCGAAGAGAGAATGGGGAAAGTTCTCTTGTGGAGTACCGTTCATCGACAAGTGGGCTGCACAACGCGCACCGTCATCGGCCCAGCATGGGACGGCCGTCGCGTACGTGTCATTCACTGCGTCAGGTGAACCGGCGGGATTCTACACGCTGAGTGCATATTCGGCACTGCGAGCACGATCCGTCAGCGGCGCACTAGGGTCACGTGCGCTCATTGTGGAACCTTACGACGATAAAGCACGCGCGTTCTATGCGCATTTCGGTTTTCAACCGATTCCCGGAACCACCAGCATGTATCTCAGGCTCGTTTGACGACGAGCCTGTTCCATATTTATGACGGTGACTCATAGCGTTAATTCACGGCAGCAAAGACAGCTCCTCAGGGGTGAGCGTGAGATTGACTGCGGCGAACGAGTCCCGGACCTCATGCGGGTTGCGGGCACTGGGAATGGTGAACAGACGGTCATATCTGGTCAGCTCCCACGCGAGCACCACACGCTGGTACGAGACGCCGCGGGCCGCTGCGACCGTGCGGAACGGATCATACGCATGACTGTCGAATGCGTCCAGGAACCCGCCGAGCGGCGACCAGCACACAAAATCAAGACCGAGATCGGCACAGTGACCCATCGTATGCTCGGGGTCGGGATGCGATGGCGAGAACTGGTTCTGCACCGCAATCAGACGGTCGCCGAGAATCCCACGGGCGGTGTCAATCTGCGCATTGTCCACGCGCGAGATGCCGGCGAACCGAATCACGCCCTCATCCAGCAAGGTTTTCAGCGCGCCGACCGTATCCTCATACGGAACCGCGGGGTCAGGGCCATGCGAATACAACAAATCGAGCGCGTCGACGCCGAGGCGGAGAGCGGACTCCTTCGCGTCACGAATCATCGTCTCCGGGCGCGAGTCGGCCATCCACCCGTACCGGCTGCCGGCCGCCTGCAGGTGCTGTCGCTCGGATGCGGATGCGCTCGCGCCGTCGCCCGGGGATTGCTGAGGATCTTCCGCGTCGCGGTTCGTCACTTCCAGCGTTCGGCGATAACCAGTCTTCGTGGCGACCAGAACCTCATCGCGCGGACCGCTCCAGCTGGCGAGCGCCGCATGAACCAGCATCTCGCCGTACCCGAAATCACGCGGCACGCCTGTACCGTCAGGCCCCGGTTCGCTTGGCAGATAATACGACCATGCGGTGTCGAGATAACGCACTCCGGCGTCAAGCGCGGCATGGATCGTGCCGATGGCCGTCGCCCGGTCCGGTCGTCCCTCGATAGAGAGCGCCATCGTTCCCATGCCGAGGCGCGGCATGCGCGCTTTTCCCCGCAAACTCCACAACGTTCGATGTCACCATGCCACCATCATCCCACGCGACACGAACACAGGGCCGACTGGCAATGCGCCAGCCCATGAGTCCCGCCCCCCCCAGGTTCCGTCCGACTTGTTCCGGCGAAAGTCCCATCCGAAGACACTCAAATGGGACTTTGGCGGGATGGGTGGACTTCACCTCCCGCGTGAGACCCCGGCAGCCAACAAGAAGTCGGCCGGCCACCGAATAGGTGACCGACCGGCATCATATGCCGATCCGCTGATTCAGCGCCGGGGCTCGCGCCGACGGCGGGCGGCAAGCGCCGCGCCGGCACCGACCGCGAGCAGTGCCGCGAACGCGCCGAACACGCCGCTCACAGAGGTGCCGGTCTTCGACAGGCCGGGCTGCTTGTTGCCGGCATCCGGCTTGTTCGGCTTCACCGTGTCGCCGGGTTTCGTCGGCTCAGTCGGCTTCGTCAGTTCGGTCGGTTCTGACTTCTCCTTGACGGTCACGACACGCTTGACCGTGTATGACGCACCTTCGGAGTCGGTCACCGAATACGTCAGCGTGTATTCGCCGTCCTTCTCGGTGTTCGCCGAACCTTCGACCAGGATCTTGTCGGTCAGATCGCCGTCCTCCTCATCGGAAGCGGCCGCACCGGCCTTCGGGTCGAACGCGTCGACGTTGATGTTCTGCTTCGCGGATGCGTTGAGCAGCTGATAGGTGGCACCGTCGGACGTGTTGAAAATCCACCGGGCCGCGGGGTCGGACTTGGCGTCTTCCACCGACTCATCGCTGAAGGCGTTGGTTCCGTCCTTGGCGACGAGCACCTTGCAGTCCGTATTGGTGATGACGTAGGCCTTGAGGTCGGGGCGCTCGGTGTCGGACTGGTCGATCTGGGTGAACTTCCAGGCCTGCTTCTTGGCGTCGGTCAGGGTCTCGGGCGTGTCGGCGATGGACAGTGTGGAATCGCCGGAAGCCGTGGCGGACAGGTTCTTGCCGGACTGCACGCCGACAAGCTGGTAGGTGTGCCCGACCAGGCGATCACCGAGACGGGATGGAACGCCCACAAGGCGTTCCGCGCCATGCCGCACGACGCGCAGACCGCATTTGCCATCCGCATGCTGTTCACCCACCGCGACGCGGACCGCTACGGCGCCGACATGTTCCTGCACTACGAGCGCGGCTTCAACGTGCGCTTCGAGGGTGCCGGCTCGAACAATTACTGAATTCGGGCATCGAAGCGCCGGAGGGATCCCGGACGCGCGAGCCGCCAAGCGCGACACACGCACAACACGCGACGGTTTTGCTTGTCCGCGAGTCTGTGGTATTCTCTTCGAGTTGTCTGTTGAGGCCAAAAGGCCGCGGCAAACAGCGTAATGGAGGATTCGCCTAGTGGTCTATGGCGCACGCTTGGAAAGCGTGTTGGTGTAACAGCCTCACGAGTTCGAATCTCGTATCCTCCGCCCGGATTTGAGCCCGGAAACCGTTGAAATCATTCGGTTTCCGGGGTTTTGCTTTGGTTCCTTCCGATTGTCGGTTCCCTCCAGGTTCCCTCCGTTTCGACACCTTTGGCCCCGACCCGCCGCGCGTGTCACATATCGGAACCGACGATTCCGAAAACGCCTTCGAGCCCCCGCCCGCCGCGCGTCCGCCATCGAAGCCCGACCCCGCCCCACGCGTCCCGCCGGCGGGCCGATCCGAACCCCCGTCATGCCCCCCGCGCAGTTTTTCCGTTTTGGTTCGCAACAATCCCGGACGCCCGCCGCGCAGCGCGATGCGCCCCATGCGGTCCGGCCCAGCGCGAAGGTTCCCCCTGACCCCCCTCCGATAAACGCCACACGAACG
>ENA-OQCV01000320-OQCV01000320.1-human-gut-metagenome-genome-assembly--contig:-NODE-320-length-13670-cov-2.831426_pt1 | contig 13670 bp, 14 predicted proteins | sample MGYA00242766_ERZ504592 | MGnify/ENA primary metagenome ERZ504592 (study PRJEB26092, sample SAMD00036315) | human gut metagenome | host: Homo sapiens | study: EMG produced TPA metagenomics assembly of...
CGTTGTACTTTCTTTTCCATATCCTATCTGAGTTTTTACTTTTTAATTAAAGAAGAGATGCTCTACCAATATCTTGGTACCGATGATGACGAGGATAATCCCTCCCCAAAGTTCGGCGCGCAGTCTGCGGGCTATGCCACATCCGAAACGGATGCCGAACATCAGGCCGACCATCGACAAGGCGAATGATACAAAACCGATAATGCCGATGGGGGAAAGAATAGCCGAGAATTGCTTGATACCGAGGAATGCAAACGAAACACCTACCGCCAATGCATCGATGCTGGTTGCCACGGCCAGAGCGAGCACCACCTTCAGGCTGGTAGGGTCATACTCGTGCTTGCAATCTTCGTCCTTGAAGGATTCCATTATCATGCGTCCGCCCAGGAAGGCAAGGATACCGAATGCAATCCAATGGTCAATACTTTCTATCAGGTGGCTGAAAAAAACTGGCGCCTATCCATCCCAGCAGAGGCATCAAAGCCTGGAAAAAGCCGAAGCTGATGGCCATCACCAGCATAGGGCGCAGCCGGGCGCGTTTCAATATAATTCCGCTGGCTATAGAAACGGCGAAACAATCCATCGCAAGTCCTACGGCCAGTAGCCAAATCTCTAACCCTGTCATAAGTCGCTTAAAGAGGTAGTTTATAAGTTATCGTATAGGTTACTCCCATCGTGTTGGAGCCATATTTCCCGAAACCGGGCACATACCACGGGTCACCGTATTCATCGGCCGAGGCAGACAATTTGAACTTGAAGCGTAGTGACCAGCCCATGTACAATGCCTTCCAGACGTGCGCCCGGATACCGACACAAAATTCCGCCCATTGCATGGAGCCTTTCATTCCTTTATGGTTATAGGGCAGGCTGCCTCCCCATATCTCGTCGTCCAGATTCGGATTGCCTACGATGCCACCATATATCGGGTCGTCCAGTCCCAAGGCGTCTACATCATACTTGAAGCTACTTACACCGTAACGCAAGCCTACGAGTAGCATGTGTCCGTGCTGCTTCTTGTATAGCGTGTTATAGTCCATTCCTATGCGGAAGTAGGGGGCGTTGCTTTTGTAGTGTATGCCTTTGTCACTCCAGGTGTCCGTGGAGCCATATCCCAGTTCGGCAATAGGGAAGAAGCGATTCTTGAGGTTTACGTCCACGGCCACTTCGGAACTCAGAAAATCTCCTCCAAATACGGAACTTCCGATTCCCCACAAGTCCAAGCCGACGGACATGCCGTTGTATAACGGATAGTGCACTTCTTCTTTCGCGTCCTTCTTCTCCTTCTTGGGAGTGCTCCCTTGGGGGGGGACGGTAGGATTCCCGTTCTGCGCCCGTAGGGGGAGGAACATCAGCAGGCAGAGTGCCAGACTAATAGAATAACTTAAGATTTTCCTTTCCATAGATGCCTGCTTCATTGTCTTTGATGTATATCGAGTCCAGAGAGATGCGGGTGCACGTTACGTCTGTGATGGCCTGCTTCATCTGATAGCCGCAATCCATTGATAGGAAATAGGGGGTGTTGGTGTGGCGTATCACCATCGTGTCACTCTTGGTCCGGCTGTACTTGAATATCAGCTTGGTGGAATCCTCCGTATAGCGCAGTGGCAGGGAGATGTCGTGTACCTTCTTCTGGTTGTTGATGATGATGGAGTCGGTGCCGTATGCTGTCACGGTGAGCGAGTCGAGCGTGTCGTTCTCCACGTATTGGGTTTCGGGGTCTACTCTATAAAGAATGCAATTCACCATGGGGCGTGCCGTCATGGAGCAATCTGCCTCCTCCGAGCAGGAGATAGCTATGCTTATTATCGGGCAAAGGATAGCTCCGAGTATGACAAGTCTGACTAATTTTTTTCATCGTTAAATGGTTTTCTCTATTTGATATTTGTTTCGTTCCGGGGCATTACGTGAAATCAGCTCTCCGAGGAATCCTGCCACGAATAGTTGTGTGCCGATAATCATGGAGGTCAACGAGAGGTAGAAGTAGGGAGAGTCCGTCACAAGGCGGTAGGGCATGCCATGGTGCATGTAGTACAACTTGCTGACACCCACTATGACCACGGCTATGAAGCCGAAGATGAACATCAGCGAACCCAGCAATCCGAAAAAGTGCATGGGCTTGATGCCGAACCGGGAAAGGAACCAAAGGGAAAGCAAGTCCAGATACCCGTTTACAAATCGGTTCAGCCCGAACTTGGTCTTTCCGTATTTGCGTGCCTGGTGGTGCACCACTTTCTCGCCGATTTTCTTGAAGCCGGCGTTCTTGGCCAGGTAGGGGATGTAGCGGTGCATTTCGCCGTATACCTCTATATTCTTGACAACCTCTTTGCGATATGCCTTCAGTCCGCAATTAAAGTCGTGCAGGTTTTTGATGCCCGATACTTTGCGGGCGGTGGCATTGAACAATTTGGTGGGGAGGGTCTTCGACAACGGGTCGTAACGTTTCTGCTTCCAGCCCGATACGAGGTCGTAGCCCTCCTGGGTAATCATGCGGTAGAGTTCGGGTATTTCGTCGGGACTGTCCTGCAGGTCGGCGTCCATGGTTATCACGACGTCGCCTTGTGCTTGTTCGAAACCACAGAACAATGCCGGCGACTTCCCGTAGTTTCGGCGGAACTTAATGCCCCGTACCTTGTCCGGAGCTTGTGCCTGCAATTGCTCGATAACCTGCCACGAACCGGTCGGTACTTCCGTCGTTAACGAAAATCACTTCGTATGAAAAGCCGTTGGCATTCATCACCCGCTCAATCCATGCGAACAATTCGGGGAGTGATTCTTCTTCATTATATAGTGGTACGACAACTGAAATATCCATTGATGTATGATTTTTCTATTTTACAATTGAAATAACATTTCTTTTTGCTGTTCCGTCACTCTGCCGGAGCGTCGTCTTTCTTGCGTCTCATCACGAACAAGGCGGTGGGGAAAGCCAGTATCGAACCCCAAAAGCACATTGGACGATATCATCTGTAGCGTAATGTCGATAGGGCTGAGCAGTCGGGCTGTTTCCAGAGCTTCCTGATAGGTGGCGATGTACGAATCCATTCCCGGCATGTTGCTTTGGGCAAGCGTGTCTACCATCGTTTCGCACGTGTTTATCACATATCCGTGGTCTATGAATCTGAAGTAGATGTAGTGTGCCACGGCGGCAAGCAGCGCGGCAAACATATACATGAAAACGGTGAATACCCATGCATGCAGGAAGCTGATGCCGCCTCCGCATACCTGATTACGATACATCCGTGCATAATAATATCCCATAAAAGGTACGCATAGCGTGAGTCCCATGAAAAGGAAAAGTAAAAAAGGAACCGACAGCCCCACAGGAAAGAGTATGAACTTCAATATCCAAAAACCTCCCATATAGGTACCGAACAGCATTGCGTATCGTTGCATGTAACCTCTATTTTCTGCCATCTTTCTTAGAAATAATGTGCAAAGGTACAAATATAGTTGGATTCAAGGGCAAGCCGATGTGTAGATTTTAAATAAATTAGAGGATTCTTTGCGGGGCAAAAGAAAAAAGCAGGTAACACTTTCGTATCATCTGCTTTTCTTTCGAGCCTCTTGTCGGATTCGAACCAACGACCCCGAGATTACAAATCACGTGCTCTGGCCAACTGAGCTAAAGAGGCGGGTGGGTAAGCTTGCTATATCGCGCCGCTACAACCAACTACCTTTGCTGCGATCAAGCCCTGGAGGATTCGAAGGGAGCTGGCCGTATAGGACTTACCCGTTTTCGTTTTGCGGTTGCAAAGGTAGGCATTATTTTGAAATCTGCAATAGCTTGCGGCGATTTTTTATTTGTTTTTTAGATTCTCTATTCTATCCCTCTTCACGGCTCCTTATACAGATACTTTGGAGGGGAGGTACGGATTCTTTCCGGCATTACGATGGACAAATATTCCTTTTACTAAAAAGTATTCGTCCGATATGTGTAACCTTATCGTCCGACAGTTGTTGAATTATCGTCCGACAGCTGTCGGACGATAATTCAACAACTGTCGGACGAATACTTCTTAGTATACCGGAATCTAAAGTATAGTAATGCAAAAGATTGCCATTCGAGAAGAAAATAATAGTCGGGGACGAAAAAACTGATAGGCTATTGTGCGCTACCTTGAAAATAAACATTAATTTTTGTACAACTAACTATATAGTCATTATACGCATGAACAAACACATATTGTCATTTTACCGTTTTTTTCTGCCATTTTTCTTTTTCTCCCTTTGGTCGAAGCAATTGCCGGTTGGAATAGCTTTATCGTCAATTTTGATAAAAGTGTTTATGGCAAGGGGACCCAGACTTGGCAGATAGCACCCTATGATGACAAGTGGGTATATTTCGCCAACAAGAACGGTATGGTGCAATTTGATGGCAATGTCTGGAATGTGTTTCCATTGAACAATGCTTCCGATGTGCGTTCCGTTCTGGCTTCTGCCACCCAAAAAAGAATTTATGTGGGGGGCATCAATGAGTTCGGCTATTATGAACCGGATGCGGACGGTTCTTTGGCCTATCATTGCATGTCCGATACTTTGGAGAGTTCCGTTCGTTTTCTTGGAAACGTGTGGGGCATCCATGAGACTGACAATATCTTGTATTTCCAAGGAGACGGGTGCGTGGTGAAGTACCTGAACGGAAAATATACCGCCATTGAAATGAATGCCAAGATAGACTGTTCCAATATGGTCAATGGTATTCTTTATATCGGTACGGACAGGGGCGTATGGCTTTTGGTTGGAAACACTTTTTTTCCTCTTCAGGGTGCTGATGCGTTGGCTTCCAAACGTATTCGTGGCATTATACCTTATAAGAAAGGTGTTCTGGTGGTGACTGCATACAACGGACTTTACTATTGTGACGGGCGTACGATGGAACCGTTTATCACCGGTGCCGAAGAGTTTATGCGTGAGAATGAAGTCTTTTGCGTGGCCAAAAAGGATGATAAGATTGCCTTGGGAACCATTCATAAAGGATTGGTACTGGTGGATTGCAGCACCATGCAACTAAAATATTTCAATGAGAACAACGGCTTGCGTAACAATACGGTGCTTTCTGTCTCCTTCGATACGACCGGAAACCTCTGGGCCGGTCTGGATAGCGGCATTGACTACGTCTGTCTGAGTTCTCCTTTTACGAATCTCTATTCCTATCCCTATTCCTACGGCACGGGATATACGGCGGCTGTAGAAGGCGGCTATCTTTATTTAGGTACCAATCGGGGTTTGTATTACACCTCTTATCCGGTACAGATGAACGGTGATTTGCCGGATATCCGTCCGATGCCCCAATCCAGCGGACAGGTCTGGAACCTTTGCCGTATAGGTGATGAACTCTTCTGTCTGCACGACCGTGGTATTTTCCTTATCAATGGCACTTCCGTAAAACGCGTGACGGATATTGCCGGCGCCTGGTGTTGCCAACTTGTGGCAGGACGTACGGACCTTATGTATGTCGGGGTATATAACGGTATTTATTTGGTTGGGAAAAAGAATGGAGAATGGCAGGTGGTTGGCAAGATTGAGGGTATGAACGATTCTTGCCATCCTTTTTGAGCAGGAAAGCGATAAGGTGATTTGGGTGTACAATACAGATCATGTTACCCGTGTGGATTTGGATAATGATTTGACAAAAGCTGTCCGTATAAAGGAATATAGCGCGAAGGATGGTTTTCCGGTAGGACGTGATATGTATATAGCGAAGATAGAAGACCGGGTGTATTTTGCCACTCCCCGGGGAATCTATAAGCATAATCCTCATAAAGATGTCATGGAGCCTTGTCCGGATATGAACAACCTTTTGAATGGCACCGCGGCCTATTCGCGTATCTTGGAGTATCACGATAAGTTGATTAGTTTGAGCCCTCACGAAATCTGTATTGCCAATCTGGGTACCTATAAGCGGGGGGCGAATACAAGCATTAACCCTATCCAGCAATCGTTGATAGAGCTGGTTCCCGGTTTTGAGACTATTATTCCTCTTTCGGATTCGCTGATGGTGGTTCCTAATGAAGGAGGGTTTGCCTTGTTCAGTATTCCGGCCATAAGAGAGCGTCAGGATCGTAGCCATTCCTTGTATATAAGGAATATGTATTTGTCTTACCCCAAAGATTCATTGGCGTATACTGCCAACTTTTTAGGAGAGAAGCCGGTTCCGGTGATAGCTTATTCCATGAATTCTGTTCGTTTTGACTATGCTCTTTCTTTCTTTGCGGTAGGAGACGATATCCGCTTTCAGTATCGCTTGAATAAGGGGAGTTGGTCCGACTTTACCACGGTACGTACCAAAGAGTATAGCAACCTGTCGGAAGGCGAATATACGTTTGAAGTCAAGGCGGTCTTTCCTGACGGTACAACATCATTGGATACAATTGCCTTTCGTATACTTCCACCGTGGTATCGCAGTGCTGCCGCATATGTTTGTTATATTGTCTTGGCTTTGTTCGCCTTGTGGTATGTTTATCGTTGGGATGATGTCCGTGTGAAGCGGAAAAAATCAGCAGGCGGTGGTCGAAAAGGACAAAGAGTTGCACGATATGGAAAGGGAGTACGAAGAGGAGAAGGCTCGTCAGGAAAAGCAGATTATGCAGTTGGAGAAAGAAAAACTGGAATACGATTTGCAGCATAAGAGTCAGGAAATGGCCAATCTGATGATAAATTTTGTCCGCAAGAATGAAATGCTGACCGAAATCAAGTCGGAGATACTTAAAGTATCCGCACTGCTGAAAGGTGAGGGAGCCCGTGAAGGGAAACAACAACTTATACTTATCAATAATAAAATAGACGGTAATATACAGAGTGATGAAGTCTTGAAGCGTATTGAAGACCAGTTTGACTTGATACATAACAATTTCATGAAACGTCTTCATACCAAGCATCCGGAGCTTTCTCACAACGAACGTATGATGTGCGCTTATTTGAAGATGAACCTTTCCACCAAAGAAATAGCACCTCTGCTGAACATTTCAGTCCGTGGAGTTGAAACAATCCGTTACCGTCTCCGCAAAAAGTTCGCTTTAGAGAGAGAGGATAGTTTGACGGATTATCTAAGCAATAAACTGTAGCCTTTAGATATTAACTTCCTTTAGAAATAGGAAGCGTATGAGAGGGAGGAATGTTAAATTCCTCCCTCTTGTGCTATATAACATATTGTGACGTAATGGTTAAAAGTATATATTATTGATTGATTATTAATGATTTGTTTTCTTATGACGTATTAATAACGTATTCTGAAATTTTGATTTGACGTATTAAATGAATGGTTGTTCCTTATTCGTTTTACCTACTTTTATCTATGTTTGCATTGTTCGATTGAGAACAAAAATTGAGAAACGTTTAATCTTAATTTAGTAAAACTTATGAAAAAGTTATTATCAGTTTTATTTCTGTTAAGCTTTACCTTGGCTTCTGTATATGCCCAAAATATACAGGTAAAAGGTACAGTGGTCAGTGGTACGGACAATGAACCGCTGCCCGGAGTAAATGTGGTAGTTAAAGGTACTACCAATGGTGGAATTACTGACCTGGATGGCAATTTCACATTGTCGGCTCCTGCCGATGCAACGCTTTCCTTTACTTATATAGGATTTAAGCCACAAGAAGTGGCTATAAATGGAAGAACTTCTCTTAAAGTAGCATTGATAGAGGATGCAGAGGCGTTGGACGAAGTGGTGGTTGTAGGTTACGGTGTTCAGAAAAAAAGTGTAGTGACAGCGGCTATCAGCAAAGTAAATGCGGATGAATTGAACCTGATGAAGCCTTCCCGTGTGGAAGATGCTTTGAAAGGTAAAGTTTCCGGCGTACAGATTACACAGTCTTCCGGTCAGCCTAATTCTGATTCTAAGGTTCGTATTCGTGGTATCGGTTCTGTAAATGGTTCCGACCCCTTGTACATTGTCGATGGTATGCCGGTGGGCGGTGGTATCAACTATTTGAACCCGACGGATATTGCTTCTATTGAAATCCTGAAAGATGCTGCTTCGGCTGCTATTTATGGTGCCCGTGCAGCCAACGGTGTGGTTTTGGTGACTACCAAGGCGGGCAGCAAGGGAAAAACGACTGTAAACTATGATTTCAGTTATGGTTGGCAGAATCCTTGGAAGAAGAAAGCTGTTTTGAATGCCAAGGAATATATGACAATCATGAATGAAATGCAGATTAATGATGGCAATGCTCCTCGTTATTCTGCAGAAGAAATTGCCAATAATACGATTGATACAGACTGGCAGGATGAAGTCTTTAATTATGATGCACCAGTTCAGCAACATCAGTTGAGCATTAATGGCGGTAATGATAAAATGACTTATTTCCTTTCTTTGGGCTATTTCAATCAGGAAGGTATCGTTGGTGGTAATTATGGACGTTCCAATTATGAACGTTTGTCTGTTCGTAGTAATTCTACTTATAAAGTGTTTGAAGTAGAGAATCGAAAGTTCTTGAATGCAGTCACGGTAGGAGTAAACTTGGGCTATACTCGTGATCATTCTACCGGTATTGAAACAAACTCTGAGTATGGTTCTATTCTTGGTAGTGCTATTGCGTTCTCACCGTTGGTTCCGGTGTATGCTTCTGAACAAGAAGGTGCCGCAATCCTGGCCGAGCATCCTAATGCTATCGTAAAGGATGGTAAAGTGCTTTCTTTGCCTCCTTCCGGTTTCCAGGAATTGACAAATCCGGTGGCACAGCTGAACAGACCGACATTGGGACGTAACAATTCCGATAAAATTGTAGGTACGTTCTATGCTGAATTGAATATCTTGCCTGGTTTGAAGTTCCGTTCCAGTTATGGTGTGGACTTGGCTTTCTGGGGATATGATGGCTATGGTTATGCTGATTATCTGGGTACAATGACACATACGGATGCCAGCTGGGTTCAAAGCGAGATGAATCGCGGTATGCGTTGGCAAACTGAAAATTATTTCTCTTATAACCAGACTTTTGCAGAAAGGCATAATCTTTCTGTAGTGTTGGGGCAATCGGCAGCTCGTTATCGTTCACGCAATATTGGCGGTAAGGACTTCGATTTGTTTGACTTGAATCCTATTCATGCCAATTTTGGCTCTGCTACAGCTGCCGAGACAGAATCTGTTTTGTGGGGTGGAATCGGTGATGCAACCCATACTTCCATTGCTTCCTATTTCGGTCGTCTCGACTATAACTTTGCAGAACGTTACATGGTGCAGTTCACGGTTCGCCGCGATGGCTCTTCACATTTTGGTGCCAATAATAAGTGGGGCGTATTCCCTTCGTTCTCTTTGGGTTGGAATGTCTGGAATGAACCTCATCTGGAAAAAACTCAAACCGAGCTGGTTTGACGTATTAAAATTCCGTTTCTCATGGGGACAGAATGGTAACGAGTCTATCGGAGATTTCCGTTATCTTGCCTTGATGAATGGTGGTCAGAATTATTACTTTGGCGGCAGTTACAAGCCCAACCTGAATGATTATACAAAACCTGGTGAAAATGGTGGCTCCATGATTTACGGTACTTCTCCCGCAGCAGCCGCCAATCCTGATATTAAGTGGGAAACTTCCACTCAAACTGACCTTGGTGTGGATATGCGTTTCTTTAACCAACGTTTGAGTTTCACATTTGACTATTATTATAAGAAGACAACAGATATGCTGGCCGAAATGCCTGTGCCTACTTATATCGGACAAAGCAAACCTTGGGGTAATCTCGGTTCTATGGAAAACTGGGACTTGAGTTTGAACTTGGCTGGAAAGATAGCATTGAAGATTTCTCTTATTGGTTCAACACCAACTGGTCTTATTCCCAAAACAAACTCTTGGACTTGGGCAACGCTTCCGGTGAACAGAATTATGAAAGCGCAGGTGCTTCCGGTGTAGGTGACTATGTACATGCCAAGAATGGCGAGGTCTGGCCTTATTTTTATGGACGTAAGACTAACGGCATCTTCCAGAATTGGGATGAAGTGAACAATTACGTAAATGAGAAGGGTGAACTTTTGCAACCCAATGCTCAACCGGGCGATGTTCGTTTTGTAGATGTTACTAGTGATGGTGTAATCAATGACCAAGACCGTACCAAAATTGGTAAGGGTATGCCCGACTGGACTTTCGGTTTCTCTCTTGGTGCCGAGTGGAAAGGCTTCGATTTGAGTTTGTCTTTCCAAGGTACATTGGGCAACGACGTGTTTGACTTTGCGCAACGCGGTGACATCCCGGCCATGAACCGTCCTTCTTGGATTTTGGATCGTTGGGTAGGTGAAGGTACTTCTAACCGTATTCCTCGTATGACTTCTGCCAACCCCAACGGTAACTGGACTTCTTCAGACCTTTACATTCACGATGGTTCTTACCTTCGCTTGAAGAATGCACAGCTTGGTTATACACTGCCGGCCACTCTTACTCGCAAGATTTCCATTCAACGTTTGCGTTTCTATGTAGGTGCAGAGAATCTGATAACCATTACTGGTTACGAAGGATTTGATCCGGAACTGGCGTCCGGTGGTTATACGACATTGGGTGTTGATAAGGGTATCTATCCGCAATCCCGTACCATTACTCTGGGTGCTAACATCACATTCTAAACTTTAAAATCAATCAGACAATGAATAAATTTAAATTTTATACAGTGGCAGCCGTTTTGGCATCAAGCATGGCTTTGTCCTCTTGCGGCGATAGTTTCTTGAATTCGGACCCTGCTTCAAAAGGTGCTGCTGGAGCAGCGGGCGACCCCATGAATATTAACTCCGGTTTGGCTGCAGCCTACCAGATTCTTTTACTTGATTCGTATGCAGGTGGTTCTTATGAGTCTTCTGTTTATATCGGTGACATCCAGAGTGATGACTTGTGGAAAGGTGGTGGTGATGCTCAAGATGGCATGGCTGGCATGAACTTGAATGTGGCAATGTTTTCCACGACAGGAAATAGTACGCTGAATGGGACTTGGAATATCTATACTTCCGGGATTACGCGCGTAAATAGTGCATTGGGGCTTTGTGCCACCGCTGTAACCGCCAATCCGGCAGAGCTGAAACTCATTGCACAGTATCGTGGTGAAGGGCATTTCTTGCGTGCTTATTTCCTTTATATGTTGTGGAGAAGTTTTGGATCAGTTCCATTTCAAGAAACATTGTATGAGCCTCCTTACGTTGGACCACAGTTGAGTCCGGATGAGATATATGCCCAGATTATCAAGGATGTCGATGCTTCTATAGCCAGCTTTAAGGATGCTAAGTCGAAGTATTCTACCAATGATGGTGTGAACAACGGACGCGCAAGCCTTGCTGCTGCTCTGATGCTGAAAGCACGTACAGTAATGTATCAGAAAGATAAGGCTAAATATACGGAAGCTGCTGAAGGGTTGGCTGAGATTATTGCCAGTGGAGAGTTTGTATTGACTCCTAAATTTGCTGATATTTGGGTGGATGAAGGTGAATTCAACAAGGAGTCCATTTTTGAGGCAAACCATATTGGTGAAGGAAAAACTTGGGAAATTCATGGGCTACAGGTGGTACTAATCTTCCCGCATACGTTTCACCGAGTACCTTAAGCGATCCTACCAATACTTATGAAGACGGTTGGGGATTCGGCCCGGTACGTACGGAAGCTTATCAGATGTTTGCCGAAGGCGATACTCGTCGTGACGTTTCTATTCGCGATTATCGTGGCAACGGTACAGGTGGCAACATCGGCGACAAAGTGGAAATCGCATCCGGTGGTACTTATGTTATCCGTTTTCAGGATACGGGTTTCTGGTTAGGTAAATATGCAGCTCGCAAAGGCTACCACAAGCCAACGGGCGACATAGCCTTGAACTACTGCAACAACGTGCGTATTTTCCGTTATGCGGAAACTTTGCTGGCATACGCTGAACTGGTTGGTGTGGAAGGTGTTGCTGAACAGAAAGGTATTTCTGCGCAACAGTGCTTGGATATGGTTCGCGATCGTGCTTTTGGAGATGATAGCCATCGTGTTGCTCTCAGCAGACAGAGCATAATCGACGAAAACCATTATGAATTTGTGGGTGAAGGACATCGTTACTACGATGTGATTCGTTGGGGTATCACAGACGTGTTGACTGTAGCTAATGTGCCGGGGGTAAATGCACCGCGTACTTGGCAGGCTCACAATAAATATGTGGCTATTCCTCAGGGCGATATTGACGCAACTAAGGGTACTGAGTTTGAACTGAAACAAAATGATGGTTATTAATTAAGTAAGAAAATAGTATGAAAAAGAATTTATTATATGGCTTTTTGACATTGAGCATGGCTATTGTCGGGTTGGCTTCTTGTGACCCCGTTGACAGTGATGACCATTCTTTGGGTGCAGAACCGCAAGAAAATCAGTTGGCATTTTCTGCTACTCCCACCGCTGGCAAAGCAAACATTGTAGAGTTTAAAAACGAATCAACAGTTGAAGGTGTCGTTTTTGTGGGATTTAGGTAATGGAGGCACGGCAAAAGGGGAAAGTGTGAAAGCACAATATCCTTTCAAGGGTGAGTATACTGTGGCTATGACTCTGTATACAACCGGTGGCTCAGCTACTATCAGCAAGGTAATTTCTATTGCAGATGATGATATGGCTTTGCTCGACACCCCTATGTATAATGCTTTGACTGGTGGTGCTGCGAATCTTGGAGGAAAAACATGGGTGTTTGACCAATATCACGATGGACATTTTGGTGTGGGACCAGCGAAAGGTGGTGGAGATTATGACGGTACTCCCAAATGGTGGTCTTGTCCTGCCAATGGAAAACTGGAAAGTAGTCTTTACACACAAGAGTTTACATTTGTGCAAGTAGGTGTCAAGATGATATGGAAAAAACAATGGCAAAATCTATACGAACGAAGCGGGTAAGAATGACTTGGGTGGGGCTGCCACCGTTCCGGGTGCCGGTGACTTTGATGTAGAATATACTCCTAAAGAAAGCTATACTTATACTTTGGACGAAATCAACAATACGTTGACATTGAGTGACGGTGCATTTATGGGACATTATACCGGTTCGTCTACTTATTTTATTCGTAGTCTGACGGAAGATGAACTTTATTTGGAAGTTGTGAGCAATGTCGAATCTGGTAATGGCTGGTGGTATCGTTTTGTTCCTAAAGAAAAAAATTGTGAAGCCGGAAGTAGCTGTGAAGGCAGTGAAGTTGAGCGAAGACTTTGAAGCAGATAAACTGTCCGTTGATTTTGCCCGTGAAGATATGGGCGAATTGGATTTTATCTATTCGAATCCGGCACCTGTTCCGGTAAATACTTCAAAAAAATGGTTTATCTGTATGAAAAGAGTATCGGTTTCTATTCCAATATCTCATATACGGCACCTGATTATAAGTTTGATTTGACAAAGGCAAACAAAGTTCGTATGAAAGTTTTTGTGCCTTCGTACAATGATTATACGACAGTTGCCGATGTAGCCGGTGATTGGATTGCTGTCAACCAGTTGCAGAAACAAGTTGCTGTCAAATTGCAGAACAGTGCTGCCGGTGGAAGTGCATGGGAGACTCAAACTGAAATAGTAAAAAGCAAATCTGACTACAGATCAATGGATTGAACTTGAATTTGATTTCAGTGAAGTGAAAGATCGTAAGGATTACGATAAGATTGTAATTCAGTTTGGTGCAGAAGGACATGCTGCTCCGGGTATCTTCTTTTTTGGATGATTTCTATTTTGGAGAATAATACTGGTTTCTGAA
>ENA-OQCV01000321-OQCV01000321.1-human-gut-metagenome-genome-assembly--contig:-NODE-321-length-13658-cov-2.421624_pt1 | contig 13658 bp, 23 predicted proteins | sample MGYA00242766_ERZ504592 | MGnify/ENA primary metagenome ERZ504592 (study PRJEB26092, sample SAMD00036315) | human gut metagenome | host: Homo sapiens | study: EMG produced TPA metagenomics assembly of...
ATCCTTGCCGTGTGGTGGAATCCAACGAGGGTGAAGAACTCCTTATCGGCTCGATTACCTTGCTTGATGCCCTTCAGCCCGGTAGTTTCAACGATGAAAACGAAGGCTTCGCAAGCAAGGAAGCCGAAAGAATCTATGACGAGGTTTTCTTCTTTACCGACATGGCAAACCTGCGACTGACAGACGTAGAATTGGTTGCCGAACTGAAAAAAGGGACAACCCGGAATGGTTCGAATAAAAAAAGCAATAATCATCTTAAAAACTAGCATAGTTATGGAAAAAAGGAGTATGTAATACAAATAGCACAGACCATTCAAGAGCAGTTGATAGGACTTACCCCTATGCCCGTCCTCATGTCATGGGGTATCGCAGAGTTTGCAGCCACCATCTTCAAAGACCTGCCTGCACTTCGTATCAAAGTAAACGGACTGTTACACACCGGATACGTCATTATTGCACTTAATGGGTCGGACTATTATGAGGTATATCTGTTGAAAGGCAAAGATGCAGAGTGTGTCAATGAAGAAGTTTGTTACAACGAGTTAGGGGATGTCATTGACAGGGCAATTGAATGCGGTACTGACAAAGAGGAATACGAAAAAAATTTGGCCATCAGCAACTCACCCAATTATTAAGCAGGTAGCTCACCTGATAAACCAGAAGAAGAGATTAGTTAGTAGTAAACCGCCAGTACGATTGTACTGACGGTTTTTCGTTGTTTTTATTTACATTATATGTCAGACAGCCGGATTTTTATTTCGCGTTGCGCTTATTTTGAACGTCTTTTATCATCTCTTTCACATCTTTGCCCCCACTTGTACGAAGTTTTTATATAGGATGCGCTCCCGTTCCTCTCTCGACTTGAAAGTGTAGAACTTCGGCAGCGGCACATACGCCGCTTCTTCTTTCTTGATTTCTGCCATATCAAAATCTGTTTTGCAGAAGAACTTTGTAGTCTTGAACTCTTCCGATTCTTGAATATTCATTGAACCGCCCATACCTGTTTTCGTCTTCACAAAGTCCCGTGCCGTCTGACCGCATATCCATCCGGTTGCCATATCCGAGATTTTCGAGGCAGGCACAAGGTTATCCATATTCTCATTGAGATTGATACTTGTTTTGTCCCGGTCAATAGTCACGCCTTTTTTGACCTGGACCACCTTGCCGAAGATGTCATTGGACAACCATTCCAGCGTTTCTTTGGCACGTGCCGAGCCGCTTACCACATTACCTACCGTCGTAATGATCTTTTGCATACCTACCTTACCATAATCGGCTTCCAGTTGCGGTAGTTCCTGAAAGCCGAGCGTTACACTCACCTTATTGCTTCGCGCTGTACCTATCAGACGGTCTATTTTGTGAAAGTAGAGTGTCGGTAACTCGTCCACTATAATACTCACAGGAATATTTTTCCCCTGCCCGGTATTCACACGGGTAACGAGACGGTTTAGGATAAGAGCGTTCAATGCACCGATGATGGATTCCATTTCCGGGTCATTTGCAATCAGCAGGTAACTCGGATTCTTCGGGTCACTCACCTTCAGGTCGAAGTCATCGCCATCCCGGTGGAATATCCAGTAGCTCTCTTTGGTTGCCAGACGCGAGGTATAAACACGTAACGTGCCAATCATACCCTCCAATTGTTCCATTGCCTTATTTTTGAAAGCTGTCTGGAATGGACCAAGCAGCGGAGCAACCTCATTGTCAGTTTCCAGTACCTCGAAAATCGTCTGATAACTTTCATTCAAGAATGACAGAATATGTGGCATGTCCGAATACTTTCCCAGCCAGTAGGCAGGTTCCACGATATTGCCGCCTTCACGGTCGCGCACGATACCTGTCGGTTTCCAGAATTTGGTCTGCGGATCTTGCTGTCTTTCCGCATATAGAGGCTTGCCGTTGGCATCGTAGGGTTCACGTTCATAATTCACGAAGAAGTAGATACAAGCGGCAAGGAAGTTTACCGCCGAGGTTTGGAAGAACTGGTCGCTTCCGCCGCCTCCCTCTTTCTTACCCTTTTGTAGGCTTTCCAATAATGTTTCCGCCGTTTCGCTGGCCGCCGCAAGATTGTTGATGTACTTTGCCTGAATTGGATTCACCCCGACGGCTGTACTCCACATCCACAAAATTAATCATGTTGAACTTGCACCCTTGGGGTACTCTGCCCAGTTTCTCGTTCTTCTTGTAATGGTAGTAGAGCTTGGTCGCCAATGTAGGAAACTTGTAGTCATACACCACCATGGCGAAACCTTTGGCCGAATGCTGTCGGATAAACGGCTCTATGATACTGAAAGTCTTACCCGATCCCGGTGTTCCAACTACCCATGTTCCTCGAAAGCAGTTGCTTACAGAAATCCACCCCTTACGGAATTTACCCTTATAGTAGTATCGCATGGGGATATTTACGCTGTATTCATTCTCGACTTTTTCTTCACATTGTTCAAAACTTTCATTCTCGAAGTTGAAACGGTCTTTCATCAATCCCTCCTTGATGAACTTTGAAATGTTGTCTAATGCGATATGTACCAGTACTACGCCAGCAATGGAGGCAATCATATAGAGAATGATATTCAGAGGTAAGGTATAAAGCCTTGTTTCCATCGTATGGCCGAACAGCCATACGGAGAGTACGAGCAGCAATAACCCACTCGTCAATGGATACACCACCTGCCGGCGTGCGTTGAACTCCAGATGCTTCTTGTTCCGCGTTCCGACACAAGTGATGCAGATAAGCAGTACCGTTGCGATTTTGCTGTACACAAGATTGCCGTCGTGGTAAATCATCCATTGTTTGATGCGTCCGTGAATGTCGGTCAGTATGCCGCCCCAGTGGTCGAGCATTGCAGGGTCAATGGCATATTCAAAGAACTCCAGCAGCACGGACACATATACCACTGTGCGGAATATTTTATAGAACCCTTGCAATTCCTTACTTTCTTCCATAAGTCAGTCTGTTATTAGTCCTTGTTTTCTACGATACCAATGATTACCTACTCTGATTACATCCATACCGAACCATGCACCATTCTCGTTCAGTTTTGTTTTTATCTTATCAAGTGTTACCGGACCGATACCCCAGATTTCCATGAGATATTGCTCGTTAAGATGAATCAGGTCTCCGATATATAATATTCCATGAGATTCAAGATGGCTTTTGATGGATGGGGTAATACCCAAACTGAATACCGGTTCCGAGAGATAGTGTACTTCTTCTGCCTGAATGTTATTCAGGGCTATTTCAAGCCCCACTTTGATTCTTTTGAGAGAATCAAGGCGTTCTTGCATCTTTGGATGACAAGCTCGTCTTGCTGTATCTCATTGCGTAATTGGGTTGCTCTCTTTACAAGTTCGGCATTACTTCTTTTCAACTCTCCGTTAATATCCGCCATTGACAGATTACTTGTTTCAAGCTCGTTTCGTGTGCGGTCTAATTGCGTGACAAGTTCCTCCAGTCTGTCGGCATGACGCTTCAAGATTGAATTTTTTTGCATTATCGGCAGTCATTTCGTCCAAAATGGTAGCCGAACCTTTTAATTTGAAAATTAATATCTTCTTTATCCGATGCTATGGAATCTGCGAGTTTTGCCAGTATTTGTCGGCATGAATTACCTTTCATGGACTTATACATGAGGACAATTCCCAATATCATCAATGCTATGCTGAAAAATATATCCGTATCTTTCATATCTTTCTATCTTTTATTCGTTTATGGTAATTATAGGGCGTACTTTGTGCGCCTGTACTTTAGGTGTTTCCTGCATTGCGCCGCTCCCCATGGAATAGAGCCATGCCTTGGCTGTCTGTTGCTTTTCGACTTCTGTGGATGTCCAGTACAACAGTCGTTTTCATCCAGTGGTAACGGCTCACCGCCACATTGTTCGATGACAGGGTTGATTATCTTTCGCATGGTGTAGAGCAGCCGCATCTCTGCCACGGACGGTACATAGGCACTCTGCCCGTACCGCCATAGGTCGAAAACCGCTTCTGCCATTGGCGAAGCGGTTTCTTGTGTATCATACAGTGCGAATGTATTCTCATTGCCATCATAAGCCATGATGTCAGCCGATGTGCCTTGTGCGATGCCGAGGCTGTCGGCGAATGCCTGTGGAGCAATGTCCCACAGGTAAACTGCATAACCGTCCCCCTCCGTATCTCCGCGTTTTTCGGTATCGAAGACAACCGCTATCGCTTTTTTCCCCGATTGTTCATATTGTGCGTAAGGCAAGGCTGTTCCATCCTCGCAGAGGATATGTCCTGGACGAACTGCTGTATCGGGTACGTCTATATGCGTGTCACAGGCAGCGCAAAGCACGGCAGCCGTTGCCGCTGCCACCAAATGTATCTTTCGTATCATATTGCTTTCTTTTTTGTTTCCCTATTTTATAGGTAGTTTCACACCCAGCACGACACCTGCTCGCAGCACGTCCGCACCTTTTATCATCACATCGCTTTTCACTTGCCAATACAGTGTCCATCCGGCCCGTAGCACATAGTTGTGTTCGTAACCGAAGTGCAGGCCACCGAGGAACTTATTCATGTCGCTTCCGGCTGAAGCTCCGATACGCAGACTGCCATAGTGGTTGCGTCCCCGCGTCATGCACGGCTTGTAGGCCACGCCAAAACCGTAGCTGCGGTAGTTTCGCCAAAATGATTCCGGGCAGATATGCCCGCACGAAGCGCACTCTGCCCATTGTAGATAGCCGTTGACGAAGAACTCCCACGTATGGCGATAGTTCATTTCGTGTTCGTAGGCGAGCGTTATATCCATGCCGTTCTTGTAGAGTAGCCCTGTGCCAAGCGAGAGGCGTCCGCTACCTTGTTGTGCATTTGCACTTGCAGCGATACACACGCAGGTAATTATCACGATGATTGTCTTTTTCATAGTCATTCCTCCTCCAATAAATCTGCATGGAACGAATCTGCCGCCAGTATATCCTCATAGTCGATGTTCAGACTGATGTTACGGCCACTAATCTGTTTCTCCGTCATTTCGATGGTCAGTAGCTTGTCATTGGGAAAGGTCATCTTTTTCACGACAATCACATTCCGATAGCCGTGTCTGAATGTCTTGCCCGATTCCAGAACCAGGGCAGGTGTCAGTTCGATAGTCTGTGCGTTGGTTGCCTTGGCGAGTTTCTTGTCTGTCAGCTTTATCCGTATCTCATCAATGTCAAAACGAATGTTCGTCTTGTTCTCGATGGAAAAGTCTATGAAGAAGTAGTCACCCACCGAGTAGATATTGTTCAGACGCATCACCATGCGGTGTGCTTTGGTAGCTACGTTGCGGATTTTTGCAGGTGAGTTCCAGATGCGCCGTGCATGATGTGTCATGTCGGCAGCGGACATTGAGACTGCCGGATTGTTGTACGCATTACGCTCTTGCAGCAATATCTCCTTATCCGTTACTGCCTCTTTCATCCTTGTGGTATAAATCAGTGCGTATTGTGTGCGGTATCGTTCCGTCACAATGGTGACGATGGCGAGTATTTCACCATCCTCGTGTCCGCTTTCCTTGGGCTTTAGGCGAATGATGTTGTCAATGGGCTGATCGCCCGCCACCTTGTCAGTGGAAATATCCACGAAACGCACCGGTTCCGATGCCGTGATGACAGTTGTTATCTGTTCGTTCACCGTCAGTTGTTCCATTTCTTCGTAGGTAGTTTGTGCGTTAGCTTTCGGTAAAATGGAAATACCTGATAGAAGCATAATGCCAAATAAATTCCTTTTCATTGAAATACAGAGTTATAATTGAAAATTCATGATTGCTTTATTCTCTTGCGGATTGATATTTGCCTTATCTGGGATGTCATCCTGCATACAACTTGGAGATTTTGTCCGTAACATCTATCTGTTCGAATATGATTTGTTTCGGAAGTATTTTATGGCAGAAATAGCTGCTGTTGAACGGTACGTTTTTCCCTTTTCCGAACTGAATACGTTTATCGAACATGAGTAATTCCAGATCAGTATTCTGGAAAAGTCGGCAGGGTGTTACGTTGTTCAGCCAATAGTTGGACATCAGCAAGGCGAATGGTTTTCCGAGTTTCAGACAGCGTTCGAAGACTTCCACTTTCCGGCTGAAAGGAGGATTGGATACGAGTATATCCCATTGGGACGGTTCATAGTTGAAAAAATCCTGTCCGTTATAGATATGGGAATACACGACATGGAAACCGGCATCCTTGAATTTCTGCACAAACTCACTGTGCTTCGTATCGAAAGGACACCAGACTATCTTGCCTTCAGGTATATATTTGATAATGGGTAATACACCATATCCCGGTGTATATTTTTCATCTGTCGGATTCCCGTATAGTTTTTTTAAGTAGTTTGAAGATTTCATAGGCACATGATTAAAAATATTTATATTGATTTCTTTTCCCTATTTCGCTTCATTTCTTTATCTGCCTGGCACGCGCCCAAGTACAACGTCTCGTCCGGGTCATTTGGATTTCACATTGCCAAAGAGTGCCCTTCTCCACTGTTTTGAAATTAACATTCCCGTATCTTGGTCCGTAAAAACCGGTATGATTTTTGAAAAGCGAATAAGGCAATCCTCCGTCTGTCTTCTGTTCGGAAGTTGCATATTAGGGCAAACTGCCCTCTGTGATGCCACCATTCGGTACTCACAAGTTTTCCGATAAATGTTTCGGCTTTATTTGGGGCTATATAGTCCGCATAATAAAGCCCATCCGTACCTTTGTGATATTCTGATAAATCTGTTTCCATGTCATCATCGTTTTAATTCCTTTTTTCCTGTCCGTTCACTAAATACACGAAAGTTCCGTATTTCAACTTGACTTTGTTTTTCTTGATAGCTTTGCTAATGGCATTGCTTGTTTTCTGGTAGGCATTGTTCACCGCCTGCATCCCCCATTGTGCAAGGCTGTTTCCTGTTGTACTTCCCATACTCATGTTCATATTGCCCGACATTGCCCCGCTTGCTACATCCTTGCTCGTTTCCCGGAATTGGCTGTTGGGCACATACAGCCCCTCCATGCCATCTGTATCATAGAGTGAGAGACTCACTTTCACCAATTCGTCATTCACGAGGATGCTGCTGATATTACCTTTCACGCGCCCGGATGAGAATCCGCTTACCGTAGCGTACAGGTATGTTCCCCTTGCTATCACACACTCGCCAATCTCCACATCGTCAAGCAGGCGCAACCTCACGCGCGAGCCGTCCACCGCTTTGATGTTCTCGTCAATGATGGCTTGGATGAGTTTCGGTTCACGGACATTCTTCGACAGTGTGTTAAAGTAGTCCGAGGTTGTCTTCACCTTGCGTACCACCTCGCTGGGCGGTTCGTCCGCTGATGGCGTTTTCACAGCCCGGCTCTCTTCGTTGATGGTTCCGGAGGCTGCTGCTCCTTGTGGTGGAGCAATGTTGGCCGTGTCCGTTTCTGCCGGGGGTACAGTCGCGTTTTGCCCTCTCAGTCTCGCCTCTGCGAGTGCTTTCTCCAGTTCGGCAAGTGCTTCCTGTTCTCGTGTCTTGGCAGAGGCAATTTCCGCTGCCGCAGCTTTTTCCTGTTGTTCTTCCGTGAGCAGGTCGATGTCGTCCTGCGTGTATTTCGATTCATACTCTTCCTTGTTTTTATCGGGTTCTTCCCGGTCTATGTTATCTACAGCGGAGTAGTCTTGTATCTTACCCCATGATTTCGCCATATTCTCGTATTTGCTGCCTATGCCATCGTCCTTGATCTGTGCCCCCGGCAATTCGGGGTTTAGGAACTCCGTCGTCTGCAACGCCTTGTCTTGTATTTCTATCGTTTCTGTCTGAAACAGGTCGAAGATGAAATAAGACGTGCCGAGCACGGGGGAAATAAAGGATGGCGGGAAGCATATATTTCGGCTGGCGAAAATTGATTTTCTCCAATATCTTCATTATACATCTTTTAATTGAGTTGTACATATTTGCCTTCAATGGCACAATTTCTCAGTATCTCTGCGTTGTCTTCTCCGAAAGCTAATAGGATGCTACCGCGACTGGGAGAGTCACCTCGTGCTCCGCCTGGTCGGTAGAATCGGATGCGGTGGCGTAGGAATTTCATTCCCGTCGCTTTTGGAAAGATGACGTCCTGAAACATTTTGGAATCGCAACGGTTGAATAATAATGCAATGCCGTTGCCATGTTCTGCCAATTTCCGGACGAATAGCTCGATAAGAGGACGCGAATAGGGAGGATTGAGCCACACACGCCCTTCCCATATCTGGGACAACCCATCTATGTTCTGGTCATACATGACCTCGGCAGTCGGCCACAACGGATGGATGGGAGCGCAAGGGTCAAGGTCGAATTTGCCCAATGCGTCCAGTATCTCCTTTGGCGTGTACCATTCGTCTGACGAACGGACTGATTTTTCAAGCCGTGTATTCATAAGTACTCTTTTTACTATGGTTTGTCCCCTCTGTTTTTATGTTCCCTTATTTCGACTTCCTGCAACAGCTTGTGCCGTTCCCGAAGCACTGAATCCTGCTTTTCCGTCGCCGTGCGACTTACCGGACTGTGTCTGTACACAGTTACCAAGCGGTAGGCGTTCCATACGAAAGCTCCGATGACGAATGTAAAGACGATGACCAGAAACAGCGTCCGGTGTGCGTTGGCAAAGCCCTGCACCTTGGCCGCCGCTTGGTCGATGCGTGTCGCCTTGGCGAATTTATGCCCGGCCTGTACCTCTCGCTCGTAGCGTTCCTTGTACTGCGGGTCATCTTTGTCCGGCATCTTCTCGCCGAACAACATCCGTTTGAATCCTTTGATATTCATATCTTTGGTGATTTAATAGTTACTCTTTGTTTTTTGCTCGATATCTTTGTTCAGCAATGTGCGCCAGTTTACTATGAGCAGTCCATGCGGATTATTGTCCGTTCTCGGCACACGTTTAAGTTGCCCTGCCGTAACCAGTTCGCGCATCAGGATATTACTCCGGCGCTCGATTCGCTGCCGACCATAGTAGGTGAACTCCATATTCTTTTTGTCAAAGGAGATACTGTCACAGAATATCGAGAACACCGCGCTCGTACCCAATATATTGGAGTAAAATCCCTTTTCCTTGAGGGTATTGTACTGTGCCAGTCCCGTCTCATCGACCAGGTACATCGCTTTTTCCATCGTATAGCGGATGTATTTGTCGTCCGGTGCGAGAGTAAAAAAGTAATGGTGGAACATTTCTACGTGGCTCTTGGCCTCCACGTCCAGTGTTTCGTCCATCGTCGTGCGGGTTACGAGTATAGGTACATTTCCGTCCAGCACATACACCTTTTTCTGCGCGTCCGTCACCATTGTCCGGGCAGTCCAGATACTTGATACGCTGATGATGATACACCCTGCAAGAAAAGCAGTGCAGATGATGCCCACCAGTCGGATTTTATTCTCCAAATGTTTGATGACCATATACCTTTATTTTTTCTTGTTAGACAATCGTGTGTATTCGTCATGTAACATTGTCATGACTGTATCATGCAACTCCGTCAGAAATTTTTCGAACTTCCCGTCAAAAATGCTGTGTGTAATCTTCCCGCATGATTACATGCACGGAATATCCACCAGACACGGCGGTTTCGATTCTTGGCAATTTTTCTGCAATTTGACCAGTTGCAGACGATAGGTAAGGTAAGTCATCATAGGGACAATATATCGGTTGTCCCATGTAATGGCTTCGTCCAGTTCTTCATATTCCGGATCAATTCGGTGGTTAGGTGCATAAACGAGTTCTTCGCTTATGCGTTCATTTGCATAGTGCACGAAACGCTCGTTCCTGCACCATTTCTCAATTTTCTGTTGTACATTCATCTTTTGGATATTTAATATTAGGTTTATCATTATCTCATCATCGAGCCGATACCGCCCGTAGCCGTCATTTTGGGCCTGCTGCGCCACACCTTCTCCAAATGTTCCGTGTAGAGAAGGCCGTGTCGCCTTCAGGTATCATCCATGCTGCCAAGTCCGGCACGAGGTTTAGGCATTTCAGTGCCACGATACTTGCCGCCATCAAGTAGCCGGCGGAGAAGAAGCTGTTTTGCAAGTAGGCCGCCATTGTCTGTTCGCTTGCTGTGATTGCCGTCAGGTTTTCTACCTGTATGCACAGTACAATGTCGAATAACAGTAGCACATAGAAGCCGACGAAGTAGAGCATTGCACCATAGAAATGTACTGTCAGATACCTTATAAGCCACTTCGCCCATGCACCTTCCCATTTGGGCAACAGCGAGAACGCCCATTGTATAGGTCCGAATATTGTTAACATGCCCAGTAGGATTTGCTGGCAATAGATGGTCGCCCACTATTCACCAAATATATTCAGTGAAATTCTATTTTATAGGTTATCTTTGTATATCAGATATTTGCAGATATTTTCATTTGGTTTGAATACTCACGAAATTTCACGGTTTTAGAAAATATTGGTACTATTTGATACCATATTTCGGGATATATTTTGTACCTTTGCATCATGTAACCAAAGGATATATCGCGTATGGATTTCATCTTCATCAAATCATCCAAGGCAGGAAAGGAAGACTACGGTTCCGTCTATGCCCGTGTGCGCACCGGAAAGGCGAACATGAAAGTCGTGACGGGCTTCACTATCAAGCAGCTTGAATGGGAAAAGTACCGTAGTCTGCAATACACCTCGTCAGCCCTGATGTCAAGCATCGGGATAAAGTACGGGCAGTTCGCCCAAGTCCTCGCGAGGATAAAGGCGGCATTTGAGGCGGACGGCTTCAATCCCAAGGAGGCAAAGAACATCATCGAGAGCGTGAAACACGACGTGCTCAACGGTATGATGCAGATTGTGGAGGTCAAGCCCAAAGGCAGGATGCTGTTCGATGATTTCCTTACCTCTTATATAGAAGACATGGAAACCGGACGGCGCACCAAGAAAGGCCGTACCGTGAAAGTATCACCTGCCTATATAAAAGGTCTGCGCATTATCCAAAAACAGATTCGCAACTACCAAAAGGAAACACACCGCAAACTCGGACTGGATGACATGACGATGGAGACACGCAATAGCCTTGTCGGTACTGGAAGGAGCGTGTCTGATGCCCCAACGCCATCAACTCGTACATGACCGATGTCCGCACGGTGGCAAAGGCGGCCTACGAGGACAAGCTGACCAAATGCGACGATTTCCGTCATTCCGACTTCGTGCCGAAAAAGGAGGAGGTGGACAACATCTACCTCACGCCGGAACAGATACAGGAAATGCTCGACCTCGACCATTTCCACCAAGGAAGCCGTGCAAAAAGAGACTGGAATCACTGGATATCAGCGAGGACGAGAAATTGGTACAACTTTCCAAATGCAGGATTACCCACATAAGGACACTGGAGCACGTAAGGGACATTTTCATTGTGGGCTGTCTGACCGGGCAGCGTGTTTCCGACTATTCAAGGATATGCGAGGACATGATAACGGAAATCGGCGGCACTGAGTTCATACTCATCACCCAACAGAAGACGGAAAACGAAAGTCTATATCCCCGTTGACAGGCGCGTGAGAGCCATACTTGCCAAGTATGACGGCAAACTGCCCCCAGATTCATCCCAATGAAACTGAACAAGCTGGTGAAGACCATCGGCCTGTTGCTCGGCTGGACACATGACTGCGGCTTTGACGAGAAGCGTCTCAACCCCAAACGTGGAAGGAGGTTTTGCGACATGCTCCTTTCCCATACAGCCCGAAGGAGTTTCGCCACCAACGCGTACAAGGCAGGTGTTCCTCTGCCTTCCATCCAAGCCATCACGGGACACAGCAGCGAGGCGCAACTGCGCCGCTACCTGAAACTGGACGCGGAGGAAAAGGCCGTCATAGCGTTAAAGGATTTCAAGGGTATCATCGAAATATAAGGAGGTGCTTATGGAAAAATCAAGGTTTGACATTATTAGCGACCTGTTCAAGCTGTCCAACGTAATCAGTGAGAGCCTGAAACTTGCGGAATCGCTTGCCGGCAAGTCTTCAGGCAGTGGCGAAACGGATTGCAAGGATATTTGCCGGAACGTCAGATACAGCCTGAAGCCCCTGCCTTTTCTTTTGGCCGGCATCAGGGAATATGTCACCGAGCACGAGGATAAGGAGCTGGCACGGAAGTTTGTCGAACTTCACGATGACACGAAAAGGCTTCACGGTATCTGCTCCAAATATGCTGACTTGAACAAGGCTACTTTCCGTACAGGGGTGGCTTACCTGAGCATGGAAGTCATAAGGCAATACTTCTTTCCCGAAAAAAGAACAGGAGCAAGTATCGCCGGAAGGTTCTGATATTTCTCCCAAGCCAAATGACACGTACCGAAGCCACCGACTGCATCGACACCATCCGTGCCGCCATACGGAAGTGTGCAAAGGATTCAGACGGGAACAGAGGGAAAGAAATGTATGCCATGCTTGCCCAAAAGTGGACAAGGCGAAAATCCAAGCCGTCAAGGAGTATATTGTCAATGCCAACGACAAGGATTTGGCACAACTCTTCACGGAACACTTTGCGGAAGCCATCCACCTTTCCATGCTGTCCCAAAATGATGATGTGAAAGCACAGTCCGCAGGAATAAAGATGTTCCATATCGCAATGACGATGGGATATGTCAAAAGAAACGTGCTGTATGAAAGCGCATCCAAGTCGGCAACATCCCAAACAATACCCTCTTGTACAGAAGAAGCATCCTCCGGTTTTACCGCCACAGATACAATGCAAGGCGGCGCGTTCAGTACGACTGCGCAAGTTCCTGTTTTAAGGCTGTACCGTTTCCTTACCACTTTCACCGTGCAGAGCGGCCCCGACAAGGGCAAGCCGCTATTGGACGGCAATGCCGTTTCCGACCGGGACTTCCTCCGTGCCGTCATGCGTGCCGACTATTCCACGATATACGGCAGTTGCGTGAAAGGCAAGATGCGCTGTGTCGCCATCCTGCTGTCCAAAGCCTACTTCAAGGACTGGAAAGGTTACAGGGCATCCGCAGCCCGTTCCATGGGGCTGACACCCGAAAGCCTCGCCAAGTATAACGTGGAGAAAACCTTTATAAAGAAGCTCAAAGAGCTGCTTCCCATGATAAAATAGTGACATAACCCACAGGTGGCTACAATTCACCACAACCCACAGACTTCCACAAGCCGTTAAGCACCAGTTGTTTGACGGACCTTTTTTTCATGCGGTGTCATTTCACAGAATACCACAAATTCACAGGTTTCATTATTGCCCTACCTTTGCCGCCACGAACTTTAAAATCAGTGGATTATGACAGATAAGACAGAAATGGTACTGGTATCGCGCGACGAGCTTCAACAGCTTATCGGCGCAAGCGTGAGGTGCGCGTTTGAGGAATACCGGCAGGAACAGGCACCACAGGACACATCGGAGTATTACACCATCCGGCAACTGGCAGAGAAATGGGGCGTGAGCATAGCGACCATCTGGCGGCACGAGAAGCTGGGACACATCAAGGGGCAGCGGATAGGACGGCGTGTTCTGTTTCCCAAGGAACAGATAGACCGCATCAAGAGTCTGAAAGCCACCAACAGGAAGACCAACAAGAACGCCAAGGAATAATTTGTAGGACGCACAACAAAAAACATCAAGGCTTATGAAAATTTGAAACAGCTTGTTTTGCCGTGCTACAAATTGGAGATGGCAATGTCCGTGGAGGCGTGGTACTTCCTGCAC
>ENA-OQCV01000322-OQCV01000322.1-human-gut-metagenome-genome-assembly--contig:-NODE-322-length-13646-cov-2.161846_pt1 | contig 13646 bp, 22 predicted proteins | sample MGYA00242766_ERZ504592 | MGnify/ENA primary metagenome ERZ504592 (study PRJEB26092, sample SAMD00036315) | human gut metagenome | host: Homo sapiens | study: EMG produced TPA metagenomics assembly of...
ATGCCGATGGAAAACTCGTTGACCTGAATGCCGCAGAGCTTTGCCACGGTAAAGTGCCCGAATTCATGAATGGCGATCACAGCGCTGAACACGATCAGTGCGGCGATCAGGGTGATAAAAATTGACATTGCGTCTCCTAAAGCTGAAAAGTCGGAACCCCTCTCAGTCAGGGCTGCCGAACGCAGTGAGGCTGAGAGGGTTTTTATAAGTGCGCTCTTACAAATTCCCGTGCCATGCGGTCGCACTCGTACACATCGCTGAGGGTATACTCGCCGCCAAAGCTGTCGCTGTCCACGACTGCTTCCACCGACGGCCAATATCGAGGAAGCCAATTTTGTCCTCAAGGAAGAGCTTGACAGCTTCCTCATTGGCACCGTTGGCGGCACAGGGGCCGAGACCGCCCTTTTTGATGGCCTTTTTGCAGGCGGCAAGGCAGCGGAAGGTCTCGTCGTCTGCCACATCGAAGGTGAGTACCTTGAGTGCGGCAAAGTCCAGCTCCGGCACAACGCCGGGTACGCGCTTTGGGTAGGTGAGCGCATACTGGATGGGAATGCGCATATCCGGCACACCCAGCTGAGCAATGACCGAATTATCGCTGAACTGCACCGCCGAATGCACGATGCTCTGGCGCTGCACCACGATCTGGATCTTCTCCGGCGGCAGGCCGAACAGCCACACTGCCTCGATCAGCTCCAGACCCTTGTTCATCAGGGTGGCAGAGTCAATGGTGATCTTTGCGCCCATGTTCCAGTTGGGTGCTTGAGGGCATCCGCCTTGGTCTTACCGCGCAGCTCCTCGGTCTTCATCCCGAAGAAGGGGCCGCCGGATGCCGTGAGCAGGATCTTGGTCAGGCTGGGGGCACTCTCCTTATCCTGCAGGCACTGGAAGATGGCCCGAATGTTCACTGTCCACCGGCAGCAGCTTTACACCATGCTTTGCCACGGCCTGTGTGACCAGATGGCCGCCGGTGACAAGACTCTCCTTGTTGGCAAGGGGCCAGATCATGCCCGCTTTCGATCGCGCACAGGCTGGCACCAAGGCCTGCAATGCCCACCACGCTGTTCAGCACCACATCGGTGCCGTCCAGTGCGGCCAGCTGCTTGAGCCCTTCCGGCCCTACCAGCAGCCGGGGGCGCATCTGCACGACCGGAAAGTTCCGCATCCAGCCTGCGGGCCGCATCCGGGTCGGTCATGCAGACATAGCGCGGATGAAACTCTTCGATCTGCTGCAGGATCTTGTCTACATGGCTGTGGGCAGAAAGACCGAACACCTCATAGCCCTGTGCACGAATCACATCCAGACTCTGGGTGCCGATGGAACCGGTAGAACCCAGCAGAGTGATTTTTTTCGACATCACACGTTCCCCCTTTTAATAGTAGAACACCGCCGTAATGACCATGGTCACAAAGGGCGCAATGAACATCACACTGTCAAAGCGGTCCAGAATGCCGCCGTGCCCCGGGAAGATGGTGCCGTAATCCTTGATGCCGCACTGGCGCTTGACCACGCTGGCAAACAGATCACCATAAATGCCCAGCACCGCCGCCACGCAGCCCAGCAGCGCAATGATCACATACATGGAAACGCCAATATTGGTGCGGGTGAAGGCTTCCATCCGGTTTGCCGCCACTGAGTACACCAGTGTGATGATCACACCAAACACCATGGTGCCCAGAACACCGCCAATGGCACCTTCCACGGTCTTTTTGGGGCTGACCACCGGGCAGAGCTTGTGCTTGCCAAAGGCACGGCCTGCAAAGTAGGCACAGGTATCGCCGCCCCAGGCAAAGCAGAGGATGAGCAAGATAAAGAACACCGCATCGTAGCCGTACTGCTCCACCGGCAGCAGCTCCTTGAGCCGGATAAAGGAATAGAAGCAGAAGATCACGATACCGGAGAACATCAGCAGGCCGCTGGCCTTCTGATAGCTGATGGTACCGTTGCGCACCACCAGATAGATGGCGTAAAAGGTGACCAGCAGAAAGGACATCGGCATCACCAGCCGCCGCATGACCTGATAGTTGCTCGTCATGACCAGCAGTGTATACGGCACCAGAACCGCATACATCAGCCAGTCCTTCTTTTCAAAGCCGAGGGCACTGTAGATCTCGTGAACGGCGATCAGCGTAATGGCCGCGATGACCAGATTAAAGATCAGAGTGTTGAAGGTGAACATCACGCCGATCAGTACGATGATGCCCACGATCGCAGTAATAACACGTGTTTTCATAGATTGGATCTCCTTTTTCACCGGTCGGTGCCGCACCCCTCTGGATTAAGTTTGGCTCCGGCAAAGCCGCCGGGCCGTCCGGTCCCTGCACCGTGTGCAGGAGGTCTTCGGGGTTTTACAGTCCGCCAAAACCGGCGGGAGCGATGATTGAACTCCTCAATGGCAGCGTCCAGATCGCTGCGGGTGAAATCCGGCCACAGAACGTCCATTTCTACCAGCTCCGAGTAAGCTGCCTGCCAGAGCATGAAGTTGGACAGCCGCTTTTCTCCGCTGGGACGCAGGATAAAATCCGGGTCCTTCTGGCCAGCGGTATACATGGCATCGCTGAGCAGCTGTTCCGTGATCTCTTCGGGCTTTATCTCCCCTGCCGCCGCCTTTGCCGCCAGTTGCTGCGCCGCCCGCACGATCTCCGGGCGGCCGCCGTAGTTGATGGCAATGTTCAGGGTCATGCCGGTCTTGACCGAAGAATCTGCTTCCAGCTTGTTCATCAGCTGCTGCAGTTTTTCATCCAGCACCGTGCGGTCGCCCATGAACTTGATGCGGATATTGCGGTTCTTGTAGTCAAAGCCCTTCAGCAGATATTCGCCGAACAGCCGCATGATGGCGTTGACCTCTTCCAGCGGACGCTTCCAGTTCTCGGTGGAAAACGCATAGAAGTACACCGACGAAACGCCCAGTTCATCGCAGTAATCTGCGATATCGCTGAACACCTCTGCGCCTCTTTTGTGCCCGGCAGTGCGGGGCAGGCCGCGGTTCTTTGCCCAGCGGCCGTTGCCGTCCATGATGATGCCGATGGAAAGGCCCTCGGCAAATTCTTTAGGATGCGCCATTGTTTCCTCCCGGCAGCAACGCCGCCTTCAACAAAAGTGCCGCGCACTCTTCTTCAGCGCACGGCACCTCCAGTCTATTGCATCTGCGCAGATCAGACAGACATGATCTCCTTCTGCTTTTCTTCCACCGCAGCATCGATGTTCTTGATATACTTGTCGGTCAGCTTCTGGACATCCTCTTCCATGGTCTTCTGGCTGTCCTCGGTCAGCTCGCCGGCCTTCTTCATGGCCTTGGCCTTATCCATAGCCTCGCGGCGGATGTTGCGCACTGCCACCTTAGCCTCCTCGCCCAGCTTGGAAACTTCCTTTGCCAGCTGCTTGCGGCGCTCCTCGGTGGGAGCCGGGAAGTTCAGGCGGATGGTAGAGCCGTCATCAATGGGAGTGATGCCCACATCGCTGGCCATGATGGCCTTGCTGATGGGGCGCAGCAGAGTACGGTCCCACGGGGTAATGGTCAGGGTGCGTGCTTCGGCCACAGCCACGGATGCCACCTGCTGGATGGGAGTGGGGGCACCATAATAATCCACGCTGACCTTATCCAGCACAGCGGGATTTGCGCGGCCTGCGCGCACAGCGCCCAGTTCGCGGCCCAGATGTTCGACCGAGCTCTTCATCTTGTCTTCGTAAACCTTGGTGTTGCTGCTCATTGCGGTAGTCTCCTGTTCCTTTTTATCTTGGGGCTGCGCTGCAATGCGTCTGCCCTATAATGTATGTCGGCTGCAGGCGTTTCAGCCCTCGTAAACCAGTGTGCCCACATTCTCGCCCTGCACGGCACGGGCAATGTTGTCCGGGTCGGCCAGATCGAACACGAGGATGGGCAGCTTGTTGTCGCGGCACAGAGTGGCAGCAGTGCCATCCATAACAGCCAGCTGGTCTTCCAGCACCTTGGTAAAGGTGAGGGTATCATACTTCTTTGCGTCGGCGTACTTGTGGGGATCCTTATCGTAAACGCCATCCACCATAGTAGCCTTGAACATCACATCGGCGCTCACTTCCACAGCGCGCAGAGCGGTTGCCGTATCCGTGGAGAAGAACGGGTTGCCGGTGCCGCCGCCGAACACGGCGATCTTGCCCTCATCCATGGCGCGCAGAGCATCCTTGCGGGTAAAGGGCTGTGCCACCTGCGGCATGGTGATGGAGGTGAACACCTCGGTGGGGACACCCAGCTGCTCCAGCTTATCGGAAACAGCCAGTGCGTTCATCACGGTTGCCAGCATACCGATCTTATCGGCCAGTGTGCGCTCCATCTTGCCGCTGGAACGGCCGCGCCAGAAGTTGCCGCCGCCAACCACGATGCCGATCTGTACGCCCAGCTCGTGTGCTTTCTTCACGCCGCCGCAGATCGCGTCCATGGTGGGTTCGTCAAAACCCATGCCCTTTTCGCCGCCCAGTGCTTCGCCGCTGATCTTCAGAAGGATACGCTGATATTTCAATGCCATAATCCAAACACCACCTGTTTTTATCTTCCGTCAGGGCATAGGCATACCCTGGCATTTTTTACTATAGCTTATTTTACAATAAAACATCCATAAAGTAAACAGGAAATCTGCGCGGAAATCCGGAAGCTTTTATGAACGGCTGCGCAGACCGCGCAGCAGCTGCTTCATTCCGGGTGGAATGCGGCGGCTTTCCACCGCTTTCTGGATGGCTTTGTTGTGGGTCCACAGATCCAGCCGCTTTTCTGTGAGCCACGGCAGCGCGGCATCCGGCTGCTTCGCCAGTGCTGTGGCAAAATACCATGCCCGCATCATATTGATATAGTATTCCGTGCTGTGCACATCGGCCACCCATTCCAGATATTCCGGCCGGAATGCATCATCCAGATAATAGCGCATCAGCATCTCCATGCCATAGCGCACGGTGTATGCATCACCCGAATCCAGCCAGCGGCGAATGGGCACCAGCAGTTCCTTCTTGTGCTTTGCAAACACTTTGGGGCAAAAGCAGTCACAGGTGGCCCAGTTGTTGATGTAGGGCAGGAACGCTTCCGTTTCAGCCAGCGCCCTGTCGTAGTCCCGGATAAGTTCGATCAGAAACGCGTGGAGGTTGTTCTCTTCGTAGTATCCATGCGGCAGGGCCTGTAAAAACACTTCTGCCTGCGCTGTGCCTGCGAGCTGTTTTGCCAGCCTGCGCAGAGCCGGAACGCGCACGCCGATCACCGTTTCCGGCGGCACGGTGGGCATCAACGCACTGTGAAAGGTGCGGTATGTTTCATCCCGCAGGGCAAACAGCTGCGTACGAATGATCTCTGCTTCCGGCTCCATCCTCTCTCCCTCCGTTCTTTTCTATTGTAGCAGAGCCGTATGGAAAAGCAAGGCCGTTCCGGCATTCTTTTCCGGTGCTTTAAGGAACATACAAAAATTGGGCTGGACATTTGTGCCGGAACATGCTATAATATCGTTCGTAAATGCGGGCATCGTACATCGGCTAGTATATCAGCCTTCCAAGCTGAGGAGGTGGGTTCGATTCCCATTGCCCGCTCCAATAAAAAGAGCCTAGATCCGTTGAAATCTAGGCTCTTTTCTTTTACCATAACACACTATTTAACACACTTTTGATTTTTCAGTGTGTTATCAGCCCGGCTTTACCTCGATATGCCAGCTCTGTTTTTCAGGCGGCAGCGGTGCGCTCTCTTTGTCGTGGTTCCAATGCCGGTCAACGTCGCACAGCTCCAAAAAGCCATCTTTCAGGCGGTAACAGGCTTCTTCATCCGGGGCAGTATGGCAGCAGGGGCATTGAAAGCTCTCGTTTTCCTCGCTGTCTCTCCATAGCTGCCAGTCATAGACAACAAAAGTCCTTTTTGCAGTTCGGGCAGGTCAGATGCATTTCCAGCATGATTTTACGCTCCTTCTCTCGGATTGAAAAATAAGAATGGTCAAGGCATAGGCCGCTGCGTCTATCGTATGGTTGTCACGATCTGGCACGCTGGGCAGGAAATTGCCGTCCTTGTCCGCGTCATACTCGTATTGTGAAAACTCGCGGTAAACGTTGGGCGTGCGCCTGGGGTCAACAACAAGCGTCCTTTTTGCAGCCACTTGATGCGGTAGTTCACACAGCCGGGGCGCTTGATGCAAGGGCGGGCCTGCAGGCCGTATTCCCGTAGATCGTGCACGCTCTTGGGTTCTGCACAGTCGCAATAAATAACCTGTTCCGGGGCCGTTTCTGCGCCTGTGATGGGGTTCTTCCGGGGTTCTCCCACATGGTCAAGGCCGTGTGCCCGGATCTCGGCGGCAAGGGCTTCATTTGACAGGCCGCGCTTGTAAATCTCATCCGCAAAATAGATGGTTTCGGTGCTGCGGTCATAGTACAGCGCCACAACGGCAGCAGGGTCAGACGCAAAGCCAAAATCACAGCCCACATAGCGGTAACACTGCATTGCAAGCTCTTCGTCCGCGATCTCTCGCACTTCCAGCGTGGTGAAAACCTCGCCGCCGCTGCCGGTGGGAATGCCCAAATACTCATGCTCGTACACCTTCGGGTTTAGGCTCTGAATGCGCTGGGCTTCGTTCAGAAACACCCCTCCCAGCCATTCCGGGGGCACCTGGGTGTAATCCGTGTGCAGGGTCAATGCTTCCTCGTTGGGCTGCTGGATGAACTTATTTGCCCAGTTATTCAGGGACACAGGCGGGTTGAAGCTGCGGAACACCACAGGCTTACCGCCACGGCCCACGGACTGCATCACGCTGCGGACAAAATTTTCTCCGGGCAGCTCGGAAAATTCCTCGAACCACACCCACCGGCAAAAGCCCTTTGCAGGCTTGATAGACTTGATCTTGCTGTTATCGTCCAGCCCTCGGAAGATGATCTGTGCGCCGGTAGGAAGGTAGGTGCAGCGCATACGGGGACACGGTGCAGGCCCACAGGTCAGACACGCCCAGCGCGTCAATAGCCCATTGGATTTGTGCAAACACGGATTCCCTCAAGGTGCTGCCCCACCGCCTGAACACCACAGCAGAGCCGGTGCCGGTGGGGTCTTTCTGGATGCCGTCCACGATCTCCAACGATACAAAGGACGATTTGCAGGAGCCGCGCCCACCGGGAAGATTGTAGTAGGTGTGTGCATCGGCTGCTATATCCGCGTGGATAGCGTGGTATACAGCCGCTTCATGCTCGGTGGGGTCGATGCCCTGCACGCGCTCAAACGTGGCAGCTCTGGCCGCTTTCCGGGCCTGTAGTGCCCGGATGCGCTTTTCCAGTCGGTCAAGCTCCATTCGCTTCCACCTCGTTCAGCAGCTTTTCCAGCTCTGCCAGCTTCTTCTGCTGTTCGTCAATGCGGATGCAGTTTAGAACGCTGTTGCAGCAATTTGTGATAGCTGTTGCCCGCTGCGGGTCGATCTGGTTATTCAGCAGCATATTTGCGATCTTGGACAGCGTGCGGCGTACCTCTGCGGGAGTTGAAAGTTTGATCTTCAAATATACTCACCTCGATATAAAAAGGGGCGCACAGGTCAGCCCTATGCGCCCAGATGATGCCATATCAGGCGATTGCCTGATAATAGATGCCCTTTGCTTTGTTTTTCAGAACAAACGCGTCGTAGTAAATACGGCCCTCCACCAGACTGCCGGACAGGAAAGGCGGGTCAAGGTGAATCTTGTACTCTGCCAGTTTGACCGGGGCCACGGTAGCCACGGGATGCGCGATCATGAAGCCAAACTTCGCGGGCAGGCGGTTAGACGCGATCTTGACCACGTTCAGGCCGTCCAGCTGGGCAATAACGCCCTTCTTGCGCAGTTCTGCACCGATGTCCTGATTGTCGAAGGTGGCCTTGGACTGCTTCAGGAGCGTGTAGGTGGTCGGGGTCAGAATGAGCACGCGGTCAGATGCGGGTACCTCTGCATCATCCATCTGGGCGTTTGCCGTGATGATCTGCGTATAGATGCTTTCAGCGGTCAGGGCTGCGGCTTCCGGCTTAATGCCTGCATTTGCTGCCATCACGCTGTAAACATAGGAGTCAATCTCCGGGAACACCTTCTCACGCTGCTGGCGTGCCAGAGCGCTGGCGGCTGCAACCTGCATCTTGGTTTCGTCCGTGTCCATCTTGTCCACCTCGAAAGTGAACGAACGATCTTTGTTGATCGTGAATGTCTCGGTGGTGGCCTGCAGGGTGCTGATCGTGCCATACTGAGACTTGTTCCCCTCGAGAATGGGGCCGTTGCGGTTGAAGTCCTCCATATCGGTGGACTGCATCTTATACAGCTTGATGGTCTTTGCACCGTCAAAGCTGAAATCCTTGTTGGTTACAAGGCTGGTCTTGCTCTCGGAGTAAAACTGTTCGTCTGTATATGCCTGGAACTGGGTTGCTAACTCAATAGCCATTTATAGATCCTCTTTCAGTTGTTCAGACCGAAAGCCCGCTTTAACTCAGCGTCTTTGTCTTTGCCCTGAGAAAGCCACATCGGCGGGGTGTCCACCTTTGCGCCGGTGGTCGTGGTGGTGACGGTGTACCCGTTGCCGGTGACGCTCTGCACCGCCTTTACAGCAGTCTTGAACGCTTCCGGGTCGCTGGTGTCCAGCTTATCCAGCAGCGCCGCGCTGATATGGTTATCAGCCAGATACTGACGGCAGGCTTCCCGGGCTTCCCACTGGCTGGAAACGCTGGCTTTTGGTCTTCCAACGCTTTCCTCGCGGGCTTTCAGATCCTTTTTCTCGTGCGTCAAGGTCGCCCACGCGCTCGGCACTCTTGGAGCGCTCACGGGCAAGCCGATCTGCAACGATGGTATTTAGTTCGGATTGGGTAAACATCCGCTCAGAGCCGTTATTTTCGGCCTGCTGGGCGGCGCTGGGGGTAGGGTTGGGATTTTCCATTGATAGCACCTCATTTTCCGTATGAGTAGACGTAAAAAGCAGCAGGCGGCAAACCTTATGCCGCGCATGGTGCACCGGGGAAAGGAAAAGCCCGGTGCAAGGGGTATGTCCGCTCCTGCAATGCTGGGCGCTCTGATCGTGGGTCATGGCACACCCACAGCCAGACCGTGCAGCAAAGAGCAGTCAGGAGCCGGACGGCGCTATAAGCCGCCTGCTATGCTCAGTATACCACATTGTGTTGTAAAATTGCAAATATAATGCTATAAAATGTCATTTTATTGCCACATTGCGTTTTTTGCTGGGACAACTGTAGACTGTATGCACCGTAGCTCATACCCATAGCATCAGCCATTGCGGCAGCTTCACCCAGTGACAGCGGTTTTACCGTGTTCCGCATGGTATGCAGCCCATGCCAGAGTACGGACGCGGGCCCGTTCCTTTTCGTTCTGGGCTTCCCAATGCTGCACATTCAAGGCAGCGGCTTTCATTGGCAAAAATGCCACATCACAGCCCCACAGACAGGGCACTTCTTGAGCTTCGTTTTCGTCATGGTATAGAATGACCTCCGGCAAATAAAAACGAGCGCACAGCGGCTTGCTGGGCCGTCATACGCTCTTAGGGGTGGGGGTGGTGCTCTGTACTCCACGAACCACCGTTAAATTTTTACGCGTTGTAATGGTCTAAAAGAGCGCTTGTACTACGCTCATATTGTACCATAAAGAGGACTTAACTGCAAGAATTTTACCTTGTAATGTCATTTCGATTACCTGATTGCGGCTTCCATAGCTGCAATCTGTTTGTCCGTCAGCTCGTTGAGCTGGTCTTTCAGCCCTGCAACGTCGCATATAGCAGCACTCAGGAGCGAATCATACCGCGGGGCAGCTTCCCATAGAAACGTGATCTCGTCTCTTGTGTGGCTGCGGTCAAGGTTATTCGCTTTGTGGCTTTCTTCAAACCATTCTGCAAAAATCGACAGCAGATTGTGAATGTCCTCTACAGCTCCGGCCAACTGCCCATAATCCACATCATTCAGGCACATACTGTCAAGCCCCCTTACCGGATGCCGCTGAACCACATCACAGCGGCACCGAGGAAACAGACCAGGGCGAACGGTGCCACGCACGAAAATTGATAAGCGGTGTAACCAAACATTGAAAAATCCTCCACATTTTGATAAAATAGAGGGCGGGAAACATTACTGCAATGCGTTGTCCCGCCACTTGCCGCCCGTCCCTGTTGGCGCAGGGAAAGGCGGCTTTCTGTTTGTCGGCGGTCTTGTGGGCTTACTTCTTGGGCAGGTCGTTCACCTCAACGGACAGAACAGGCACACCGCCGGTGGTCACTTTCGGAGTGATAACCAGCTCCATGCTGGGTTCTTTGGCGTGCTGCTCATCCTGAAACAGCAGAACAATGCCCTCGCTGGGGTCACACCCATCTTCCTCATGCAGCGGCTTCAGCAGGCCGAAGTAGTCGGGCAGCATCGAAGAAATAGAATCGGTGTCAAGATCAACGTCCGGGTTAAAGCCGGGCGTATAGTTGATGTCGGGCAGTCCCAGTGCTGCACGCACCATCACAGGGTAACGCGTAGCCAAACGATAGGCATTCAGCTGCGCCGCGTCTGCACACTTCCGTGCCAGCTCTGCCAGAGTAACCACCGCCTGCCCATCAACTGCCAGCAGTTCCGCTGCGTCCAAGAAGTCGGCGTATGCGCGGTGAAACTCTGCGCTGACCCCATAGCTGATAGATTCATCAAACTTAACGTGTTCTTCAGCAGCGCGCTGGTTGTCGTTGACGGTCTGGGGCTGCTGTTCTTCCTCACAGCCGAACGCACCAACCACAGAGCCATCATGCTTGATTGTGAGGGTGTCCACATAGTCCTCATTCGCGGATTCAAAGCCCAGCATGATGCAGCCATCTTCGTTACGGGAAGCGGTCAGAAACTTCTCGCCGTTCAAGCTCTCGCTGATGGTGTCAAATGTCGGTGGTGTTCAAAAAAGTTCTTCATTGTTTTGTCCCTTTCTGTGCCCTACGGGCACGCTTGAAAATTTATACACGGCCAGTCTAGGCCGGGTCGGCTTAGTTGGTGCGGGTCATGCGCTCCACATAGATCCAGATCAGGCGCAGTTTGCGCAGATCAGCCTTTTCCAGCAACTTCGTAATAGCGGCAATGTAACCGCTGCGGTCGGTGTTCTCGTTCATGGTGTTATCCCCTTTCCTGCTTCATCAGTGCTTGCATTTTCGCCATTTTCTGCGCTGCTGCCTGCCGCCGGAAGTTCTCTCCGGTAAAACAGATAGGGACGCACATTTCCAACAGGCGGTCATAAATGCGGGCGTGGGCAACGTCCTGCGGGTCTTTCAGCTCGCCCAGTGCAAGGTTTGTTGTGACGATGAGCGGGCGCTGATTGCGGTATCGGCTGTCTACGATGTTGTAAATCTGCTCCAGCGTGTAATCTGTTTCCCGCTCAATGCCGAAGTCGTCAATGATGAGAAGCGGATAGCTGCACAGGCGATCTATAACATCGTTTCGGTTGTTCCCGCACCCGTTCAGGTCGTTCACAATCCTGGCTAAAGTTCGTCATGCAGACGGCTGTGCCCTGCTCCATCAGCGCATTTGCGATGCACCCGGCAAAAAAGCTCTTGCCAGTGCCCACCTTGCCCCACAACAGCAAGCCGATGTTTTCACGCTCAAACGTCCCGCCACTGTGTGACGTAGTTCCGGGCATATCCCATCTGCGGGTTCCGCCCATTGTCGTTCCGAAAAATTCCAGCTCTCCATTGAAACATCCGAAAAGCCGTTTACTTTGAGTGTGCGGAGCTGTTGCTCGCGCCGTTCCTGTTCGCGCTGCTGCCGCAAGGTGGCGCGCTCGTTCGCTTCGCAGTCGCACGGTATCCATACAACGGCTTCTCCCGTGGTCTTACGGATGTAATCCGGGGCACGCATCTGCCTGGGCGCATGGCACTTGCCACAATGCAGCAGGCCATCTTCCCCGGTGTAGTCGTCCGCTTTGGCTTCTCCCTCATTGCGCTGCAAGAGCGCAGAAAGGGCGTTCATGGTGTGGTTCATAGGCTCTCTCCTTCCCTGAATGAGTAATCAGGCATCCCACTGCTGCGGGGCTTCTGCTGGTTTCGATCTCGTGCAGCCCACACTCGCAGGGTAGCCGCATGGCTCTTGTACTTCTTCCCGGTGCTCTCCATGTAAGCGGATAGCTGCTCTATCAGGTTGTCCAGATATGGAATGTCTGCGCTCAACTTCTGATACTCTGCATCGGTCAACAAAACATTGCCATAGCTGCCGTAGCTCTGACGGGCAAGCGCCACTCTCTTATTAGTCTGTTTTTTTATCAGTCTGTTTCTTATTAGTCTGATTAGGTGCCGCTTTTCCGGCTGTCCTTCGTCCGTTTTCCCGGCTATCACAAGGCCGCTTTTCCGGCTCAACGATAGCCGGTTTTCCGGCTGACGTTTGGCCGGTTTCCCGGCTATCTGGCAGCAGTACATAAATAGTGTTCGGTGCGGAAAAATTGCGCTTTCGCTCAATCAGTCCGGCGCTGTCCAGCTCATGCAAAGCGTCTTTTACCGCCGTGATGCCTTTGCGTGTAGCTGCCGCAATATGGGCGATTGGAAAGATGATGTAAATTCGGTTCTGTTTATCAATCCAGCCGTGTTTTTTAGATAATGAAGTTCTATCAAGTAGAAGGGAATAAACTAGCTTTGCAGTCTGGCTTATATCCACATCCAGAAGAAAACACGGGAATTTGATAAATTTTGGTTGTGCGGTGTCCTTGTTCAGGTATTCGGGAATAGAGCATCACCCGGCTTTCGGTTTCGGCTCGTCCTCAAAAAAAGTATAAGCCGATTTCGCTTGTGGGGATGTCCAACGCCTTGCACAGGCCTGCTATATCCCGCGCGGTAAAAGGCAGCCTGCCGGTCATGCGTGCGGTCAGCGTGCTGGGTGGTATGCCTGCCCGCCGGGCGGCTTCTGCCTGGCTTAGGTCCAGCTCTGCAAACCGCACGCGCAGTTTGTGAAATTTGCGATACATCGTTACACCTCGCCTTCCATCAGTTCTTCCAGCGGAACACCCAGTGCGGCAGCAATGCGCCGGGCGCTGTTGGTGCTGATGCCGCGTTCATTGCGGGCAGACTGAACAGTTGACAGCCCGCACATAGCCTTGTTGGCCAAGTCCATGCTAGTCAATCGTTGCCGCTTCATTTCCGAAACGATCTTCACACAATCCAGCTTCACGGTATGTGTCTCCTTTCTGCAGTAGTATCACAAACGATAAACACGTTTTTGCAAACGCTTTATCGTTCACAAGTAGTATAAACGATTTTGACGTTCAAGTCAATAGCTTTTCTTGAAAAACTCGTTCAATCATTTGATATACTCAACGCAAAAGGGGGCTTGTTACAGTTGGCAAACGGAAATGAGTATCTATATAACAAAATTGACGACCTTTTAGCTCAAAAAAATATGAGCCGCCGTCAACTCGCAAAAGCGATTGACGTACCACCCACTACACTGCAATCAGCATTCGAGCAAAAAAAGTAATATTTCTATCGAACGACTAAAGAAAATACATTGCCGTTCTGGATGCACGGTATGAAGATGTTTATTCCCCCCGAACAACTAAGTGCTGCTATCATACACAATATAAAATGTGGGCTTGAAGGTGATTTATCAAAAGATGCTTGGTCAGAAGGTGCAAAAGAACTGCACACTCCAGCATGGGAAAAAAGCCCGCCGGGCGTTTTAATGCGCTGCCGAACGACTGGCAAAAAGAC
>ENA-OQCV01000323-OQCV01000323.1-human-gut-metagenome-genome-assembly--contig:-NODE-323-length-13616-cov-2.172733_pt1 | contig 13616 bp, 19 predicted proteins | sample MGYA00242766_ERZ504592 | MGnify/ENA primary metagenome ERZ504592 (study PRJEB26092, sample SAMD00036315) | human gut metagenome | host: Homo sapiens | study: EMG produced TPA metagenomics assembly of...
CCTGAAACAAAAACTTATGACTATAAACAGAATATTTCAAAACGGAATAAAAACACTTATGAGAACTGAGAAAAACCACCAAATCCACTTTCTCAAATATCATTTGTTCCATCTTATATGCCTGTACCGCCAAAATGGGCAACATAAACCTTCTATCCACCTGATTCTAAAATCCGATAAAGTATCTATATTATAAACCAGATGACGGATTTGTGGATGAATATCACTAAATTTGAGTGCAGCCAATACCCCTTCAATAGGATTGCAAATAGATAAGAAAACATCAATCTCTGATAAATCGACCTGCTTTATTTGCTCATAATAACAGTTTACAAGCCGTTTATACACATGAGGATATACAAACAATTGCTTTATTTTATATAACTTTTGGATTAGGAATCCTAATTTTGGACTTTAGAGCAATTAAAACTCCGAACGCCTTCGATATCTTTAACTTTAACTCCATCGTCCACTCGATTTATGACGATGCACTGATGCCCCGGCAGTTTGAAACCTATCAACCAGACTTCGCAAGCAGACGCTGTTTGCAAGGGGTAAAGGATGATAATTATCGGCTAATATAAGAAATTTCATATTTATGTATTAAAAAATTTGGAATCAGTTGGAAGCATTCTATTCAACTTACGAAACTTGCCAAAGACTGACAGACAGAAAGCTATCATTATAAATAACGGGAGCCCATCATACAGCGAAAATGACTTGCAAAATGTCAACGTATAGTACGCAAAAGCTCCAGTTACACAATAGAACACATCACTTTCATGCATCTGATTAGCCAATATCCTAGATTGGATGAATCCCTTCGAAACATGCCATAGTGTCATAGCCGATATGATGATTCCCAGCAATCCATACTCTCCTATTATCTGAATAAAAACTATTATGAGGATAAAAGTGAATAGCACTATCATAACGGAAAGCTTCAATACCACCACCGACTATAAACCATAACCGGTTTTTAAATTTCGGAAAGTGCCTTTGACCATAATTCCCATCTATCTTCTTCTTCTGTTGATTCTAACAAGTTAAGCATTCTGCTTGTAGCATAATCATGGGCATTCTCCAAGTAGTAGATAAAAACAAATATAAAACTCCTAAAACAGAGGAACCAGCAACCAAGTGACATATCTACGTCCATTCTTCATAAAAAGAAATATCAACAAGGAGATTATAGGAGGAAACAACAACACACCTCTTGCCATAAATCCGACCAATGCCACAAAATACAATGCTGATATTGCAATCCATAATACACTCATAATCACCCTCCCTCCTTTCTTACTGATTGCATTCAAGCTCTTAATAAGGGTCATCGTCAGAGCCAGTCCTAACGGAAGCGTAGCATTCAGATAGTTCAATCCACTACCCAAGGCCTTATCCGCAATATTTGGAAAAAGTATCAATATCAAAGCATAAACTACATTAATCACAATTATGCTATTAAGCGTTCGCTTTATTTTTTCCTATAGGCATTGCAACTGTCCAAATACTAATGCCAAAAGATAAGACGAATTTCAAATAGATTGAAAAAATCTGCATCTGATGGTATCCACAACAATGAGAATGAAGCATATATGAGAATAAGAATTATAAAGAGCATGAATTTCCTAACTGTCCCATCCGTATTCAACACTCGTTGAAAACTATTTTATATTTTGCAATAAGAAATATCAGGCACAACAAATACAGCCCATATAAAATAGCTGTCGTTTCTCCCAAACTTAACACTACACGAATACAATTGATGCATATCACTAATGCAAGAAACAACACTTCAATGTTATTTTCAAAATAACCAGAGATTCTCATCGCTCAAAAATTTTACAAGTTATTTTCGAACAATTCTATATGTTTTTTACAACAATATCAGATTGAGCACGTTTTTTTCAACATCTCTGTAGATTGGGCTTGGATTAAACTTGACAATTCCTGGTCATCTAACTTCAACATAGCCTCATATATGGAAACAGGATTCGTAATGTCACATAATAATCCATATTTTCCATGTCCTAAAACTTCGGGAACGGCTCCTGAATCATTGCCACCCACACATGGTATACATCGCGACATGGCCTCCAATAATATATTTCCAAATGTTTCTTCCAATGCCGGATGAACCAAACACGACATTTGGTCAAGCAATTCCATCAATTTACTATGAGATACTACTCCGTGCATAACGACACCACTAAGCAATCCATTTTGTTCCCATGTCTTATAAACTGCGCTTTCTTCATCATAATTACCTACCAAATGCAGGGTAGCATCCGTATACTTTTGACGATACATAGCAAAGGCATCCAACAACCTTCTTATATTTTTACGAGGGCTAAACAAACCTGTAGCAATAGAAATTATCCGGTGCTTTGTCTGATATTTCTTACATTCCAATATCCATCGTTTATCAATAGGATTCGGTATAACTGGCACATTTTTTTGCCGGATATGAACCTTTTATCATGGAGAATGTGTAATTTGAATTTGCGATAAAGGTTATATCTTTGTGAGCCATAACTTTTCTGAAGTTGATATGCTTAAGTTTCCAATCAAAAAAATTCCGTACACTCTTCTGCACTGTCATCTGGTATGGGCACCAATCACGCACAGTATCATACACTAGTATATTCTCTGAAAAATATGATGCAGCTCTACCATATTCATATGTCCAGTGGGCATGTAAAATGTCAATATCGCATATCTCTTTTTTAATAACTTCAGCTATTCTTTGAGGCTGATAAAATTGACCTATTGTCAATTGTCTGCTACCTATCAACTTTGGGAAAATACCAGATGGTATTAGAAACACTTTCACATTGCGGCCTTTAATGACTTCATACGAATTTGAGGTTGTTAATGTAAAAGTTTTCAATTTATGCCCCTGACTTAGGAATTCATAAGCCATAGTATTTACAGCTGTTGCAGCTCCATTGATAAACGGTACTTCAACTTCTTCTAAATAATCTGCAATAGATGCAGGATTGAATGGTCCTACTATACCTATTCTCATATCATTTATTATTTTTAATTTTACCACAGACAAAACCTATCATGAGTTCTTTTTCTCTCTTGTTTAACCCACAAAGCAGGCAACTGAGTAAAGTAATTAAAAATGAAACTATTGCCTCAAAAAGCCACATTTCATTACAAAGTACGAATACTTTTACAACTAACACGGTAATAGTACATGCAACTGCCAATACGAATAATATCGGCAAAATAACTTTATAAAAATACAGGCTCATATTTATCTGCAATATTGAGGATACAATATATATTCTAAAAATCAGTGCAATAAAAAACTATCAAGGACATTAATAGTATTGAAGTATATGCCGGTGCCCCCAAACATAAATATGAATATACATAAAGGAATAAAAGTGAGTGTTATCAATCCAACAACAACCTGGTATTTTTTTATATTGCCGGTGGCCCTTACCGCCATTGTTATCGGTTGTTCCAGAACATTCACCAGTGAATAAACAATCATATATTGACAAAATTTCAACATTTCCTTAGAAATTTGTTCTTCTCCTAACCAAAATTCAAGTAAAGGCTCTATCACTACTATAAGGGGTGCTGATATAACCAAAAGCATAAAAAAATGAATAACGGGAACTATTCAAAACTAAAGAACGCATTTAGGTCAATATCCCCTGCTGCATAAGTTTTAATAATTTGCGGAGTTACAGCCATATAAAAGTTTTGAGAGAACTGGTTAATTATTCCATACACCTTATCTGCCACGGCTTTTGCCGCATTTACCAGCGGACCGAAGAAGTAGTTAAGGACCATTGCCTGACCTTGAAGGTTCATTACTCCGGTCAATGAACCAAATAGATTCCAACCAGAATAAGAAATCAATTCTTTAATACTGTCCCAATTCCAGCATTTAACATATCTACAATATTCCAATTTTTTTTACTACAGTATATACACATTGCAACTAATACAGTAATGCTTACGATGCTCATTAAAAGTGCATAAATGATAAGATGGTCTATATGAGTATATGATATGGCTATAGCAATTCCAAGATAAAGTACAGCTTCAGCAATTCCTATATATGCGTAAGCTCCCATTTTCTCATACGCTATAAGTGAAGACCTATATGGTACAGAAAAAGTATTTACTCAAAAAAGTGATAAGTGAAAAATGAAAAACACATTGAGCTGCTTTTATCCTTTCGGGTGGAATAGTCATGAATCTACTTATGTAAAGCGGACCTGCTACTTCAAGAATTATTACGGCTACCACACAGAAAATCAAATAAACATTTATCAGCAAGCTAAACATCTGATTGGTATTTCACCCCATCATTCTTTTTCCTAAATAATACGTTAGATAACGTTGAGTTGCAGAAGATAATGTTGCAGTCAGAAAACCCATAAAATTTACAACACCGCCAACAACATTATAAATGCCGAAGTCCTCAACACCTAATACTTTTAGAACTACCCTTGCCGTATATAAAGACAATACTGTAGTGCAAAAGCATTCTAAAGTAAAGATATGATGTATTCTTTGCAATTCGCTTATTATTGGCCGTACTATTTGCAATCATTGTTATATTGCTTTCTTGTTTGCTGGCAGTATTTTATTAATCCACACAAAACGAATATCCAAACTATATTTGCCAATATATAGTATGCTCCTCTTTTGAAAAGGGGAAGCAGTAAACACCAGGGTTGTCACCATTCCATTTCCTATGAAACATTCTAACGATTTGCTTCCGAACCAACATAAGAATTTCACTATCCTTGGTTGTAAAAGGTTATCCAATATAAAGCAAAGTGAAAGCAGTAGCACCGGCGCATAAAATGTGGCAGTAGCAAATTTTAACCCATTGGCAACAGTCAATTCCTGCAATCCGACACATAACAGAAGTGGGAATGATAGTTTTTGAATATTTCCTTTGTGAATGAAATATAGCAATCCTAATGGAAAAAACAGGTATCCTTGATACTAAACACGCATAATGCCAGTCCATATTTCGAAAAAGCATCATCACAAGGAACGATAATATTGCTACAACACAAAACGACTTATTGCCAAAATTTATTGAAACATGCGATATAGCGGGGGGGGGGTGAAAAATATACAACAATATCAGCGATGGTATAAACCAAAGCAGATGTCTGCCTCCCATACCCCAAAATGTCAGTCCGCTAATATCACAAACGGAATCCCATACACCTAATCTTTCCCCATTGTATCTTCCTATACACCATTTCAACAAGTTAGAAATAACGAAAAGCGGATAGACCCTATTCAGACGCCTTAAATAAAACTGCAACAGCGTATACTTCTTTAAAGAGAAACTACATCCAAATGCACTTAGGAAAAGGAATAAGTCAACCCCAATATAACCTCTACCAAATAAAGGTGTAAAACCACTATGATAGAGAAGTATATATAAAATTGAAAATCCAAAAACAGCCTCTCTGTTTTTATCAGACTACCGTATATATATTCTGACAAATGACTTATTACTGAATTACTCATGATAAACTTTACTTCTTATTTTATTACCCGGTTGACTTTTATTATTTTCGCCGGCACTCCAGCCACAACGGAACTTGATGGAATACTTTTTGTTACTACAGCTCCCGGTGCAATTATGACATTATCACCAATTACAATTCCATTCCCTATAATGCGACTACCACTATTTATCGTGACATTATTTCCTATAATCGGAGCAACTCCATTTCTATCCTTATACCCTATCACAACATCAGGTCTAATTGTACAATTTTCTTCAATTCTTGAATTTCCGTTAACAGTTAAATATAACAAAAATCCCCCCTCATCTGCACTTTCTTGTATTGTGATAACACTCGCATCTTCTAAGAGTTTGTATATATTTCCATATATATAATTGATTACTTATCGGAGTGCTTAACAGCCTGTTTAGAAACCATTTTTTATCCCCAATTTCCCAGATATGATTTGATAATTCAGCGAGTCTTGAAATAAGAACTCATAATAACTTTTCTTACTATTAATCATTATTCAATTACAATTATTCTGTGGACAACATAGCTCTTGACACCCGACACGAAAGTGGGAACCATCTTATTTTCTCCACACCATCTTATTCACAATTCCGACATAACTCTGGATAATCTTGACTACCTTGGTGCTAACATTCTCATCTACATAGTCTGGTACTGGGATACCGTGCTGATTGTCCTTGCAAAGTTCAACGGCAGTATCTACTGCCTGAAGCAATGATTTCTCATCAATACCTGCAATAATAAAATCCCCTTTATCTATTGCCTCCGGACGTTCTGTAGAAGTACGGATGCAGATGGCCGGGAAAGGATGGCCGACACTTGTAAAGAAACTGCTTTCTTCGGGAAGAGTGCCGCTGTCACTGACTACGGCAAAGGCATTCATTTGCAAACTATTGTAATCGTGAAAGCCGAGGGGTACATGCCGGATAACTCTTTCATCAAGTTTAAATCCGCTCACAGCAAGACGATTGCGGCTACGAGGGTGACAGCTGTACAATATAGGCATGTCGTACTTCGCTGCCATCTTATTAATAGCATTGAACAAAGACAGAAAATTCTTCTCTATGTCTATATTCTCTTCTCTATGGGCAGATCAAAAGGATATACTTGCCTTTCTCCAACCCAAGACGTTGATGCACATCGCTTGCCTCGATTTCCGTAAGGTTTTGGTGGAGCACCTCTGCCATTGGTGAGCCTGTGACGTATGTACGTTCCTTGGGCAATCCACAATCTGCAAGATAACGCCTTGCGTGTTCCGAGTATGCCATGTTCACATCCGAGATGATATCCACAATGCGGCGGTTAGTTTCCTCCGGCAGACACTCGTCCTTGCACCGGTTACCGGCCTCCATGTGGAAGACAGGAATATGAAGACGTTTGGCTCCAATAACACTCAAGCAGGAATTGGTATCACCAAGAACAAGCACTCCGTCTGGCTTGGCAGCTGCAAAAAGTTTATATGAACAATTAAGGATATTTCCGCATGTTGCACCGAGATCATCGCCTACCGCATCCATATATACCTCCGGTTCTAAGAGTTTCAAATCTTTGAAAAACACTCCGTTGAGGTTATAGTCATAGTTCTGGCCCGTATGGGCAAGAATCACATCAAAATACTTGCGACACTTGTTGATTACTGCTGCAAGGCGGATAATCTCCGGTCTTGTGCCAACGACAATGATGAGCTTGAGTCTGCCGTTGTCTTTGAATTTTATATCTGAATAATCTAATTTCATCGTTTTACTTTTCTACTGGATCAAAATAGGTATCAGGACAATCGGGGTTGAAAATCTCATTGCAGTACATCACTGTCACAAGATTCTCCCGATTACTCAGATTAATGATGTTATGGGTATAGCCTGGAAGCATGTATACGGCTTGTATCTTGTCACCGCTAACTTCATAGTTCCATACTTCGCCGGTGCCTTCCTTCCTCATCCGGATAAGACCATGACCACTGACTACTATGAAAGTTTCCCACTTGCTGTGATGCCAGTGCTCGCCTTTTGTGACTCCCGGTTTGCTGATGTTGATACTCACCTGCCCACAATTGAGAGTATGCATAAGCTCTGTGAAAGAACCTCTCTCATCAACTTTCATCTTCAGGTCATATATAGCCTTTCCTTTCGGAAGATAGGAAAGATATGTTGTCATAAGCTTGTATTTCAGACTGCCATGTGGTATTTCTACCATATTAATTCCAGCGACATTAGACGCTGCATTGGCGCAGTCATTGATGATATCGACAATCTCTCCAAGTGTTATCTTATGCGTTATAGGGACATAGCAATATTTACCGCTTTCAGCCGGAACAGCCTCCACCCCATTAAACTCACAACGATGCTCCTTGCCTAAAAGCGCTCCTATCATCTCATCAACGAGATCGTCGATATAGAGAAGTTCCATTTCTACACTACGGTCATTGACCTGTATAGGCAGGTCATGGGCAATGTTGTTGCAGAATGTGGCAATAGCACTATTGTAGTTGGGACGACACCACTTTCCAAATAGGTTCGGGAAGCGATAAACGAGCACTTTGGCTCCTGTTTCCTTGGAAATAGTCGAAAAACAGTCCCTCACCGGCCTTCTTGCTTTTGCCATATTCGGATGTGCCGAAACGACCTGCAAGAGTGGCTTGGATAGAGCTGGATAGCATGACCGGACACGTATTCACATGTTTCTTCAAAGCATCAAGAAGTGTACTTACAAAACCCAAATTGCCCTGCATAAACTCTTCCTTATTTTCCGGACGGTTTACTCCGGCAAGATTGAACACAAAGTCACACTTTCCACACCATTCGTCAAGTTGCTCTGACGTTGAGTCGATGTCACATTCATACACTTCATCTATCTCAACCCCGGCATACCATTTGGCCTTGCCGCTCTTGATATTATTGAGTTGGGAACAAAGGTTTCTTCCTACAAACCCCTTGGCTCCTGTTACAAGTATCCTCATATTATTCCGAACGATAATCGCGTGACTTTGCTTTAGGCTGTAATCCCAGATCTTCACGAATGAAGTTGAGCTTCAGCAAGAGTTCCTTCATTCCCCCACGTCAAGACGGTGGGTATTGTGGCTGTGATAGTCATCTATGCGACTAATGGCATCATCTCCCTCTGTGAAGTACTTGTCGTAGTTGAGGTCGCGAGAATCGCAAGGAATACGGAAATAGTTGCCCATATCTTCCGAACGGAGCATCTCCTCGCGGGTTACGAGTGTCTCATACAGTTTCTCGCCATGACGCGTTCCGATAACTTTCACTTCCGTCTCACCATACTTCGAATCCACCTCGCTATATACTTCTTTCAATGCTTGGGCTAGTACGTCGAGTGTTGCCGCAGGAGCCTTCTGAACAAAAAGGTCACCGTTCTGACCATAGATGAATGCATAGATAACCAGGTCAACAGCGTCATCGAGAGTCATCATATAGCGAGTCATATTCGGATCGGTAATGGTGATGGGCTTGCCCTCCATCATCTGCTCTACCCAGAGAGGAATAACCGAACCACGGCTTGCCATCACATTGCCATAACGTGTGCAGCAGATGGTTGTCTTGGCATTTGCTCCAAGAGCACGCCCCTGAGCGATTGCCACTTTTTCCATCATGGCTTTGGAGATGCCCATAGCATTAATCGGATATGCCGCCTTGTCTGTCGAAAGAACCACCACATTCTTCACTTCGTGGGCGATGGCTGAAAGAAGCACGTTGTTCGTCCCCTCCACATTGGTACGCACAGCCTCCATCGGAAAGAACTCACAAGAGGGTACCTGCTTCAATGCTGCTGCAGAGAACACATAATCCACTCCAGCCATAGCAAAGTCAACCGCCTCGCGATTGCGCACATTACCGATATAGAACTTTACCTTGTGCGCTACATCCGAACGGTTAGCCTGCAGGAAATGGCGCATATCATCCTGCTTCTTCTCATCTCTGCTAAGGATTCTAATTTCCTCAATATCGCTATCCAAAAAGCGACGAAGGACAGCATTTCCGAAGCTGCCTGTACCACCTGTTATCAACAGGACTTTATCCTTAAATATATCCATATATTTTATCTATTTTACGAATGAGTATAACAAGGCTACTGTCTGGTAAGCGTTCTACAGCACCCATTATGATATAAATCAAACAAATAAACTTTGGAGATAAGTACTCAATTAGGGCATCCCCCTTTGAAAGGGCACTTTTCAGTGCCCTAAAACGAGTTTGTTAATTAATCAGTTTAAATTTAACATTGGCTGGTAGCCAAAGTGATTTTGTTAGGAAGCATGTTAACATAATCCCTGCCCCCGTTAAAGATATTTTTTGCAAAAAAAGTTCCGATGAAGTCCAGATAAAACAGCCATGAGACAAAGCCTCCGTCTGGTACTAAAAGTAAAACCTTTTCAAGATCTTCACTGCTATACATAATTCTATAAATTTAGTTGGCAGCGAAGTTATTCCTTTCAATTAATAGCCATTTTTTAGACTGCTTACTTTTCTTCAGTTATCCCAAAAGTTGTTTTTGAATTAGAAAGATAAGAAAAAGAGGCGGCTACCTACTCTCCCGCTTTTGCAGTACCATCGGCGTTAGAGGGCTTAATGACTCTGTTCGGAATGGGAAGAGATGTTCACCTCCACTATGAACCGCCATAGATAAAAATTACCAAAGTAGCGTAGGCTACCAAGCAGCAGAAAATAGCGTAAACGAGAGAATTGTTGCAGTCTATGCTATCTTAAGTGGCAGAACGAATCCACAAGATATAAGCCAAAATATCAGAGATATCAAACTTATGATAACCAATAACAGCAGTAATATTTCTATCACCCAATCAATCATTGTTTTCGGCCTCAAACTCTAATCAACGATTAAGCTTCTAATGTGCAAGCCATAACTGACTACAGCAAAAGCATCAGCACATGGATTCAGCTTGTTAAGTAAACTCAATGCAATAGAGCATCCACCAGTCACATTCTCAATAGTTGTTAACGTAGATTTCGCTACGGGATCTGCCTAGCAACTTTGTGCTGGCAAATCCTAACAGTTTTTAAATTTTTCCATAACTTAAACTTTTAAGGATTTATAATTATTATCTTAAATATTCCTCTTGCGAGGTTTTACTTTTGTATATTTATTTATCACAAATCTAATAGTACTTCGCATACCACTCAGCGAAAACTCTAAGACCGTCACGAAGCGAGGGCGATGGCCTAAACCCAAAATCCTCCTCTAGCGGAGTAGTATCTGCAAATGTCACAGGTACATCACCTGCCTGCATGGGTACCAATTCTTTATGTGTTTCGAAATCATAATCCGCAAGTAGCACACCCACGCGAATCAACTCCTCCTGAAGAACGCACACCTGCCTGAGCCGCGAGATTTACAACAACGGATATCTTGTTCTCCGTAAAAATATTCTCTAATGACGTTCTATCAGCAATCGAAGTCTGATAGAACTGCCAGTCGCAACCTAAAGCCTCAATCTCTTTTAGGCGTTCATACTTGATATTCACATCGTAATAATCGGTAATGCTATCAATGCCGATTACTTTGATGCTATTTATATCCTTAAAAAGGCGCTTCACAAGATTAGAACCTATAAAACCGGCAGCACCTGTCACGAGGACTGTTTTGCCCTCCAAATTTACATTATATGTTACCATAGATTAATCGCGCTTAAAAATGTCGCGAGTATATACTTTCCCTACCACATCATCGAGGCAAGAGTCATAACGGTTGGCAATGATAGCTTTCGACTTTTTGTTTGAACTCATCGAGGTTGTTGACTACCTGACTGCCGAAGAAACTGGTGCCGTTCTCAAGAGTAGGCTCGTAAACAATCACCTCTGCACCATTTTGCCTTGATACGTTTCATGATGCCCTGAATCGCAGATTGACGGAAAATTATCTGAATTTGACTTCATAGTTAGGCGATAAACACCTACTACACACTCATGCTCTTTGTTCGCATCCCATACGGCATTCTCATTGTAGTAGCCAGCCTTGCGAAGAACAGCATCTGCTATATAATCCTTACGAGTGCGATTTGACTCTACAATCGCTGTCATCATATTTTGGGGTACACTCTCATAATTTGCAAGGAGTTGCTTAGTATCTTTTGGTAAACAGTAACCACCATAACCAAATGATGGGTTATTGTAGTGAGTGCCAATACGAGGATCGAGACCAATTCCCTGAATGATGGCAGCTGAATCCAAACCTTTTACTTCAGCATAGGTATCAAGCTCATTGAAGTAACTTACACGAAGGGCAAGATAAGTATTGGCAAAGAGTTTGACTGCTTCGGCTTCTTTCAGTCCCATAAAGAGAGTATCAATGTTTTCTTTAATGGCACCTTCCTGAAGAAGCTTAGCGAATATCTCAGCAGACTCTTTCATGTGATTACCTTGAATCTTGCGGATTGCTTCGTTCTCCTCCTCCCATTCAACAGACATCATCTTTGGATAACCCACGATAATACGTGAAGGATAGAGATTGTCTTCAAGAGCTTTCGATTCACGAAGGAACTCAGGAGAGAACAAAAGGTGGAACTTACGACGTTTTCCATCTGGTAATGGTACCATCTGAGCAAACTTCTGAGCATACTTCACATAGAGGGAACGACAGTAACCAACTGGAATGGTTGACTTGATAACCATTGTTGCTTCAGGATTCACTGATAGTACAAGGTCAATAACGTCTTCTATATGATGTGTATCGAAGAAGTTCTTAGCCGAATCGTAGTTTGTAGGAGCTGCAATAACCACAAAGTCTGCATCCTTATAAGCAGATGCCCCATCAAGAGTTGCAGTGAGGTTCAGTTCCTTCTCCGCAAAATACTTCTCTATATATTCATCCTGAATTGGAGATATACGATTGTTAATCTTTTCCACCTTTTCAGGTATTACATCAACGGCTGTCACCTTGTGATGCTGTGACAACAAAGTAGCAATGCTCAAACCTACATAACCGGTACCAGCAACTGCTATTTGCAAATCTTCAAAGTTTCTCATATTTCTGTCTTTCTTCAACCTTATGCTTTCACTCCTCCAGTTCTTCCCACGGATAAGGATTATCCACCACATTCCAAAACTCGTTAACCGCTTCTTGCTGTTCTGCCGTGAGCGATGCGGAATTCCAGGAAGCAATGATAGAACGGCCCTCGTCGGCCAAAGGCTCATCGAAAACCTCTCCATAACAAGCCGTAAGCAAACGGAGTTTCAACAAAGAGGAAGGAAGGGTATCAAGGGTATCCCAGCAACGCCTCAATACCTCCTGCACATGCTGCTGTTTTTCACCATGGTCAATGAACGAGGCACTATACCCTTTCAAGAGAGCAAGACAGACATTTGCCTGCTCCTCCACCGTAGTGCCCCAGATACTGGAATTATACAAAGTTGTGGTCAAGCGATAGACTTCGCTGTTACGACGGGACAAGTCATCACTATAGATAGGACTCCCGTCCATACCCAAATACATCAGATCGTGCGCAGCACGCTGAAGGAGGAGTGCTTCTTCTAAAAGAGACATGATTAATTAAAAATTATAAATTAACAATTAAAGACTAGCGGATTACTTCGATGAGATCCGGATGGATGGTCGCCATAGCAACGGCAATGATACCTTGTATAGCAATTACTACACGACGATCACGGGCACCTTTTACTTTTAGAAAACACCTTCTTGGCCCTCGAAGTCGCCACCGGTGATACGGACTTTCGTACCTTTGGAGAGATTCAGTTCTTCGGGTTGGAAATAGAGAAGATGGTCATTGTAGGTACCGGCGACGGCTATGAAACGCTGCATATCATGGTCGGGAATGATTATTTTCTGACCGCTACGGGTATCAGTAATATATTGCAAATAAGTAATTTGGAGACTTAAATCGCTGCACTTCGGAAGGACGTGCGTGGACAAAATCCAGATTACGGATGACGGGAACCAAATGCACGGACTTTCCTGCCCCATACAGATACTTATCTTATATTGCATGGGAATGAACAGCCAATATTTGCCTTTCGAGAAGATGCATAGCTTCAAGCTCCCTGCGGTATGTGGCACGCATAGCAAACCAAACTTCGGTCTCTTTATCCATTT
>ENA-OQCV01000325-OQCV01000325.1-human-gut-metagenome-genome-assembly--contig:-NODE-325-length-13567-cov-2.161012_pt1 | contig 13567 bp, 17 predicted proteins | sample MGYA00242766_ERZ504592 | MGnify/ENA primary metagenome ERZ504592 (study PRJEB26092, sample SAMD00036315) | human gut metagenome | host: Homo sapiens | study: EMG produced TPA metagenomics assembly of...
GCCAGCACATATTTTGCTGTCAGTATAAATAAGTTTAGTTTGTTCCTTTGTCTATATATCCAAAACGAACTTGACTTAATCTGTAACCTTTTTATTATAATACTCCAAAAACGCCACTTCACCTATCTCACTTAACAGTTTTTTGATTTTCAATAAAATCCTGTCCATGCTTTTGCCAACGTTTGGCAAATCCTTTAAATCTGGTACATGGGAAGTTGCTGCATTGGAAACAATGTGTTATCTTTTTCCCAAAACAACATAAATGAAATGTTTTGCATTTTTCACAACGAGAATGATTTAACTCGGCTCCTCTGCAAGCTCTTTTTTCTCTCGTATATATGGGGCATCCCCCACAAAAGACACCACAAGCAGGAATACGTCCGTTATACGATTTCATTCAGCCAGCCTTTTCTCCATCCAAAAATTGGTGAGATAAAGTTGGTTGGCTTTGCGTTTCTGTTCCACTTCTACTATATAGCCTCTTTTCTCAAAGAATGGACGGGCTGTCAGGCTTACTTCTGATGTAATTCGCATGATTCCTCTTGTGGTTGCATACCGTTCTATCTCATTTAGAAGTATGGTAGCAATGCCTTTACCTTGAAAATCTTTATGAACAAACATAGAATGCAAATATCCTTGGTGGGTAATGGATGAAAAGCCGACAATCTGTGACTGTTGATTGGTTGCCACAATAAAATAATGTGTCTTAATCATGTCTTTTATGCGGGAGAGGTCGTTTCCACACGATGCCCAATCTGCCACTTCTGCTTCTGAATAGTCACGCTTGTTTATATGGAGGACTGTCTCTTGAAACAAACTCATAAGTTCAAGGGCATCAGACCGTTGGGCAATTCTAATTGTAAAATCTGTATTCATGTTTTTAAGTGCTAAAATGTATGCTTTTAGATGTTCCATGTTCTAACAGAAAGTCTTTCAATGTATTTATTGTGTTTGCAAAGATAATCTTTTCATTTCTAATTTATTGGTTTAGGAAAATCAAGTTGTTGATTCTCTGCTTCGAATATAAAAAGCATGCGAATTTTTTATGAAGCATGGAAATCTGCTTTCAATCGCCAGCCAATGGCTGATGAGTTTAACCGGGTAGATTTCTTGCCAATTGGTTTCAGACCTGCTTATAAGAACAATTTATAACAAAGTACTCCCAATAAAAGCAAGACTAAAGCACATGCTGCAAGAATCGTCTTTGCCCTGAATAGATGTTCTTTATCTGACAATTCCTTTTCAGTAGTATTTCTTCGGATTTTTTCTATTTCCTCAATGGTTACATCGGCTCTCTCAGGACCTTTTCTGTCTACAAGGTATTTGTAGTGTTCCCGCATCCGTCCTCTGCTCAGCTTGCGAAGAGCACGGTTCTCTTTATCCCTTTGTAGCATGTCATTGATGCAGCCTAATGTTCCCATAAGCAGATTTTTATCATGTGTAAGCAAAATGGTTTGCTTGCACGTGTACTAAGATACGGCATTTATGTCGCTTTCGCAAGCGATTTGGTGTCTTTTTGATGTAAACTGATGTGACGATACGATTTTGATGGTTATGTTAACTCATTGTCTGCTAGAGAGTAATTTTGCCAACCCATTGCCATGCTTTTGGCAAACTTTTGCCATGCCTATGGCAAAGTTTTGCCAACGCGGTGGCAAATCTCTGGAATAGTCGCAGAAAAAGGGAGAAAATGCACTGAATGGCTTAGTATAAAAGCGTTTATGAAGCCAAACAGTGCCAAACGAAAAAATGAGGTAACGCAAAGGAAAGCGGAATATTGAAAGAGAACGGTCTCCAAATCATTTACCCGCCGGAAAGTTATTTTTTAACACATGGCACTGAAAGTTTCTCCGTATGGCTTCGATTGGCTTACATGGTCTAACTCGTTGAGTAATAACTTTGCAACAAAAAACGAGTATGGCAAGAAGTACATTCAAGGTGCTGTTCTACGTGAACGGCAGCAAGGAGAAAAACGGTATTGTCCCCATCATGGGACGAGTGACAATCAACGGGACTGTGGCGCAGTTCAGTTGCAAGCAGAGTGTCCCGAAAACGCTTTGGGACATCAAGGGCAACCGAGCCAAAGGCAAGAGCAAGGAGGCACGGGACATCAACCTCGCTTTGGACAACATCAAGGCGCAAATCATCAAGCACTACCAACGCCTGTCCGACCGTGAAGCGTTCGTTACGGCAGAAATGGTGCGCAATGCCTATCAGGGTATCGGTACGGAATATGAGACTTTGCTCGGTGCATTCGACCGTGAAAACGAGGTGTTCAAGAAGCGTGTCGGCAAAGACAGGGTAATGGCAACCTACCACTCAAGAGTGAGGGCAAGAAACCATGTGGCAGCGTTCATCAAGTCTTTCTACAGACGGACGGATATGTCCATGCTGGAGATTACGCCCGACTTCATCAAGGAGTTCGCAGCCTACCTCTCAACGGAAGCAGGACTGCACAACGGGACGATATGGGAAAAGTGCATGTGGCTGAAAGGTGTAGTCATGCGTGCGCACTTCAACGGACTGATACCGAGAAATCCGTTTGCCCAATTCCACATCAGCCCGAATGTAAAGGAGCGTGAATATCTGACGGAAGACGAACTGAAAGCGTTGATGACGCACGAGTTCGGGGATGCCAAACTGTCCTATATCCGTGATATTTTCGTTTTCGCCAGCTTCACCGCCCTCTCTTTCGTGGACATCAAGGAACTGACCACCGATGACATCGTGGAAGTGAACGGAGAGAAGTGGATATTATCGAAACGGCACAAGACGAAAGTGCCGTTCCAAGTGAAACTGCTGGATATACCCTTGCAGATAATAGAGCGTTACCGCCCCTTGCAGGTAGATAATCTCGTATTCCCCAATCTCAACTACTGGTCTATCTGCAAACCGCTGAAAAAGGTGATGAAAGAGTGCGGGATAACAAAAGACATCTCGTTCCATTGCTCAAGACATGGGTTCGCGACCCTTGCTTTGAGTATGGGTATGCCGATTGAAAGCGTGAGCCGTGTTTTGGGGCATACGAACATAGTCACGACCCAAATCTATGCCAAAATCACAACACAGAAATTGGATAACGACCTTACCATGCTCGGCAACAGGCTGAACCAATCGTTTATCAATGTATCAATGGCAGGACAATGAAAAGGAATATCATCAAAATCACAGAACACGGTACGATAACTATACCGAGTGAAACGGTATGGATGAGCGAAGCGGAACTTGTCAGCCTGTTCGGTGTCATTGCTCCATCCATCCGTGCAGCAATTAAAGCAGTATATAAAAGCGGAATACTGAAAGAGCATAAAGCGCAACGGCATATCCATCTATCGGACAAAAGTCGGTGTGGATGTTTACAGCCTTGAAAATGGTTGTCGCTCTCGCTTTCCGCATCCACTCATACGGAGCGGAACGGGTGCGCAATGCCATACTTGAAAGGCTGTACTTGCGAAAACGAGAAAACAAGCATCTTCTTTTCGCTGGTTAAGAGCATAAAATCATCTGAATATCAAGCGTGAAGTGTATTGATATGGCGACATGAAGTAATGAAACCGATGTGTATTCCCATTGCCGACAATGTAGCTATACACATAATTGAGTAGGCGTATTGCCATTCATACGAATACGACAATCCCGAAGAAGCAGCCATTAAAGTGGTTTTTCTTCGGGATTTTTTATGGTTATACTCTCCAATATGCTGAAAGTTTTTCATTCCGTGTGTTTTTTGCACCGTTCTGCGGTGATTTGCGTATCAAGGGTTCAAGCGGCTCACTCTAACTTTGCATACAATTATTTATCAACCATTTAAGCGTATGAATAATGAGTGAACCAGACATCTGCAAGGAGGAGTTTATCCGGGTGGGTACGACCCTCTACAAGTTAGTGAACCAGCCCCGGTTGAACGGCGGCTATGTGAAGAAACGCATCGTGTGGAACAACGAGACCCTGCGGCAGGACTATGGCAAGCACTTTCTCGCCACTGTCCCAAAGTATGACGGCTTCTGTACCGTACCCGAACATGTAAACTATCGTCCGGTGGTGGACAAGTTCCTGAACCTGTATGAACCGATAGACCACCGACCGCAGGAGGGCGATTTTTCGCACATCCAATCTTTGGCACGGCACATCTTCGGGGAGCAATACGAATTAGGCATGGACTACCTGCAACTGCTATATCTACAACCTATCCAAAAACTGCCTATCCTGCTGCTGGTATCAGAAGAACGCAACACGGGCAAAAGCACCTTCCTGAACTTTCTGAAAGCCCTGTTTCAGAACAATGTCACATTCAACACCAACGAGGACTTCCGCAGCCAGTTCAATTCCGACAGGGCTGGCAAGCTGCTTATCGTGGTGGATGAAGTGTTATTGAGCCGCAGGGAGGATAGCGAGCGGTTGAAGAACCTGAGTACCACGTTATCCTACAAGGTTGAAGCCAAAGGCAAAGACCGTGACGAGATAGCATTCTTTGCCAAATTCGTGCTGTGTTCCAATAACGAGTATCTGCCCGTCATCATAGACGCAGGGGAAACACGCTATTGGGTGCGCAAGATAGACCGCTTGCAATCCGATGATACCTGCTTCCTGCAAAAGCTGAAAGCGGAGATACCTGCTTTCCTCTATCATTTGCAGCACAGGCAACTATCTACCGAAAAAGAGAGCCGCATGTGGTTTGCCCCGCCATTGCTGCATACCGAAGCCTTGCAGAAGATTATCCGCAGCAACCGCAACCGATTGGAGATAGAAATGTGCGAACTCATCCTTGACATCATGACAAGCACGGGTATCGACATTTTCTCTTTTTGTTGCAACGACATTCTCACGCTGTTGGCAAACACGTATGTCAAGGCGGAGAAGCACCAAGTGAGAAAGGTATTGCAGGAGTGTTGGAAACTGACACCTGCCCACAATACCCTCACATATACCACCTACCAAGTGGACTACAACCGTGAATGCCGTTACTCCCCGCTGCGCAGGACGGGAAGGTTTTATACCGTGACAAGAGCCATTTTTAGAGGCACTATGATTATTTTGATGAAATGATGAATAAGTATATAAAAATATTGGAATACAGACTGCTACGCTCTCATCGACCTTACATCAAAGACATTTTGCTGATGAAAAGAGAAAGAAACTACCGACATGCTTTCTCTTTCGGTGAATGTTTTGATGAAGGCGTGATGAGAGGCTATTATGTTGATATACAATAAGAATACAGTCCCATTCATCAAATCATCGTTTTATCAGCCATCATCAAATCCATAGGAATATACATTATGAACATTCAAGAAGCAAAAACAATCAGACTGGCAGACTATCTGCAAAGTTTGGGCTACTTGCCCGTGAAGCAGCAAGGAAACAACCTTTGGTACAAATCCCCGTTCCGGCAGGAAACAGAAGCATCGTTCAAGGTGAGCATGGAACACAATCTGTGGTTCGATTACGGACTGGGCAGAGGCGGCAACATCATCGCATTGGCGCAGGAACTTTACTGTTCGGACTATGTACCCTATCTGCTTGGTAAGATAGCGGAGCAAATGCCACACGTCCGACCTGTATCTTTCTCTTTTCACCAGCAGGCATCCGAATCGAGTTTCCAACATCTGGAAGTGAAAGAACTTTCCCATCCGGCATTGCTCCGTTACTTGCAGGAACGGGGTATAGATACCGCCTTGGCAAAGCCGGAATGTAAAGAATTGCACTTCACCTATAACGGCAAGCCCTATTTCGCCATCGGGTTCCCGAATGTGGCAGGAGGCTATGAGGTGCGCAACCAATTTTTCAAGGGCTGCATCGCCCCGAAGGACATCAGTCATATCCGTCAGCAGGGAGAGCCGAGGGAGAAATGCCTCGTGTTCGAGGGCATGACGGACTATCTTTCATTTCTCACCCCGCGGATGAGGAACTGCCCTACCATGCCCAGCCTTGACGGGCAGGATTACGTCATTCTCAATTCGGTGTCCAATGTCTCCAAAGCCATTGACGTGCTGCATGGATACGGGTGCATCCACTGCCTGCTTGACAATGACGAAGCAGGGCGGAAAGCGTATTGGAAACTGGAAAAAGAGTTTGCCGGGCGTATTAGGGATTTCTCCCAAAACTACAACGGATATAAGGATTTGAACGATTACCTGTGCAACAAGCGACAGAATTTAACCGTCAATCCACCGCCACGAACCATCGTTAAACCCCAAGAAAAAATGGGTTGGGACTATGACATTCCAAAAGGGAAAAACGGAGACTGCCGAATTCATCCGATGGAATTGGAGAGGTAGCAAGTTTGTGTTTCGGGTGTCCCGAAACCGCTTGCTACCCGTTACGGACTTTTGTCCATAACTCAATCCCGTCGGTCTATACAGTATAGTCAGGAACATAATTAGAAGAAATGAAACATGGAGCAGAATAAGAAACACAAGGAACGTAACAAGGGCGGTCGCCCCAAGAAAGAGGAGACCGAAAAATTGAAATACCGTGTCGCAGTGAAGCTGGCGACAGCCGACTACTTCCGTCTGCTGATACAGGCGCATGAAGCCGGAGTATCGCCGAGCGAGTATATGAGGGAATGTTTCCGAAACGGTCATGTAAAGGAACGGCTGTCGGAAGAACATGCCGGATACATTCGCCAACTTTGCGGCATGGCGAACAACCTCAACCAGCTTGCACACAAAGCGAATGCCGGAGGTTTTTTAGAAGCCCGGTGGGACTGCAAGGTGGCAGTGGCAAGGATTCACGAACTGATAAGCAAGATAGGGATATGATGGCAAAAATCGTAAAGGGAAGCGACTTCAAGGGTGTGGTGGACTACATCCTTGACAAGAGCAAGGGTACGCAGGTGGTGGCACACAACGGCTTGTTCATGGAAAACAAGGAAACCATCGCAATGAGTTTCAATGTACAGTCACAGATGAACGGCAAAGTATCGAAGCCTGTCGGGCACATTGCATTGAGTTTCTCCAAAGAGGATGAAGCACGGCTGACCAATCGTGTAATGGCAGGTATCGCACTTGAATATATGGAAAAAATGGGAATCCGGAACACACAGTTTTTCATCGCCCGTCACTTTGACAAGGAACATCCGCACGTGCATATTGCCTTCAACCGCATTGACAACAACGGCAACACCATTTCGGACAGGCACGAGCGGTTTCGTAGCACCCGTATCTGTAAGGAGCTTACCTTGAAATACGGTCTGCACATGTCGGAGGGCAAGGAAAATGTCAAGCGCAACCGCCTGAAAGAGCCGGACATGACAAAATACGAGCTTTACGACATTCTCAAAAGGGAAGTCGGCAGATGCGGTAACTGGAACGTGCTTGTCGCCAAACTTGCAACGTCAGGGTGTGGAAGTCAGTTTCAAGCACAAGGGGCAGACGAATGAGGTACAGGGTGTCGTATTCACTAAAAATGGCTACCATTTCAACGGTTCAAAAGTGGATAGGCGTTTCAGCTATTCCAAGATTGACGCAGCATTGCAGCGCAACAGATACAATGAGCGTATGGGAATAACAGCCAAAGTACATGAAGTTGCCATGCCAAGCGCACCATCCGGCACGGCACTCGGCGAGTTATTCAACGGTTCGTTGGGACTACTGAACGGCAACGGCTCATCTTTCAACGCCGCTGATGCGGAAGCCAATCAGGAAATGGCGGAGATATTGCGGAGAAAAAAGAAAGCCAAGCGCAGACGAGGCATGAGGCTATAAATCTTATTTGTTAATAGGCAAAGCCATATCTTGAAAATTCAGCATATTCAAATAGAGTACACAAAATTTCAATTCAATATCAAACGATACTAAAAATAATGTGAAATCCGTTGTCTATATAAGACGCATACGTAAACCTATCTCCACGGCTGCGGCAGTATTGGTAACGCGCAGCCGCGTGAGAATATCTTGGCGGTGGCGGCTGACCGTGTTGACGGATATGGAGAGTTTGTCCGCAATCTGTTTGCTGCCTTCGCCTTTTGCCAACAGGGAAAGAATTTCTATTTGACGGCGGCTGAGCAATCGGCTGTCAAACTGTTCCAAGCAAACGGTTTCACCGGTACGTGTGTTGATAATACAGCCTTCCATGACTTCATTAGTTTGCGGAAAAGGTGCATAAGTACAAAGTCCTAACCATATACTGCCATTGGCATGGCAAAGCAAATATCGGGTAGTGTGGAGTACGGATAGGGGCGGCATTCCTTGCCTTTGAAAATGAACGACGCAAGTGGCATTGAAATCGGGCTTTTGGGTTGCCGGGACAGATTCCAAGAAACGGAAAAAACGGAGTTCGAGAATATGGCGTTCCACCAATTCCTCATCGGGGATATTGTCAAACACTTCATGCTCGAAGACTGGAATTCTTGTTCTCAGTATATTCCGGCAATCCTAATGTCTGCCCGAACAGACCGGAATAAATATGGTTCACATTGTTTTGGAAATCAGAGAGGACCGCAATGCCATTGGTCGCTTGAGCGTACGCATGGGCATAGCCTTTGGCTGTTTCCAACCATTCATCCATGTCACTTTCCGCGTTGAAATTCTGCCCTGTCAGCAGGGATTGTAATCTGTGTTCCTGTTCGTGCATCCGGAAAAGTTGGTTATTATTCACCATTGCGGCATTGTCCTATTTTGCCTAATTTTGCGGCAAAAAGTACTAATAATAAACAACTTAGGCAATGAAAAATGACAATTATTTATCAGGCAATCCTTGCCGGATGCCTCACGTTGGCCGCATGCCAACCAAAAAATTGAGACCACACAGAATGAAGCCAGACAAACCGGAAGCACCGATGTGGCAAGCAGAATTGCAGACTGCAAAGTCACTTTGGGCGATGTCACTTTTACCCATGCCATCAATGGCGCAGATACGTGTGTAAGTTTGCTGGCTGACGGGGCATTGGAATTCCGTTGTGCCGAAGGACTTGATTTCTTCTGCGACCCGAACGAAGGGAAGCTATCCAACAACACACTGCCCGTATTGCTTATTCCTACGGACAATACCAAACCGTTCACGCTGACAGCCAAGGTAACTCCTGAGTTCACAGCAGAGGGACTTTACAATGCAGCCGACCTGTTTGTGTATGTCAATGATACGCTTTGGCAGAAACTGGCCTTCGAGCAGGACGAATATGGCAATCACCGCATCGTATCGGTACGGACACAAGGCACATCGGACGACAACAACCATGACAAGATAGATGCCCCATCGGTCTATATGAAAATATCTTCCGATACCCGGACCATCGCCAGCTACTATTCATTAGACAAAAAGGAATGGCACATGGTACGTCTGTATCGTAATTACTATCCCGACCGGATTTATCTCGGTATCAGCAGCCAGTGTCCGCAACGCGGCAGATGCACAAGCCGTATCGAGGAAGTCACGCTAAGCCATGACAATGTGGGCGATTTCCGTATGGGAGAATAAAAGATTTGAATAGAGAGATTAAGGAAAATGGGCAAACGCATATTGATTTTGACCGGCAGTCCGCGAAAAGGCGGTAACAGTGACCTGATGGCAGACGCTTTTGCAAAGGGAGCGTCAGAGGCAGGCAATATTGTCGTGCGGTTTGATACTGCACATAAACATATTCAAGGTTGCAGGGCTTGCGACAACTGTTTCAGCAAGGGGAAAGCCTGTGTTTTCAATGATGATTTCAACGAACTGGCATCATTGATGGCGGAAAGTGACGCCATCGTATTCTGTACCCCTCTTTATTGGTACTCGTTTTCCACCCAGAGAAGCTGCCATAGACAAGTTCTATTCTTTCATAATAGGCAAAAAGGAGTTGCCTGTCAAGGAGTGCATGCTCCTTTCATGCGGAGAGTTTGGAAGGCCCTCATGTATTTGACGGTATGGTACGCTCTTTTGAACTCATTGCACAAGACAGGGGATGGAAAGACAGAGGCCACTATCTCGTCAACAGTGTCAGTGAGAAAGGTGCAATTTTAAATACCAACCACCTGCAAAAAGTTTATGATATGGGAAAAGGATTTTTGAAATGTTTATTGAGAACACTATAAAAACATTTTGATGTAGTAATCACATTGGATAAAGCCACAAAGACTATGCAGCCCGTAAGCCGATAAAGACCTACGGGCTGTATTATAATCAATCAACAGCAGCTACCCATGAAACGACATACCGCAGACACAAAACATTTCCGCACGATGATTGCCGCAGGCTACTTGTTGGTATGCCTGTTGGCAGGAGGCATCATGTACCTGTGGCTTCAAGAATGGCAGGAACTTGAGGCATTGGAAACGGAGAACAAGCAGATAAATGCTTTCCGTCAGGAGATACATCATGCCTATGCCAAGACGATAGAACTTTCCCTTTTGGGTGAAACGATATTGGAATGGGAAGACGATGATGTGCAGACCTATCATCGTAAGCGTTTGGAGGTGGACAGTATGTTGTGCCGTTTCAAGCAATCTTACCCTACAGAGCGCATTGACAGCGTGCGCCACCTATTGGAAAGCAAGGAACAGCATTTGCGGCAGATAATGCAAGTCCTTGACGAGCAAGAGGCCATCAATGAACGGATAGCCGAACGTGTACCCGTCATTGCATGGAAAAGCACACAGGAAGAGCCGAAGAAAGCGAAGCGCAAAGGCTTGTTCAGGCTGTTCGGTAAGAAAGAAAAGCCGGAACCCACAGCCACTACAACCATGCTCTACACACTGAACCGTGACGTGATAGCACGACAAAAGACGCAAAGCCGCCAATTGTCCGAATACGCCGACAGCCTCGCCGCAAAGGAACACGGAACTGAACCGCCAACTGCAAACGCTCATCCACCAAATGGACAAAAAGGTACAGACAGATTTACAACGGAGGGAAGCGGAAATAATCGCCATGCGTGAACGGTCATTTATGCAGATAGGAGGTTTGACAGGTTTTTGCCGTTCTCCTTTTGTTGTTTTCATATATCATCATTCACAGATATGCCAAACAAATAGGCAAATACAAGAAAGATACCTCTTCTCTGATTGGACAACTCCGTGAATCCAACAGGAAAAACGAGGAATTGATAATATCCCGAAGAAAGGCTATGCACATAATCACCCATGAACTGCGTACACCGCTGACCGCCATACACGGTTATACGGAACTGATACGCAGCAACGGCACGGCGGAAAACAAACGCCATGCGGAAAGCGTGCTGCAAGCCTCAAAACGGATGATTACAATGCTTAATTCTCTGTTGGGTTTCTTTCGGTTGGAAAGCGGAAAAGAGAAGATGAATATCACCCTTTTCAGATTGCAAAGTATAACTGATGCACTGGAGGCGGAATTTCGACCTATGGCGGAAGTCAAGGATTTGAAACTCACCGTGGAAAATTGATGCGGACGTTATCCTCATGGGTGACAGGGAGCGCATCATGCAGATAGGTGGCAACCTGCTTTCCAATGCCATAAAGTACACACAAGCCGGAAGCGTTTCTTTCCGTTCGGGTTATGACGGAAAGACGCTTGCCCTTATCGTGGAGGACACGGGCAGCGGCATGAGTGAGGAAGAACGGCAACGGGTGTTCGGGGAGTTTGAACGGCTCTCGAATGCCGCCACGCAGGACGGCTTCGGGCTGGGATTGTCCATCGTCAAACGCATCGTGGACATGATGCACGGTACAATCCGACTGGAAAGCGAAAAAGGCAGGGGTAGCCGTTTCACGGTGGAAATCCCCATGAATACGGTGGATAGCGTTTCCGATGAAGAAACGAACAAGTCGGAAAGCCATTTTGAACGGTCATTCTCCGTCATGGTGCTGGACGACAACGACATTCTTCTTTCGATGGTGAGGGACATGTACGCCCATTGCGGTATCCGTTGTGATGCGTGTGACAACACGAGCGACTTGATGGAGGCGATACGCACACGGAATTATGATTTGCTGATTACCGACCTGAAAATGCCGGAAATCAACGGTTACGAAGTATTGGAATTGCTGCGCTCATCCGACATCGGTAACTCCAAGACTATTCCCGTAATCGTGGCGACCGCTTCCGGCAGTTGTACTGAAGAGGAATTGTTGGCACACGGTTTTACCGCCTGCCTGTTCAAGCCTTTCGATATGGCGGAACTGATAGCAGTTTCAAGGAAATGCCTTTCTTTGGTAACGGACAAGGAAGAACAGCCCGATTTGTCTTCCCTGCTCGCCTATGGGGATAAAGCTGCCATACTCGACCGCCTGATAACCGAGACGGAAAAGGATATGCAGATTATAAGGGAAGCCGCAAACAGAAACGACCGCAATGCGTTGGACGAACTGGTACACCACCTGCGTAGTTCGTGGGCGGTAATCCGTGCGGACAGGCCATTATGGAAACTGCATGAATTGCTCCACCGTGATGAGGAATGCTCTAATGACGAGATAAAGCGTGCCGTGGACTCTGTATTGAAAATGGGTGAAATGATTATGGAACTGGCGAGAAAGGAAAAGAAGGAGGAAGTCAGATGAGAGTGTATGTGATTGAGGATAATCCCATCTATAACGATTACGTCTGCAACCTGCTCAAAAAGGGAGGGTTCGATACCGTGCAGGCTTACCGGATTTCAACCGCCAAGAAACTGTTGGCAAAAGCGGAGGAGGGTGACATCGTACTTGCCGACCTGCGCCTGCCCGACGGTGAGAGTATCGACCTGTTGCGGTGGATGCGCAAGGAAGGAAAGATGCAGCCGTTCATTGTCATGACCGATTATGCCGAAGTCCATACGGCAGTGGAGAGCATGAAACTCGGCTCTTCCGACTATATACCCAAACGACTGATTGAGGACAAACTTATTCCACTTGTCCGTTCACTGCACAAGGTACAAGAAGGGAAAAAGCATACTCAAATACCTATCTTCACACGTCAGGGCGAGGCATACCAAGATATCAAGAGGCGTGTCCGCCTTGTCGCTCCCACACGGTTGAGCGTATTGATACTGGGTGAGAACGGCACGGGCAAGGAACATATCGCACAGCACATCCACGCCCAAAGCAAACTGTCGGACAGGCCGTTTGTTCCCGTGGATTGCGGCTCATTGTCGCCAACATTGGCTCAATCCACCTTCTTCGGGCACAAGAAAGGTTCTTTTACGGGTGCTGACAGCAACAAGGCAGGCTACTTCGAGGAAGCCGAGGGAGGTACACTCTTTCTTGACGAGGTGGGCAACCTCTCGTTGGAAACGCAGCAGATGTTGCTCCGTGCCATACAGGAACGGCGTTACCGTCCCATCGGGGCAAAAGAGGACAAGACCGCCAACGTGCGGATAGTGGCGGCGACCAACGAAGATTTACAGAAAGCTGTTGCCGATAAACGGTTTCGGGAAGATTTGTTCTACCGCCTGAAAGAGTATGTGATAACCGTACCGCCATTGCGTGATTGTCAAGAAGACATACTGCCGTTGGCGGATTTCTTTCGTGAAACGGCAAACAAGGAGTTGGAACGTAATATTAAAGGTTTCAACGCCACCGCCCGTAATGCCCTGCTCACTTACCCCGTGGCCGGGGCAAACGTGCGTGAATTGAAAACAGATGATATTGGCAGCGGTACTGCAAACGGAGGGCGACACAATAACAGTGGAGGATTT
>ENA-OQCV01000326-OQCV01000326.1-human-gut-metagenome-genome-assembly--contig:-NODE-326-length-13527-cov-3.051940_pt1 | contig 13527 bp, 7 predicted proteins | sample MGYA00242766_ERZ504592 | MGnify/ENA primary metagenome ERZ504592 (study PRJEB26092, sample SAMD00036315) | human gut metagenome | host: Homo sapiens | study: EMG produced TPA metagenomics assembly of...
GAGCCGCAGCGGCGCAACGCCAACGCTTCGGGCACGGTGACACTCGCACTGACCAAGAACGGCGAGACGCTATCTATCAATGCCTTCGAAATTTACCCCGGACGGGGGACGTGTGGATGTGGCATTGGAAATGTCGAAAGAGATGTCCGGAAGATTTGCTGATAAAGGTATCGGATACCGGTGTTGGCATTAGGGATGAAGACAAGGAGCGAATTTTTGAACGTTTCTATCAGGTGGAGCAGGAAGAACCGGAACACCAGTCAACGGGTAGCGGTATTGGCTTGAGCCTGGTACGCGACTTTGTGACGCTGCATGAGGGCACGGTGCGCGTTGTTGACAATGTGGGGTCCGGTAGTGTGTTCCTGATTGAGCTTCCGGTTAAACATGTGCATGTAAGTCCTTCCAAGCCTGCACCGCTTGCAGAAGAGGTGGAAGAGCATGAGGAACTTTTGCCGGATATGGAAGAGGAACCGCTTCCGGATGATTTGCCGGACGATATGGAGGAGGATAATGAAGATGAAAAAGAGAAGCCGTTGGCCCTGATTGTGGATGATAATGAAGATTTGGTTGCCTTCATGAAAGATAGTCTGAGCTTGTATTTCCGTATACAGTCAGCTTCTAATGGCCGGGAAGCTTGGCAGAAAATACCGGAACTGATGCCGGATGTTATTGTCAGCGACGTAATGATGCCCGAGATGGATGGAAATGAACTGTGTCGCTGGGTGAAGACCGATAAACGCACGAGTGACATTCCGATGATATTGCTCACTGCACGGCAGGCTGTGGAAGATAAAGTGGAGGGGTTGACCATCGGTGCAGATGATTATGTGACGAAACCTTTCAATGTGGAAATCCTGATTCTGCGTATGCGCAAGCTGATTGACCTGAGCAAGAAGCGCAAGGCAAAGTCGCTCATCGACCCCGAACCGAGCGAGATAGCCATTACTTCGCTGGACGAAAAGTTGGTGGAAAATGCCATCAAATATGTGGAGGCGAACATCGGTCGGTGTGACTTGTCCGTAGAAGAGTTGAGCCGGGGATTGGGTATGAGCCGGGTACATCTTTACAAGAAACTCTTGCAGATAACCGGTAAGACACCCATTGAATTTATCCGTGTCATCCGTCTGAAAAGAGCGGCGCAGATGCTGCGCGAGAGTCAGCAGAATGTATCGGAGATAGCGTATCAGTTGGGCTTTAACAACCCCAAGTATTTCAGCAAATATTTCAAGGATGAATTCGGTGTTTTGCCCTCTGTTTATCAGGAAAGAGAGGGCAAATAACAAAAGATACCCTTTATGGAAACATATTGCTTTTTTTAGGGGAATCAAAAAGCGCCCTTTTGTTTCAACATCAGGGGGGCTCGATTTTTGGAGGAAATTTTCTATTTTTACATCAGAGAAAATTCACTTTAAAAACAGTAATATGAAATTGAAAACACTTCAGTTTATTTGCTTGCCGGATGGATGCTCGCCGCATGTTCCGGAGGCGGATTCCAAAAGACCGAGAACGGTGTTGTTGTGGAAGTCAAGCAGCAGCAACCGACGGATGTGCGTAAAGTAAGATTAGAAGTAATGGGCGAGAAGCTCATTCATGTATCGGCTACTCCTGAGAAGGAATTCTCAAAGGAGCAGAGTCTCATTGTGATCCCTCAACAGAATAAGACCGACTTTAAGGTCGAAGAGCAGGGCGATGAAGTGACTGTCAAGACATCGGAATTATGTGCCATTGTGTCCAAGACAACGGGTGAGGTACGCTTCACGGATGCCGACGGCAAGCAGATTCTGGCTGAAGACTCTGACGGGCGGACCTTTACTCCGGTGGAAGTGGAAGGTACGAAAGGATATACAGTACGTCAGGTATTCCAGTCGGCAGGCAATGATGAGGCTTTCTATGGCTTGGGCCAGCACCAGGCGGATGAGTTCAACTATAAAGGTAAGAATGAGGAACTGTTCCAGTACAATACAAAGGTGTCTGTACCCTTCATCGTGTCTAATAAAAACTACGGTGTGCTTTGGGACAGCTATTCGCTCTGCCGTTTCGGTGACCCGCGTGACTACTCACAACTGGGTGATGTCTTCAAACTTTATGATAAAGAGGGCAAGGAAGGTGCTTTGACCGGTACATATATTCCGGGCAAGAAAGATGTGGAAACCCTTGTACGTCGTGAGGATTCTCTTTATTTTGAACATCTGGACCGTGCCGCACATCTGAGTAAGGTGATTAATTTGCCTGCGGGTTTCCCGTTCGGAGGGTCTGATGTAGTTTATGAGGGAGAAATAGAACCGGCAGAAAGCGGCTTATTCCGTTTCATCCTTTACTATGCAGGCTACATGAAAGTATATATTGATAATGAGTTGGTGGTTCCCGAACGTTGGCGTACGGCTTGGAATCCTAACAGTTATAAGTTTGCTGTCAATCTGGAAGCGGGCAAGCGCGTTCCATTGAAGATAGAGTGGAAGCCTGATGCCGGTGTTTCTTACTGCGGTCTGCGGGTATTGAGTCCGGTGGCTGATGAAGAACAGAACAAACTCTCTTGGTGGGGTGAAATGCAGAATGAAATAGACTACTACTTCGTTTATGGTGATGATATGGACGATGTGATTAGCGGCTACCGTACATTGACAGGTAAATCCCAGATTATGCCGAAATGGGCGATGGGTTACTGGCAGAGCCGTGAGAAGTACAATACGCGTGAGGAGGTTCTCTCCACCTTGAAGGAATTCCGTGAACGTCAGATTCCTATCGACAATATCGTAATCGACTGGCTGCACTGGAAGCAGAATGCATGGGGAAGCCATGAGTTCGACCCTGAACGTTTCCCCGACCCGAAAGGAATGGTCGACTCCATCCACGCCATGAACGGACGTCTGATGATTTCCGTATGGCCCAAGTTCTATGCTACGACCGAACACTTCAAGGAATTTGACGAAAAAGGTTGGATGTATCAGCAGGCTATCAAAGACAGCATCAAAGACTGGGTCGGTCCTGGCTATCTGGGCTCTTTCTATGACGCATACGATGCCGATGCACGCAAGCTCTTCTGGAAGCAGATGCAAGACCACTACTATCCTCTGGGTGTTGACGCTTGGTGGATGGATGCCAGCGAACCGAACATACGCGACTGTACGGATTTGCAATACCGCAAGGACCTTTGCGGTCCGACAGCACTCGGCCCCTCTGCCAAGTTCTTCAATGCATACGCACTGATGAATGCTGAAGCTATCTATGACGGACAGCGCGGCGTGGAACCGGACAAGCGCGTCTTCTTGTTGACACGTTCCGGCTTTGCAGGGTTGCAACGCTATTCTACTGCCACCTGGAGTGGTGACATCGCTACCCGTTGGGAAGATATGAAAGCACAAATCTCTGCCGGCTTGAACTTTGCTGTCAGCGGTATCCCTTATTGGACCATGGACATCGGCGGATTCTGTGTAGAGAACCGTTATGTGGCTGGTCAGATGGAATTCAACAAGACTGGACGTGAAAATGCTGATTACAAGGAATGGAGAGAGTTGAATACCCGTTGGTATCAGTTCGGTGCTTTCTGCCCGTTGTTCCGTGCACACGGCCAGTATCCGTACCGTGAGGTTTGGAATATCGCTCCGGCAGGACATCCGTGCTACAACTCCATCGTTTATTATACGAAGCTGCGTTACAACATGATGCCGTATATCTATTCTTTGGCAGGTATGACTTATTTCAATGATTATACCATCATGCGTCCGCTCGTAATGGACTTCACAGCTGATGCAAACGTCAACAATATAGGTGACCAGTTCATGTTCGGTTCTGCCTTGATGGTGGCTCCGGTTTACGAATATGGCGCACGCAGCCGCGAGGTTTATTTCCCGGCAAGCTGTGGTTGGTATGACTTCTACTCCGGCAAGTATGTGGATGGCGGCCAGAAGTTGACAGTAGATGCTCCTTATGAACGTATTCCGCTCTACGTATGCGAAGGTGCCATTGTACCTTATGGTCCGGACATGCAATACAGTGATGAAAAACCGGCTTCGGAAATCACCCTCTATGTTTATACGGGTAAGGACGGCGCATTTACGCTCTATGAGGATGAAGGTGTGAACTATAATTATGAGAAGGGACAATATGCCACTATACCGTTTGCCTATAACGATGCTGAGGGTACACTGGTTATCGGCGACCGTACGGGTGACTTCCCTGGTATGCTGAAGGAACGTACTTTCAATGTAGTGAAGGTAAGCAAAGACCGGCCGCAACCGTTCGACTTAAAGGCTAAAGGTACAACGGTGAAGTATGACGGAAAAGCACAAACCGTAAAATTATAATCAGAATGATAGACGACGGTGCCAGGGAGAGAAGTCTTCCCGGTACCGATCTCGTCGTTCCTCGGTGCCGGGCACTTCCCCACTTCTGAATAGCTGTGAGAGAGGAGTAGGCACTCGATAATCTTTTAGATATTTATTACCATGAATAAAATCATATTGTCTTTGGCCATCGGGCTGTCCCTATTGGCCGGTTGCAATGCTCCTAAAGAGGTAGCTGGCGATGACCGTAGCTTGGATTTTACTGCCGACTGGGCCTTTCGCTTGGGAGATGATACGGCGGCAGCCCGTCTGGATTATAATGACGCAGACTGGCGGAAACTGAACTTGCCCCACGATTGGGCTGTTGAAGGAGAGTTCAGTCGGGACAATCCGTCAGGAACAGGGGGAGGTGCTCTGCCTGGTGGTATAGGTTGGTATCGTAAGACTTTTATTGCCGATAAGGTCGATGAGGGCAAGCGCTATCGCATAGATTTCGATGGTGTCTATATGAACTCCACCGTTTATATTAATGGGCATGAACTGGGAACACGCCCCTATGGATACATCTCGTTTAGTTATGACCTGACTCCCTATATCAAGTGGGGAGAGGAGAATGTGTTGGCGGTTCGTGTGGACAATGCCGAACAGCCCAATTCGCGCTGGTATTCCGGTTGCGGCATCTACCGTAATGTATGGCTGACAAAGCTGAATCCAGCTCATATAGCGCAATGGGGTACCTATGTTACGGCAGAAGATGTGTCGAAGAACAGTGCCCAGTTGAAGATACGCACCAAACTACAGTACGATGCAGAAGCACAGATGGCCGATGTCGTCCTGCAATCCCGGTTAGTGGATGCTGACGGCAATGCGGTGGGTGAGGCTGTGTCGGAAGCGCAGTTGATGCCTCTTACTCCGGCAGAAGTGGAGCAGGAGATACACTTGAAGAATCCCCGGTCTTTGGAGTATTGATACGCCCTATATGTATAGGGTAGAAAGCATCCTCAAGGATAAGCAGACCGGCGAGGTACTCGACCGTTACTATACTCCTACCGGCATCCGTACTTTCCGCTTCGATGCACGAAAAAGGAATTTATCCTGAATGGTGAACAAGTGAAGATAAATGGTGTCTGCATGCATCATGACTTGGGTTGCCTGGGAGCTGCGGTGAATACGCGCGCCATCGAGCGCCAGTTGGAGATTCTGAAAGAAATGGGTTGCAACGGCATCCGCTGCTCCCATAATCCTCCCGCACCGGAGTTGCTCGACCTTTGCGACCGTATGGGATTTATCGTGATGGATGAGGCCTTCGATATGTGGCGTAAGAGAAAGACTCGCCATGACTATTCACGCTATTTTAATGAATGGCACGAACGCGATTTGACAGACCTTATCGTGCGTGACCGCAATCATCCTTCTATCTTCATGTGGAGCATCGGCAACGAAGTGCTGGAGCAGTGGACGGATGCCAAAGCCGACACCTTGAGTCTGGAAGAGGCCAATCTGGTCTTGAACTTCGGTCACAGTGCGGATATGCTGGCAAAGGACGGAGAAATGTCCGTCAACTCACTGCTGACAAAGAAACTGGCGGATATGGTGAGAAAGCTCGATGCCACGCGCCCCGTGACGGCAGGCTGCAACGAGCCGAACCCGAACAATCATTTGTTCCGTTCCAGTGCGCTTGATATTATCGGCTTCAATTACCATGACGACTGGTTTGCAGGTGTTCCCGAGAACTTCCCCGGCAAGCCGTTCATCGTGACGGAAAGTGTTTCCGGCCTGATGACACGCGGTTACTACCGGATGCCGAGTGATTCGATGTTCATCTGGCCCGAACGTTGGGACAAGCCTTTCTATGATGCCTCGTTCTCTTGCTCCTCCTACGACAACTGTCATGTTCCTTGGGGCAACCGTCACGAAGGTACTATGCGCCATGTAAAGAACAACGACTTTATCAGTGGACAATACGTCTGGACGGGCTTCGATTATATCGGTGAGCCTACTCCTTACGGTTGGCCGGCACGCAGCTCTTACTTTGGCATTATCGACTTGGCCGGCTTCCCGAAGGATGTCTACTACATGTATCAGTCCGAGTGGCGTCCGGACAAGGCGGTGTTGCATCTTTTCCCACATTGGAATTGGACGGAGGGACAAGACATCGATTTGTGGGCATATTATAATAATGCCGACGAAGTGGAGCTTTTCGTGAATGGAAAGTCGCAGGGGGTGCGTAGCAAGGGAAAAGACGATTTCCACGTCATGTGGCGCGTGAAGTATGAGCCGGGTACGGTAAAGGCTGTTTCCCGCAAGGAAGGAAAGACTGTGGCCGAGCAGGAAATCCGGACAGCGGGCGAACCTGCGCAGATTCGTCTCAGCCCCGACCGCAGTACCATTCAGGCAGATGGCAAAGACTTGAGTTTCATTACGGTTGAGATTCTGGACAAATGATGGAAAATTTTGTGTCCGAATGCCGAAAAGCGATGTGACCTTTGCCGTAGAAGGTGCCGGCTTCATTGCTGGAGTGGATAACGGAAGCCCCATCTCTATGGAGAAGTTCAAGGACAACCACCGCAAGGCTTTCTACGGAAAGTGCCTGGTGGTACTGCAGAACAACGGTGAACCGGGTGGTGTCAAGGTGACGGCTACGGCTGATGGACTGGAGAAAGCGACGACGGCGATTAAAGTTAAATGATAATTTGATGTGCTAATTGGCACATTAGCATATTAACCAATTAAGACATGAAGAATAAATTTTTAGCAACCTTATTTCTTGCATGCTCCATCAGTACCGTGTCTGCACAGACACCGGTCTATATGGACGATGCACAACCTATTGAAGCACGTGTAAAGGATGCTCTCAGCCGGATGACACTGGAAGAGAAGGTAGCCCTTTGCCATGCGCAGAGTAAATTCAGCAGTGCGGGTGTTCCGCGGCTCGGCATTCCCGAGCTTTGGATGAGCGACGGCCCTCACGGTGTCCGTGCCGAAATCAACTGGAATGACTGGGGATATGCCAACTGGACCAATGACAGCATTACCGCTTTCCCGGCTTTGACTTGTCTGGCCGCTACCTGGAATCCGGACATGTCTGCCAAGTATGGCAAGGCCATCGGTGAGGAAGCGCGCTATCGTGAAAAGGATGTGTTGCTGGGCCCCGGCGTCAACATCTACCGTACTCCGATGAACGGTCGTAATTTTGAATATATGGGCGAGGACCCTTATCTGGCCAGTGTGATGTGCGTACCTTACATCCAGGAGTTGCAGAAGAACGGAGTGGCAGCTTGTGTCAAGCACTATGCGCTGAACAACCAGGAACTGTGGCGCGGACATATTGATGTGAATCTTAGCGACCGTGCTTTGCATGAAATCTATCTGCCTGCATTCAAGGCTGCGGTAGAAGAAGGAGGTGCCTGGAGCATTATGGGCGCTTACAATAAGATTCGCGGCCAGCACGCCTGCCATAACGATTTCACACTGAACAAGATTCTGAAAGATGACTGGAAGTTCGACGGCTGTGTCATTACCGACTGGGGCGGTGCCCACGACACCTATGAAGCTGCCGTCAACGGTCTGGATATTGAAATGGGTTCTTACACCAACGGTCTGACGTCCGAGAGTGTATTTACCTATAACGATTATTACCTTGCTAACCCTTATCTCCAGATGTTGAAAGATGGTAAAGTGCCGATGTCTACAATAGATGACAAGGCTTCCCGCATTCTCCGCTTGATATTCCGTACGGCGATGAACCGTCAGAAACCCTATGGTTCGGTAGCTACGGAAGAGCATTATGCCGCTGCCCGCGAGATAGGCAATGAGGGCATTGTGCTGTTGAAGAATGCTCCGGTGATAAAGAAAGGTGCCCCGTTGCTGCCGATTGATGCAGCCAAGTATCAGAATATCCTGGTGGTGGGCGATAATGCCGTACGCTTGCTGAATCAGGGAGGAGGCTCTTCCGAACTGAAAGTGAAGGATATGGTATCTCCGCTGGATGGCTTGCGTGCCGTTTATGGTGATAAGGTAGCCTATGCGAAAGGCTATGCCGCCGGTCGTCCGATGTACGGCCGTGCAGATGAAATTCCGCAGAATGTGGTAGACTCACTCCGTGCAGAAGCCGTGGAAATGGCGAAAAAGGCAGACTTGGTGGTACTGGTAGGCGGATTGAACAAGAACCACTTCCAGGATTGTGAAGGCGGCGATCGTCTGGAATACGGCTTGCCTTTCGGGCAGGATGAACTGATTGAAGCTTTGCTGGGGGTAAACAAGAACCTGGTTCTGGTGCTTCTCAGTGGTAATGCGGTGGAAATGCCGTGGGTATCCCGGGTTCCTGCCATTGTGCAAGGCTGGTATTTAGGCTCCATGGGTGGCAAGTCTCTGGCTGACATCCTGAGTGGTGCGGTGAATCCAAGCGGAAAGTTGCCCTTTTCTTTCCCTGCCAAGTTGACGGATTGCGGTGCACATGCTTTTGATGAACTCAGTTATCCGGGCGACAGCATTAAGCAGGAGTATAAGGAAGATATTCTGGTGGGCTATCGTTGGCACGACACCAAGGAGATTCCGGCTCTCTTCCCCTTCGGTCATGGCTTGAGCTATACTACCTTTACATATGGCAAACCGGTGGCTTCTGCCAAGGCCATGGCTGCCGACGGTACGCTGACGGTGACAGTTGCCGTGAAGAATACGGGTAGCATTGCCGGAAAAGAGATTGTACAGCTTTATGTAGGCGATGATAAATGCAGTGTGCTTCGTCCTGTAAAGGAACTGAAACATTTTGCAAAAGTCGGTTTGGCGCCGGGCGAGGAGAAGAGCGTGACTTTCACCCTTACTCCGGATGATTTGAAGTTCTACGATGAGGCTTCCGCAGCTTGGAAGTACGAACCGGGTAAGTTCAAGGCATACGTTTGCGCTTCGTCTGCCGACGTCCGTGGTGTAGTTTCGTTCGAAATGCAATAATCTTATAATCAGTGCGTAACCACTGCAAAATCAGTGCAACTGCTTTTGCAGTGGTACTGCATACCTTTTGCAGCGCTACTGCAATTGCTTTGCAGCGTCACTGCAAAAGGTATGCAGCAATGCTGCAAAGTGTATGCAGTAAATTTGCAGCCTGAAATCAGAATCAAAAAACAATATGAAGACACTTGCCACTCTATTTCTGCTTGCAGCCTCGTTGCTGCTTCGTGCAGCCGATGCGCCTGCCGACAGTTGTAATCATCAGTTGTACTATACGTCGCCTGCCGCTATCTGGGAGGAGACTCTTCCTTTGGGCAACGGACGCTTGGGCATGATGCCCGACGGAGGCATTCTCCGTGAGCACATTGTGCTGAATGAAATATCATTATGGAGCGGAATGGAGGCGGATTATAGCAATCCGGATGCTTCGAAGAGTCTGCCTGCCATCCGGCAACTGTTGTTTGAGGGAAAGAACCGAGAGGCACAGGAGCTGATGTACAGCAGTTTTGTTCCGAAGAAGCAGGAGACTGACGGGAGATATGGAACCTATCAGGTATTGGGCGATTTGGATATAGATTTTACCTACAATTCTTCATTATCCATTCTCAACTCTCCATTAAACAACTATCGCCGTTGGCTCAACTTGCGCGATGCGGTGGCATATACGGCTTTCAGGCTGGAAGATGTCGATTATCGCCGTGAGTATTTTGTTTCCCGTGACCGTGATGTCATGCTGATTCATCTGGTTGCCGGACGTGAAGGAGCTCTGAATTTCTCTGCCCGTTTGAGCCGTGCGGAACATAGCTCGGTGACTGTCCAAGGGAACACCCTTTTGATGGACGGCATGTTGGAAAGCGGTAAACCCGGTTTGGACGGTATGAAATACTGTGTAGCCATGCAACTCGTACAGAACGGTGGTGAATCATCTGTCAGCCCGGAAAACGGTATCCGCTTGAAGAACGGGCAGGAAGCCTGGCTGATACTTTCTGCCGCTACCTCCTATGCCGCTGCCGGTACCGACTTCCCGGGCGAACGCTATGCGGAAGTCTGCGACAGCTTGCTCCGTCCTTTCACCGCCCCCGCTAATTCTCCATGTGCCATTCTCCATTCTTCATTATCCAACCATGTCACCGCTCACCGTTCCCTCTACGACCGTGTTTCCTTGACGCTTCCTGCCACGCCGGATGATACGCTCCCGACGAACGAACGCATCCTCCGCTTCACACAGCAGGAGTCGCCGGCATTGGCTGCTCTGTACTATAACTACGGACGCTATCTGCTTATCAGCAGTACCCGTCCCGGCAGTCTGCCGCCCAATCTGCAAGGACTCTGGGCAAATGGAGTATCGACTCCTTGGAACGGGGACTATCATACGAACATCAATATCCAGATGAACCACTGGCCCTTGGAGCAAGCCGGCCTCTCCGAACTCTATCAGCCGCTGACGACGCTGATGGAGCGCCTTATCCCTTCGGGAGAGGCAAGTGCGCGTACCTTCTATGGCGATGAGGCAGATGGCTGGGTGCTCCACATGATGACCAATGTATGGAATTACACCGCTCCCGGTGAACATCCTTCCTGGGGAGCGACCAATACCGGTGGTGCGTGGCTGTGTGCCCATCTGTGGGAACACTATCTGTATACGCAAGACAGGGATTATCTGCGTCGTATTTATCCCGTCTTGAAAGGTGCCGCCCGGTTCTTTAGTTCCACCACCGTGCAGGAGCCTTCTCATGGCTGGCTGGTAACTGCCCCCACTTCTTCTCCGGAAAATAGTTTCTATGTGCCGGGTGACAGCGTGACTCCCGTCAGCATCTGTGTGGGTCCCACTATGGATGTGCAACTGCTCACCGAGCTTTATACCAATGTCATTACCGCCGCCCGCCTGCTGGATTGTGATGCGGATTATGTGGCGAAGCTTGAGGCGGACCTGAAGAGATTCCCACCCATGCAAATCAGTAAGGAAGGATATTTGCAGGAATGGCTGGAGGATTATAAGGAAGTGGATGTGCACCATCGCCACGTTTCCCATCTCTACGGCCTGCATCCGGGAAACCTGATTTCGCCGGAGGCTACCCCCGAGCTTGCCGAAGCCTGCCGGATGACCTTGAACCGTCGTGGAGATGAGGGTACCGGTTGGAGCCGTGCTTGGAAGATAAACTTCTGGGCTCGTTTGGGTGACGGAAACCGTGCTTGGAAACTCTTCAAGAGTTTGCTGCATCCTGCTGTCGATGCTGCGACGGGAGGTCATGGTAGCGGCACTTTCCCTAATTTGTTCTGTTCGCATCCTCCTTTCCAGATTGATGGCAACTACGGTGGCGCGGCGGGAGTCGGCGAAATGCTGCTGCAAAGTCATGAGGGCTTTATCCATCTGCTTCCTGCCCTGCCAGATAGCTGGACTGCCGGCAACTTCCGTGGAATGCGCGTACGCGGCGGTGCTTCCATAGACCTGGACTGGAAGGATGGACGGGCAACGAGGGCTGTTGTTACCGCTCTTGTTCCGGGTAAATTCATCCTAAAGATGCCCACAGGCGCCGTCCGTGCCCAAGTGAAGATAGGAGGACGTACGCATACTTACAAAGAACCGGCATTTCCGTTGGATTTGAACAAGGGAGAGGCGGTGACCATACATTTCTTATAGGAACGTTCCCCTCCGACAAAATTATCAAGTTATTTGTCTTTCGCGTCCGAATGCTGTACATTTGCAGTGCATGTAGAACAAATATCTTAGATAATTATGAAAAATAGAGTACGTTTTTTCTTCTTGTTTCTCGGCTTGCTGGGAGCGTTGGCAGTTCATGCACAAATCAATGAGTTGCCACGTTCCACACCCGAGGCAGAAGGAGTCCCTTCCAAGGCTGTCACTGCCTTGTTTGATTCACTGATGGCATTGCCGAAAACAAACATCCACAGCGTGGTGGTGCTGCGTCACGGCAAGGTCATCGGAGAAATCTATCCGGCTCCGTTCGCGCCGGAATATCGCCATACCATGTATTCCTGCTCCAAAACCTTTGTCGGGGCTGCCGTAGGACTTGCCATTGCAGACAACCGCTTGCGCTTGACAGACCGTGTCGGTACCTTCTTCCCGGAACTTCTTCCGGATTCGGTTTCCGCTAATCTGGCAGACATGACTGTCCGTGACCTGCTTACCATGACGTCGGGTATCACTCCCGACTGGAATATGCGCAACCTCACTCCCGACTGGATACGTGCCTTCCTTGCCAAACCGGTGAAGACTCCGGGCAAGAAGTTTGAATATGATTCGATTAGTACCTATATGCTTTCCGCTATCGTGCAGAAGGTGACGGGCATGACCTTGCTGGATTATCTGAAGCAGAAGCTTTTCATCCCGATGCATATCACGGACGTTGCGTGGGAGATAAGCCCCGAAGGCATCAATACCGGTGGCTGGGGACTGCATATCCAGAGCGAGTCGTTGGCAAAATTCGGATTGTTGCTGCTGAACCGGGGTGTTTGGGAAGGCAAGCAGTTGCTTCCGGCTTCCTGGGTGGAGCAGATGATGACCAGACAGATAGGAGATTATGGCTATCAGATGTGGCTTTGCGAATATCCGGGTGCTGTACGTGCTGACGGGGCTTTGGGACAATACATTCTGATTGTTCCGGATAAGGATATGGTAGTGGTCATTACCGAATGTACATTGATAGACGGTCGTCGGCAGCGTCGTCTGGTCTGGAACCGCTTGTTGCCGGAGGTCGGTGACCAGGTATTAGCGCCCGGTAAGGACTACAAGCGCCTGCAGAAGAAACAGCGTTCTTATCAACTGCCGTTAGTGCAAGGAAAGGCTGCTTCCTCCCTTTCACAGAAATACGCAGGCAAGCGCATCCTGCTCGGAGAGAACAATACGGATGGCAATCCATCGAGCTGCAATTCAAGCAGCAAGAAGTAGTGATGACTGTGGTGGAGAAAGACGGAAAGACATACAGTCTTCCGTTTGGCTATAAGCAATGGTCGAAAGCGGCAATTGATGGCTATCCTCCGTATTCGGTTGCTGCAAAGGGGGCGTTTTAAGGGTATAGAAGGCCCTTTCCAGGTGGCAGGCAGTTATGCGTGGGCGTCACTTGATGCTTTGCAACTGAAAGTACATTATGTCAACTGGATAAGCGCTCTTGGGCTTACGCTCTGCTTTGAGGATAACAAGCTACTCCTGACTGTTACGGAGAATTATTCTTCGGGTGAAGGGGTTGACTTTCGAAGGTACATTAGCACATTAAAATAATGAATCGTATTTTGCTTACTCTAAAACCGGCCTTTTATCTGGCTGTACCGTTTCCGA
>ENA-OQCV01000327-OQCV01000327.1-human-gut-metagenome-genome-assembly--contig:-NODE-327-length-13522-cov-2.585218_pt1 | contig 13522 bp, 13 predicted proteins | sample MGYA00242766_ERZ504592 | MGnify/ENA primary metagenome ERZ504592 (study PRJEB26092, sample SAMD00036315) | human gut metagenome | host: Homo sapiens | study: EMG produced TPA metagenomics assembly of...
GGAACAACAAACAGCTGTGTGGCAGTATTGGAGAATAATCAGCCGGTAGTCATAACTAACAGCGAGGGTCAGAGAACAACTCCGTCTGTAGTGGCTTTTACAAAAAGTGGAGAGCGACTGGTTGGTGAGGCTGCAAAGAGGCAGGCAGCAGTCAATGTGGACAGGACATTTTTCTCAATAAAGAGACAGATGGGAAGCGATTTCAGGGCAAAGGTGGACGGAAAGCTGTATTCAGCTCCTGAGATTTCTTCTATGATTCTCAGAAAGCTGCAAAAAGGATGCAGAGGACTATATTGGTGAGGCAGTGACAGACGCTGTAATCACAGTTCCTGCATATTTTTCGGATGCGCAGAGGCAGGCAACCAAGGATGCAGGAAGGATTGCTGGGCTTAATGTGCTTCGAATCATAAATGAGCCAACCTCTGCGGCACTCGCATACGGACTGGACCACGGACAGCAGCAGAAAATTCTTGTCTACGACCTCGGAGGAGGAACCTTCGATGTGTCTGTTATCGAAATAGGGGACAATCTGATAGAGGTGCTTGCCACAGCCGGTGATAATCATCTGGGTGGAGATGATTTTGATGAGAGAATCACGAATTATCTTGTCACAGAGTTTTACAGACAGCAGAATGTGGATCTGAGAAAGGATAATACGGCTATGCAGCGTGTCAGGGAGGAGGCTGAGAAGGCAAAAAAGGTGCTTTCATCCTCATCCTCAACCACTATCAACCTGCCATTTATCACCACTGTAAAGGGACAGCCGGTTCACATGGAGATGAACCTTACAAGAGCTGAGTTTAATGAGATAACAAAGGATCTGGTGGAGAGAACTGCTATTCCTGTCAATCAGGCACTTTCAGATGCGGGTATTTCCGCAGCAGAGCTTGGAATGGTGCTGTTGGTAGGAGGCTCGACACGTGTGCCGGCTGTTGTTGAGGAGGTCAGAAGAATTACAGGAAAAGAGCCTTCACACAACCTAAATCCTGACGAGTGCGTGGCACTCGGTGCAGCAGTACAGGGTGGCAAGCTCGGTGGAGCAATTGTCGCAGGCAGCAGTGCGGCAGAGATTATACTGATGGATGTCACACCGCTTTCACTAGGAATTGAGACAGTTGGTGGTGTCTCAACCAAAATTATTGACAGAAATACGACTATTCCTACGAGATACAGCCAGATTTTTACAACTGCAGGAAGCTTCCAGACCTCTGTGGATATAAAGGTACTGCAGGGTGAGAGGCAGTTTGCAAGGGACAATAAGCTGATTGGAAACTTCAGGCTAAAGGGCATCAAGCCGGCTCCGGCAGGTGTGCCGCAGATAGAGGTGACGTTTGATATAGATGCAAACGGCATTGTGCAGGTTTCTGCAAAGGACCTGGGCACAGGAAAGCATCAGGAGATTACGATTACCGCAAGCTCAAATTTGTCTGATTCTGAGATTGAGCAGGCTATCCGTGAGGCGCAGGAGTATGAGGCAACAGACGGACAGAGAAAGGCTTATATTGATGCAAGAAGTGAGGCTGATACGCTTGTGCGCCAGGTGGAAAATGTCATGGCTGACAAGGAAAAAAGAAAGGCTATGGACAGCGCACAGAAAAAAAGTGTGAAATCATCGCTTTCGTATGTGAAGAAGCTTATTTCAAGGACAAAGCCCGGAAATGTGAGCGAAGAGCAGGCTGCCGAGATAAAGCATGCGGCAGATGAGCTGAGAAATGCGGCAGCGGGATTGATTTAATTATAAAGGGCTGTAATCAGTAGCTATTATTATTCATTTGGCTATTTACGAGAAGCGGATTTTCATATAAAATATGGGTAAGTGGTGAGTATTCAGAACCACCCTGAATAGTTATAATGTTAATTTAAATCCGAGGAAATAGAAAATGAATGCGAACGATAAAACAGAAAAGGTACTAAGAGAAATTCATATCATGCTCTCAAAGGCGGAGCCGTATAAGCCGGAGCCGAGCAGGGTGATCATAAACAAGCAGCAAATGATAGATTTACTTGCTGAGCTGAATAAGTGTATATATGCAATACAGGATGAGTATGAGCTTACTGAACAGAGTCGCAATCACGCAGAGAGAGAGTTCAGAAAGAAGGGGGATCAGATAGTCTGGGATGCAAGCAGAAAGGCTGAGGATGTGTATGCAGCATCGGTTATCTATACGGATGAGGCGCTTTCAAGAGTGCGTGATATCATCAATGATACCAACGAGTCACTTGAAAAGCTGTGCAAGAATATGAAGGATAAGATTGCAGAGCAGGAGAAGATAGTTAAAACTAACCAGTATGAGCTCAAGGGACAGCTTCAGGATTTGTCCGATACGGAGAAGTATCTTAAGATTATCGATGACAGAAATAAGGAGATAGAACGTCAGAAAAATTGCAGGTAAACCTGTAGAGGAGCGTACTATTGACAATGAAGAGAAGTCCATCTATGCAAACAGACAGACTGAAATTCAAGGTAAATATGGATTATATCAGAAAACTGGGACTTGCTGAGGGCGAGGACCTGGGAGATGGTGTAGTGGGTGAAGTGAAGCTTGCAGACGATACACCTGATGCCGGATTAAATCATAGCAATGATAAGGATGAAGCCAAGGCTGCCGGCTCAAAATCGTCTGTTGATGAGGATTATAAGGCAATAAGCAGAAAAGCCGGCAATCCACCTGTTATCAACACAAAGGAAGGGAAGGAGCTCACAGACGGTATCCACAGAATGTGGCAGAGCATCACCGGAAATAAAGGTAAATGAAACACACCTATGTAATATAAAGCAGCAGTTCAAAACAGAACGGCTGCTTTTGGCTTATATTTAAAGTGGGTAATATTAAGCAGATTTTAAGAAAAACAAAGTAGATAATCTGATAAAATATAGCTGACTAACGGCAGGAGAAGGTTTCTGTTCAAAATTCATAGAAGGAGGATAATATGACAATATTAGTTTGTGATGACGACAAGGAAATAGTTGAGGCAATTGAGATTTACCTGATGCAGGAGGGCTACGACGTGGAGAAGGCTTACGACGGCATACAGGCGGTTGAAATTATGAAGAATAAAAAATAGACCTCATGATAATAGATGTCATGATGCCAAAGCTCGACGGAATAAGAGCTACTCTGCAGATACGAAAGGAAAGCAGGGTGCCGATAATCATTTTATCGGCAAAGACAGAGGATGCTGACAAGATTTTAGGCCTCAATGTGGGGGCTGATGATTATGTCACAAAGCCTTTTAATCCGCTTGAGCTTGTGGCAAGGGTAAAGTCACAGCTTCGCAGATATACCACTCTGTCAAGCAATGATGCAGCCGGAGACAAGGTTTATGAAGCCGGAGGCCTTTTGGTAAATGATGATTTAAAAAAAGGTGACTGTGGATGGTGAGGAGGTGAAGCTCACACCGATTGAATACAATATACTGCTTTTACTCCTTAAAAATAAGGGAAAGGTCTACTCAATAAACGAAATATATGAGAGCATATGGAACGAGGAGGCGATAGGCGCCGACAATACAGTTGCTGTGCACATCAGACATATCAGGGAAAAAATAGAGATAAATCCTAAGGAGCCACGCTATCTGAAGGTGGTCTGGGGAGTAGGCTATAAGATAGAGGACAACAAATGAAGCAGTATACGATAGGGAAAAAAAGCAGCGGTCATAGTCTTACATCAGCTATGCATGATACTTATGGTAACAGGAGTGTTTGCCACAGGCTATGCATTCAGGCACGATGCGCATGAAAATATTGATATATATACACTAATATCGCTTGCGGGCCTGGTAGGCAGCTTTGTGAGCCTGGCATATATGGCAAACGTGGCCGGCAGAAAATCAGAGGATGATTACACAATATACTATTTACCGATTGACAAGGTATACTCTGATGTGATGCTGGTGATATTTACACTGCTCATGGTATTTATGGGAAAAGTGATTTCAGGCGTCAAAAAACCAGCATTTTGACTATGCATCACTCATTATGACGGCCGGCACATTTACTTTTTTGTTTGATATGGCTTTTATTATTTATACCAGAGCATTGTAAGGAAGATAAAAGGCAATATACTTTGCACACACAGCCTGATGTACAAGGGCTATGAGCTTTTGAAAAGAGTTATTGAGAAAAAGGATATCCACACACAAAAAAATAAAGAGATAATGCGCATACAGGAGGCACTTGAAGCTATCTCGGAAGGAGCGCTTGACACTACACTCAATGTCAATGAGTTTCATGGGCAGCAGAAAAAGGTGGCGGAGGCTGTCAACCATATACGCCAGGGTCTTATGAGCTCGGTGAATGAGAGCCTTAAGAATGAAAAATTAAAGGCAGACCTAATAACAAACGTATCACATGATATAAAGACACCTCTGACTTCAATAGTCAACTATGTTGACCTGCTTAAGAGGGAAAATCTGGAAAATGAAAATGCCAAATACTATATACATGTGCTGGAGGAAAAGTCACAGCGCTTAAAGCAGCTTACAGAGGATTTGGTAGAGACATCAAAGATTACCTCGGGAAATGTGAAGCTCAATATGCAAAAGCTTGATCTGGTTGAGCTTTTATACCAGACCGGAGGTGAATTCAATGAGCGCTTTGAGTCGAGAAATCTGACAATAGTTACAAAAATTCCATCAGAACAGATATTTATCTATGCGGATGGGCGTCAGCTTTACCGCTCTATTGAAAAATCTGTATACTAATGCCGCAAAATATGCACTGGAAAATACCAGAGTATATGTAGAGCTTGAAAAGGCAGATGAAAAAGGCAGTTTTTACAATAAAGAATGTGTCTAAGAACGAGCTTGACATAGTAAGCAACGGAAATGTAGACCTGACAGAGCGTTTTGTGAGGGGAGAGAGGTCGAGAACCACTGAAGGAAGTGGACTTGGACTTTCGATTGCAAAGAATCTGACCCATTTGATGGGAGGAAAATTCGAAATTAAGGTAGATGGTGATTTATTTATTGCCACAATTACCTATAATATTATATAATAGTAAATAATAGAATTTTGAAATACACATACGGAGGTAGAATAAGTGAAATTATATGAAAATGGTGCTTACCTTTTAAACGGTAAGGAAGTAATAATTGATGGACCGGAGGCTCAGGCAGCTGTCAAAAGCAAGACCGGCATGGACATCGATAAACAGACAGCTAAGCAGGAGACAATTGCTTACGGTATTTTAAAGGAGCACAATACATCCGGCAATATGGACAAGCTTCAGATTAAGTTTGATAAGCTTACATCGCATGATATCACATTTGTAGGTATCATTCAGACAGCACGAGCTTCAGGACTTGAGAAATTCCCTATCCCGTATGTACTTACAAACTGTCACAACAGCCTTTGTGCAGTTGGTGGAACAATCAATGAGGATGACCACATGTTTGGTCTCACATGTGCAAAGAAGTACGGCGGAATCTATGTACCACCTCATCAGGCAGTTATCCATCAGTTTGCACGAGAGATGCTTGCCGGCGGCGGAAAAATGATACTTGGTTCTGATTCACATACACGCTATGGTGCACTTGGTACTATGGCAGTCGGCGAGGGTGGACCTGAGCTTGTTAAGCAGCTTCTTGAACAGACATATGATATTGATATGCCTGAGGTAGTAGGCATTTACCTGACAGGAGAGCCAATCAAGGGCGTTGGACCACAGGATGTCGCACTTGCAATTATCGGAGAGGTATTCGGAAACGGATTTGTAAAGAACAAAGTTATGGAGTTTGTAGGACCGGGTGTGTCTAATCTGAGCGTTGACTTCCGTATAGGTGTCGATGTTATGACAACAGAGACTACATGTCTTTCTTCTATCTGGAGAACAGATGACCAGGTTAAGGAATTCTTTGAGATTCACGGTAGGGCTGAGGACCACAAGGAGCTTAATCCGGGTGAGGTGGCTTACTACGACAGATTTATTGAGATTGATTTAAGCCAGATCCGCCCAATGATAGCTATGCCATTCCACCCAAGCAATACCTATACTATCGATGAGCTCAATGCAAACCTCATGGATATTCTCGATGACTGTGAGAAGAGAGCTGAGGTAAGCTTTGACGGCAAGGTGAAGCTTGATTTAAAGAGTAAGGTAAGAGACGGAAAACTGTATGTAGACCAGGGAATCATCGCAGGCTGTGCAGGCGGTGGATTTGAGAATATCTGCGATGCGGCTGACATATTAAACGGACATTCAATCGGAGCAGACGAGTTTACACTGAGTGTTTACCCGGCATCTACTCCAATATACATGGAGCTTGTGAAAAACGGAGCTGTAGCAAAGCTTCTTGAGACAGGTGCAATCGTAAAGACTGCTTTCTGCGGACCTTGCTTTGGTGCAGGAGATACACCTGCCAACAACGCATTCTCTATCCGTCATTCAACAAGAAACTTCCCTAACAGAGAGGGTTCTAAGGTACAGAACGGACAGATCAGCTCAGTGGCACTCATGGATGCACGTTCAATCGCTGCAACAGCAGCAAACAAGGGCTTCCTTACATCAGCAGCGGATATTGATGTCAACTTTACAAAGCCAAAATATTTCTTTGACAAGACTATATATGAGAACCGTGTATTTGACAGCCATGGAGTGGCAGATCCTTCAGTTGAAATCCAGTTCGGACCAAACATCAAGGACTGGCCGGCAATGAGCGCGCTTCCTGAGAATATGCTCCTTAAGGTGGTTTCAGAGATTCATGATCCTGTTACTACAACAGATGAGCTCATTCCTTCAGGAGAGACATCTTCATATCGTTCAAACCCTCTTGGACTTGCAGAGTTCGCACTTTCAAGAAAGGATCCTGAGTATGTAGGCAGAGCAAAGGAAATCCAGAAGGCCCAGAAGGCTATAGAGAGTGGTGAGTGCGCAGGAAAGGCTGTTCCTGAGGTTGCTGAAATCATGGGAGTAGTAAAGAAAAATTCCCTGAGGCAAGCCATGAGAATATGGGCTTCGGAAGCACAATTTTTGCTGTTAAGCCGGGTGACGGCTCAGCAAGAGAGCAGGCTGCCAGCTGCCAGAAGGTACTCGGAGGCTGGGCAAATATCGCAAACGAGTATGCCACAAAGAGATACCGTTCAAACCTTATCAACTGGGGAATGCTTCCATTCATCATCGATGAGGGAGAGCTTCCGTTCCACAACCTCGACTATATCTTCCTTCCGGGAATCAAGAAGGAAATCGAGGATGCAAAGACGGAGTTTGAGGCATATGTTGTCAAGGATGGTGAATTAAAGCCATTTACACTGAAGATGGGTGAGCTCACAGATGATGAAAGAGAGATAATATTAAAGGGATGTCTCATCAACTATAATCGTAAATAAGGAGAGTTTAATCCGATGGAAGAAACCGGAAAAGCTGGTAAAAAATCAAACATTGAGATAAATGCAGATAAGGGTGCGAAGCAGAATTCGCACCCGGGGCGTGAGGAATGGCCACATCTGATCAGAATAGGTGTCATGGTATTTGTCACGTTTGCAGTCAGTATACTGTTTTTCTTTGCACTGTACAGATTTGAGGGCTTTGCAGGCATATGGAGCAAGCTGCTTGCGGCAGCAATGCCTATTATAATGGGACTTGTGCTTGCATACCTGATGAATCCTGTCATGCTGTGGCTGGAAAGATGCTTTAAAAATGCTTCTTTCCAAAAATGATGAAAAGCGAAAGCAAGCTGCGAAAGGTTTCAAGAGCTCTTGCAATCACAGGCTCGGTTATTATTCTTGTAGCAATTATTTCGCTCCTCATTGCGGCTATTGTGCCTTCTGTCATAGCAAGTATATCGGGACTTATGAAGACACTGCCAAATGATGTTGCGGCATTCATTAACATGATAAAGAACGGCAATTTCGGGGACAGCAAAATTGCTGAGCTCGCGAGCACAGGTTTACAGAATGCAACCGACTACATTGAGAATTATGCCACAGAAAAGCTAATTCCTGAGGCACAGAAGTATGTTGCACAGATTACAACCGGTGTGATTTCGGTAGTCAGAGGCTTATTTAATTTTATTATCGGAATAATCGTGATGGTCTATGTGATGAGTATTCAGGAGACTCTTGCAGGACAGAGCAAAAAGATAATATATGCTGTCTGCAAGCCAAAGACAGGCAATATCATCATTGAGACGATCAGAAAGACAAATGAGATTTTTGGAGGCTTCATAAGCGGTAAGATTATAGATTCACTGATTATAGGTGTGATTGCATATTTCGGATGTCTGATTTTAAGGATTCCATCGTCGGTGCTCGTTGCAGTGATTATCGGCGTCACAAATGTGATTCCGGTATTCGGACCGTTTATCGGTGCAATTCCATCGTTACTCATAGTAGTAATTCAGAGTCCGTGGCATGCACTTTATCTTCTGATATTTATTGTCGTGCTGCAGCAGGTGGATGGTAATATAATAGGGCCTAAGATACTTGGCTCATCTACCGGTCTTTCGACCTTCTGGGTTATGTTTGCCATACTAATCGGCGGAGGAATGTTTGGTTTCTTGGAATGTTACTTGGTGTTCCGACCTTTGCTGTGATATACTATATTGTGAAAAGAGTTGTTAATTATGCTCTCAGGAAAAAGAAGCTTCCTGAGGACACAAGGGATTATACAAAGACAACAGGCGTAGATACAAAAAATAATAAGCTTAAATACGAGTAGGTGAAATAAGTGGATAAATACGAATACAATCTCAAGCTGGATCAGATAAAAGCCCTAAGCGCCGAGGAGGGCTATATGAGCGCAGCAGAGATTGCAGATAGCATAAATTGGAACAAAATTAAAAATGTAAATACACTCGTTAAAATCGGCGAAATCTACGAGAAGGCCGAGAGATACCAGGATGCAAGGGACATACTTTTAATGGCCTATGACCGTTCACCAATCGGCAGGATGATTATATATAGACTGGCTGAGGTCGCCATCAAGATGGGTGATTATGATGCTGCTACAGAGTATTATGATGAGTTTGTTGAGATAGCGCCTCATGATGATATGAAGTATGTATTAAGATATGCCATCGAAAAAAGGGCAGGGAGCTTCATTTGATGAGCTTATCGCTATTCTTGAAGAGTACAAGGATGAAGAATACACTGAGGAGTGGGCATATGAGCTTGCATATCTATACCACAAAGCCGGAAAAGCCGATAAGTGTATAGATGCCTGCGATGAGCTCATTCTGTGGTTCGGAGACGGACCATATGTGGAGCGTGCGCTGGAGCTTAAGATGCTTTATCAGCCACTTACCAAGGCTCAGGAGGAAAAGTACAGACGATTCAAGGCAGAGAAGGAAAAGCCGGCTAAGATAAAGGATGAGGCTGAGGTCACTGAGATAGGTGCCATGGAGATGGTAAAGGGCGGAGAGATAGTGCATGATGACGTAACTATTCCGCAGATTACTGTAAATCAGGAGAAGTTCAATACTGTAAATTTACAGCAGGAGATTGCCAAGGGTATGCAGCAGATCATGGAGGCCAAGGGCAAGAATGAAGTTGCTGATACGATGGATACCATCAAAAAGATAGTTGAGGATATTCCTTATCTCAAGCTCGAAAAGGAGCAGGAAGAGTATGTACAGCAGCCGGAAGAGACAGAGCATATCGCTACAGATGAAGAGATAGATGGTTCACTTAAGTTGAATTTCAAGGAGCTTTTGGGTGAAGACGCTGACGGACAGATGTCTATGGTCATGAGTGAAAAGACTCAGCTTGAGCATCAGATTACAGGACAGATGTCTATACAGGATGTGCTTGAAGAATGGGAAAAGACCAGACATGCGGCTGAAATTGCACTTAAAGAGGCTGAGCAGCAGAAGCTTGAGTCAGCTAAGGCAAGAGCACTTCAGGAGGCAGGAGACATCATGGAGAGACTAAATGATGTCATTCCAAAGCTGGATGCAGGTGTCACTCCGAAGGAACTTCTTGAGGAGGAGTATTTGAAGGTCCCGGTTGATATTATAGAGCAGAAAGCTGCCGTGAAGGAGCCTGAAGAAGAGCAGAAACCGGATATGCAGGAGCTTTATGCAGAGGAGACTGTGGATGAAGTACAGGAGCCGCAGGAAGCACCGGAAGAGGCTATAGACGAAGTGCAGGAGTCACAGGAAGCACCGGAAGAGGCTATAGACGAAGTGCAGGAGTCACAGGAAGCACCTGAAGATGCTGCAGATGAAGCCAAGGAACCGGTTGGAGAGCCGGAGGATATAATTATGGCAGAGGAGTCTGAGAAAGACGAGATACTCATGCAGCCGACTACCATGATGCCTGAAATAACAGATGATATGTTAAATGTCGATGATGATACATCAGATGATGAGGCTTCACAGGAGAAAGAAAACGTTTCTGAGAAGAGAGAATTTTGATCATGTGACATCATTTATCGAGCAGGAAATAGCCAAGATGACAGCAAAAAATCCGGGACTGGAGAAGAAGCTGGATATGGCTAAGACAAGAAAAATGCCGGATATTTCATTGCCGGAGGATTTAGACAGCGAAGAAGATGACTCGAAATTGAAAGAAACAAAACATATAAAAGAGCTTACAAGCGAACAGAAAGCTATATTTTCATATTTCATACCGGTAAAGGGTATGGAGGATCAGATCTGCAAGGCATATAATGCAGTGCTTGATCATTTCAACAGGAAAGAAAACGCATCCACAGGCAACCTCATTATACAGGGAGAGCAGGGTTGCGGAAAGACAATGCTTGCTACAAGCTTTATAAAGGTATTACAAAAAGATGGTGAACAGCTTACAGGAAAGATGGGCAAGATTGATGCTGCCGCACTCAATAAAAAGGATGTGCAGCAGGTAGTCAGAAAGATAACAGGAGGCTGTCTCATCATAGAAAGAGCCGGTGATATCGACCGCAGCATAGCTGCCCAGCTATCATTTTGATGGAGCATGATATTACAGGAACACTCTATATACTTGAGGATACATCAAAGGGTATAAAGAAGGCTCTCTCAATGGATGAGGGCTTTGCATCCAAGTTCACGGAAAAGATATCGGTTCCTATTTTTACAAATGATGAACTCGTATTGTTTGCCAAATCGTACTCTGCAGAGCTTGGGTACAAGATAGATGAGATGGCTATTCTGGCATTGCATAACAGAATCAGCAATATTGAGAGGATAGACCAGGCTACCACTCTGACAGAGGTCAAGGATATAATTGACGAGGCCATAGACAGGGAGGCTCACAGCGGACTTAAGAAGGCTATAAGTATTCTGACAGCCAGGCGATATACAGATGATGACCGAATTGTACTCAAAGAGGATCATTTCAGGGAAAAATAAATACTTATGGGGGGTATATATATGTGTAATTTTACAGCAATGGATTGTTACCTGTTTGGTCAGGCAACACACTATGATATCTACAAGAAGATGGGTGCTCACTTAGCTGAGCGCAAAGGAAAAAAAGGAGTGTGCTTTGACGTCTGGGCGCCACATGCGAGGGAAGTATACGTGTTTGGTGAGTTTAACGACTGGAATGAGACCAGTCATGAGATGAAGCGTGTAGAGCCGGAAACCATGGGAGTGTATGAGCTTTTTGTACCGGGAGCGCAAAAGGGTCAGATGTATAAGTTTATTATAGTCACTGAACAGGGTGATAAGCTGTACAAGGCGGATCCATACGCAAACTACGCAGAGCTTCGTCCGGGAACAGCGTCAATCATCACAGATATCGAGCACTTCACATGGACTGACAAAGAGTGGATGGATAAGAGAGCAGCAAAGTCAGATGCTGATGTATATTCTTCACCTATGGCTATATATGAGTGCCATCCGGGCTCATGGATGAGACATCCGGGCAGGGATGATGAGGGTTTTTATACATACAGGGAGCTTGCAAAATCACTCATATCATATGTAAAAACTATGGGATATACACATATTGAGCTTATGGGTATTTCAGAGTATCCGTTTGATGGCTCATGGGGATATCAGGTGACAGGCTACTATGCACCTACATCGAGGTATGGAGAGCCTGAGGATTTTGCATACTTTGTTGATCAGTGCCATAAAAAATAATATCGGAGTAATCCTCGACTGGGTACCTGCACATTTCCCAAAGGATGCGCATGGACTTGCCAAATTTCGACGGAACAGCCACATATGAGTATGCAGACCCAAGAAAGGGAGAGCATCCCGACTGGGGCACAAAGATATTTGACTACGGTAAGAATGAAGTAAAGAACTTCCTTATCGGAAGTGCATTGATGTGGATAGAAAATTACCACGTAGACGGACTCCGTGTGGATGCAGTTGCGTCAATGCTTTATCTTGACTATGGAAAGAACGACGGACAGTGGGTGCCAAACAAGTTTGGAGGAAATAAGAACCTCGAGGCAGTAGAGTTTTTCAAGCATATCAATACACTCATACTTGGAAGAAATCACGGAACTGTAATGATAGCCGAAGAGTCTACCGCATGGCCAAAGGTAACAGGCAAGGTAGAGGAAGACGGACTGAACTTCAGCTACAAGTGGAACATGGGATGGATGCATGACTTCCTTGATTATATGAAGCTGGATCCATATTTCAGAAAAGAGCATCATAATCAGATGACTTTTCGCGATGACCTATGCTTACAGTGAGAAGTACATTCTGGTACTCTCCCATGATGAGGTTGTGCATTTGAAGTGTTCGATGTTAAATAAAATGCCGGGGGCTTGGTTTTGACAAGTATGCGAATCTGAAAGTCGGCTATGGCGTTTATGATGGGACATCCGGGCAAAAAGCTGCTCTTTATGGGGCAGGATTTCGCACAACTTCGGGAGTGGAGCGAGGCAAGGGAGCTCGATTGGTATCTGCTTGAGGAGCCGGAGCATCAGTATCTGCAGGCGTTTACAAGAGATCTTCTGAAGCTCTACAGGAAGAATAAGGCGATGTATGAGCAGGATACGGAAGGATACGGATTTGAGTGGGTGAATGCAAATGATGGATACCGGAGTGTTTTCAGCTTTATCCGGCACTCCAAACATAATAAAAAGAACCTGCTTTTGTCTGCAACTTTACCCCAATGGAGTGGACGGATTATAGAGTGGGTGTGCCGCGCAGAAAGCAGTATAAGCTGATTCTAAACAGCGATGACAAGCAGTATGGCGGAAAGGGAGAGGAGCGTCCGCAGATATATAAGGCTGTGAAGCAGGAATGTGATGGAAGACCGTATTCCTTTGCGTACAAGCTTCCGCCATATGGTGTGGCAGTTTTTGAATTTTAATTCTGCATGAATTATTGCATGCTACAGAAGTATGAATCGGGCCCGTCTGGAAAGGTCTCAGTGGCTTTGGATGGATGAGCCTGATTTTCTTGTCCCATGGGAAACCTTCTTGTAAGGTACACGTGGAAGAGAACGGAGGAAAAAAACTGGAGAATTATCAGATTACACAGTGGTGTCATTATTTTATCAGAGAGCAAGTACATGAGGGGGCATTTCTGTATTGACGCAACCTGCGGTAACGGACATGATACCCTTCTGCTGTGCGAGCTGGTGGGGGACAGTGGGCTGGTAGCCGGATTTGAT
>ENA-OQCV01000328-OQCV01000328.1-human-gut-metagenome-genome-assembly--contig:-NODE-328-length-13498-cov-2.051155_pt1 | contig 13498 bp, 27 predicted proteins | sample MGYA00242766_ERZ504592 | MGnify/ENA primary metagenome ERZ504592 (study PRJEB26092, sample SAMD00036315) | human gut metagenome | host: Homo sapiens | study: EMG produced TPA metagenomics assembly of...
ACTGGTGTTTGGAGTGACATCCCGTTCAGATCATGGAATCCCTTTCGACTGAATCGTCCGATTTTCCGTCAGACGGCAGTTTTTGGTCATTTTGGAAGAAAGGAGTTTCCTTGGGAGCGGACGGATAAGGTACTGGCTCTTCAGGATGCAATTCTGTAATGCCCTGGGTAACGGAAGAAGAGATTCAGACAGCAAAAAATATGACTGCGTATGAGTATTTGCGAACGCATCAGGCACAGCGACTGCAAAAGACAAAGACCAGAAATGAATGGCAGTTGACGGATCATGACAGTTTTAAAATCAATGAACTGTCCAGCAAATGGCATTGGAAATCCAGAGATATCGGTGGCGTGTCCGCACTGCGGTTCCTGATTGAAGTAGATGGAATGAAATTTACAGATGCCGTAAAACTGTTGTGCGAAGAGAGTCCGTCTTTTATTCCGACACAGGCTGTGGAAAGGGAAAAACCTGCCATTTAAGTTGCCGGAGAGGTATTGTAATTGCAGACGAATCAGGGCTTATTTAAACCACAGAGGAATCAGCGATGAAGTGATCACATATTGTATTTCACATGAAATCCTTTATGAAAGTGTCCCGTACCATAACGCTGTTTTTAGTTGGGAAAGATGAATCCAGAAAAGCAAGATATGCATTCCTGCGAGGAATCTATGAAAAAAAGCGGGAAGGGATTCAAGATGGAGCAGACCGGGAGTGAAAAAAGTACAGTTTTGCATTCCACCTGAAAGAGAAACAAAGCGAGTTGCCGTATATGAAGCGTGTATTGATGCATTGGCACACATGACACTGGAAGAGGGAAATAGGGATAAATATCGTCTTTCCCTTTGGGGGGAATCGCTGCTCCGAAAGAAAAACGCACAGATACAGAGTGAACGTTTTAAAAAAGCCGCCGGACGCACTGGAAGAATTTCTGAAGAATCATCCGGAAATCAAAGAAATTGAAATCTGTACCGATAATGACTTTGCAGGGAGATGGGCGAAAGAACAGATGAAAAAGCATTACGAGGGAACGTATCAGATTATTTGCAATCTGCCGGAAAAAGAAGGGGCAGATTATGCAGACCTTGCGAAAGCAAAAAAAGCAGGCAAATAAATGCAGGGACAGACCATTAGAAAGAAGGTGATATAGAATGGAAGAAAAAAGGAACGATACACATACATCTGTTGACAGAGCTGACTGGAAAATCTTTATTCAGAAGAATCCGAATGGGAAGAAGATTGGTCGGAGAGTGATGAATATGGAATGCCGTTAGATGGAACAGAACTTGCCGATTATGAAGAAGTCATCCGAGAAGAACTGAAACGCTATGGGGAAGATGATCTCATGCAGTATTTTGATGGAAGTGAGTCCATTCAGGGAAAGATACAAAGTGCAGTTGTTACGATAGAAAACAAAGACGGAATCCTGTACGGATGTACCAAACTGGAATTTAAATGTAACATTTTAAGTCAGGAAGAACTACAGGAATTCACTGAATACATTACAGGACAGTACAGTGACGGTTGGGGTGAAGGATTTGAGCAGAGGGATATCAAGGTAGATGGAGGAACGCTGAATGTGCATTTTTTGGCATCCTGATATAGAACAGCCGAAAATGTATGAGAAGAAAACAGAGCAGATTCCGACAAAGCCTGAGAAACAACGTCCCAAGTTACAGCTCCTTGGACATAATGGGAATAATTTTTTCCATTATGGGCGATGCCTCAACTAATTTTGGAAAAAAGAATAAACAGACAGCAGAAGCAAAAGAAATGTGTAAAAGGGTATTGGAAAGTGGGGACTATTACAAAGCACTTTTGATTATCAGTGAATATGTGGAAAACCGAGCTGAGTCCACAACCAAAAGAAAATAAAAAGACAAAGAAGAAAAATCAGCCGGAACGCTGAGAAAAGAAAGGATGATGCCTATGACAAATGACCTGAGTTTGGAAGAACTTATGAAAGAGGGAACATACCCGGAGGAATATGCCGAAGGGAAGAACTGGAAGATTTTACATGGAGATACGCTGAAACTGGTCAAAGCATTCCAGCCGGGAATCTTTGATGCAGTGATTACCGATCCGCCGTATGCGTCCGGAGGGACAAAGCAGAATGAAAGGAACCGCACCACCAACCAGAAATACAGCAGCATGAGTGCCGCAAATGCACTCCCGGATTTTGATGGAGACAACAAAGACCAGAGATCCTGGACACACTGGATGGCTGAGTGGCTGTATGATGTCCGGAAAGCCTGCAAGAAAGGGGCACCTATCTGTCTGTTCATTGACTGGAGACAGTACCCGTCGATCACAGATGCCCTGCAGTGGGCAGGCTGGATCTGGAGAGGAACCGCAGTGTGGGATAAGGGAAACTCCCGTCCGCAGAAAGGGCGCTTCCGCCAGCAGGCTGAATATATCGTGTGGGGCAGTAACGGACCGATGCCGATCAACCGCCCGGTCTCCTGTCTGCCGGGTGTTTTCCGATATGGAAATCCGCAGAACCGCATCCATGTGACAGAGAAACCATTGCAGCTTATGAAAGATGTGATCCAGATCTGCGAGCCGGGAGGTCTGATCCTGGACCCGTTTGCCGGGGCTGGAACAACTATCCTTGCAGCGGTTACGACAGGGTATCGTGCCGTAGGGATTGAAGTGACGGATGCCTACTATAAATTGGGAAGTGACAGAGTGAAGTTTGCGTTAGAAGCAGAAGAAAACGAGGATGAAAAGTAGCCGGGATGTCCAATAGGACATCTTGTTTTTTTAATAGAGAAAAGCAGTGGCATCCAATTGGATGCAGAAAGGGGATGGAGCGTATGGAACAGGCTCTGGCTTATGTGTGCTGTTCAGCAGAAGAAAGCCGGGTAAAAGTGCAGAAATATTGCAGAAAAATCTATGAACTGGGTTATGTACCGATCTGTCCGAGGTTTGGATTTTCACCGTTCCTCGAAGAAGGAGATGCGGAAGATATGCAGGGATATGGAAGGATGTCTCATATCCTTTTACGGAGATGCCGGATGGTCGTTGTATGCGGAAAAGAAGTGACAGGGACGATGAATACGGAAATCAGTATGGCAGACAGACTCCATATCATTTGTACGACACTCGATGGACTGGTACAGATCAAAGAATCGAAATAAATCAAAGGCGGGTCTGCCGGGTGATACAGAGACTGGCGGTACTCGTTTTGCAAGCATAGCGTTTGGATATCCAAACGCACTTTGGGGAGAACCCCAATCCCCCGAATATAAAATGAACATGGAAAGGAAGGATAAGCTATGTTAAGAGACGGAGTCATGATTATGATCGCATTGATGTTTGGAGGTTGTTTCGGAGTCGTGGTGACCTGTTGCATGGTGACATGCGAAACGGTCGGATACAGGAGCTTGGCGATATGATGAAAGAGAAAAGAGAAGGGACGGTGATGCAATGCGAAAACGAAACCATAGTGATCCCAGTGCGGTTAAATGCAAGGGAACTCAGGGAATTGGAGGAACAGGTGGAAAAAAGCGGACTGAGCCGGGAAGAGTTTATGCGTTCGCTGATCTTAGGAGCACAGGTACACGCAAAACCCTGTGAGCATCACCCGGAACTGCTTAGGAAGATAGCGGGTCTGTGCAATAATGCGAACCAGCTTGCCCATGTTGCGAACGCTTCGGGAATGGCAAGTGAGCAGAGTGTGCAGGAAATGCTCCGGCTTACCAAAGAGACATGGCATCTGGTCAAAGGAAGAGTGGTAATGACAGATGGCTTATACAAGTGTTATCCCCGTCCACCGCCTGGACCGTTCTATCGAATATGTGAAAGACCAAAAAAAAAACCACACAGAAAGCAGACTCTCTGGAGGCTGCCATTGATTATGCCATGAACCGGACAAAGACGGAACAGGCGGTCTTCGAAGATACCATCGGATGTACCAATGGAAAATGCGTATGCAGATATGGTGGCAACGAAAAAAGAGATTTCATAAGATGGGCGGTGTGGAAGGATACCATCTGGTACAGAGTTTTGCAGAAGGTGAGGTGACACCGGAACTGGCACATCTCATCGGACAGGAACTGGCAGACCGGCTCTTAAAGGGACAGTATGAAGTTGTTATCACAACGCATCTGAATACCAGACATTATCATAACCACATTGTCTGGAACTCTGTGAGCATGGCAGACGGGCGTAAGTACACAGCAACGCAAAGAGTTATTATACGGAGATCCGGAAGATTTCCGATGAGCTGTGCAGAAAATATGGTCTGTCTATCATTGGAATCCGACCAGCAAAAAAATCAATCCCTTATGTACAGTGGAAAGCAGAGCAGGAAGGGAAACCGACATGGAGAAGTGCGATCCGTCTGGATATCAGGGAGTCTGTACAGGAAAGCTACTCCTGGTCACAATTCTTAAAAGAAATGGAAAAGCGTGGATACACATGGAAACTGAACCGGAAATATATCGCTTTAAAGGCTCCGGGAATGGAACGGTACATCCGGCTACGGTCTCTTGGCAAAAAAACTATTCCGAAGAGGAGATCCGTGGACAGATCTTACAGCCAAAAGTAAAACGCATCTATCAAAAGCCGGTGCAGATTCATCCAAAGAAGAAACTGACCGGGATACAGGCATTATATTATTCCTATTTATATCAGATGGGAGTACTGCCAAAAAGACCGAGAAGAAGTCCGTATGCCGTCAGAGAGGATATCCGGAAACTGGATCAGAGGATCGAACAGATTGAGTTTTTAATGAAACATGACATTACGACCAGAGAACAGCTTGCCACATACCGTGAGCCGTTGCAAAAGCAGATTTCAGAACTGATGAAGGAACGCAGAAAGCTCTATCGGAATGGCAGCGAAGACAGTGGAAAAGTGCGGTTGTCCGAAATCAATGAGGAATTAAAAAACTCCGAAAGAAGTCCGTATGACCGTCCGGATTGAAAAGCATTCATTGGAAATCGAAGAAAAACTTCGAAAGGCAGAAGAACAAAACCAGAATGAGAAACGTGTGGAACGCAAAGAAAAAGAGAGTCAGGAGGTGAGATAAGTATGAATTACGGAGCAGAACCGGCAGATCAGGTGGTACGATACAGTCTGGAAGGGATGGAGTATTCGCTGAAGAACACCGGGAATGTAGCAAAGCATGTGGCAGTCTTTATTGCTGCCGCCTTGAAGGACCAGAAAAAGACAAGAGGAAAAACGAGGCTTACCAGAATGCTGAAAGAACAGCGTCCGATGAAAATTTTTTTACAGTACCGGGTGACAGACTGAAAGAGTTTGCGAAAGAAGCCAAAGCGAGAGGTATCTTATATGTTGTCATCAAGGATAAGGTGAATCCGGACCAGACAGAAGTGATGGTATTTGCCGATGACGCAGCAAAGATGAACCGGGTATTAGACCGTATGAATCTGGACTTTGTAAAAGCAGAATCAGGCTCTATGGTTACAGAAACAGTAGAAAAAGAGACTGCACCGGAACAGGCAGAGAACCAGATGGAACAAGCATCCGGGGAGAATTTACGGACAGAGACCGTTGTCCTGCCGGAAGGCAAGATAGAATTTGAACTGGATGATGCGGAAGAAATGTTTCAGATCGGGGATGAGGCTTTTCCGGAAGGAAATTTTACACAGGCGCAGGACGGGGGAAGTAAAGAATCCATCCGAACCTTTCTTGCGCAACAAAAATAGTTTTTTCCGGTCGGGAAACTAGCTGGGAAGAAAAGAATGAAAAACCATCTGTGCGGAAAGAACTCGGAGATATCCGTAAGGAACAGGAAGAGAAACGCAAGCGTCCAGACAGACGGAAAAATGCCAGAGAGAGACGGAAGAAACGTAAGAACATGAAAACGAAAGGCAGGTAATGAAAATGGATTTAACAAATATGATTTCAAACGGAACAGAAGAAACACAGGTTCCGGAACAGAAGCTGACAAAGGAAGAATATGCAGCCAAGAAGCAGCAGGAAAGAGAAGAGGTATGGGCTGAAGTAGATTCACAGGCACAGGGAGTTTTTGCAGGATGGAGAAAAATCTGAAATGGCTTTCTGGATTTTATGGCAGAGTGTAATACACAGAGAACTCCGAATCTGCTTTTGATCTACGGACAGCATCCGGATTTTAAGGTGGTAAGGTCTTATGAACGCTGGAGAGAAGAACACCGTTCAGTAAAAGCAGGGGAGCATGGCATTACTTATATGATTTCCACTGAATACGAAAAAGACGGAGAAATGCGGAGAGGGTATACGATCGGGAAAGGATTTGACATCAGTCAGATGTCAGGGAAGCCATTGGAAGAACGCCCTCAGCGAAGTCTGACAGAACTGGTAGGAGCTGTCTTAAAAGACCAGTCGGTGCGTGTACAGATTGAGGATAATCTGCCAGACAAAGTGCAGGCCCAGTACAATCCGAGATACCGTACCATCTATATCCGCAACGGAATGAGTGAAGTAACGACATTCCATGCGCTGAACAGAGAATTGGCGTGTGCAGCCCTGGATCAGCATACCGGAACTTACAGCCGACAGAAAGTCAGCGCACAGGCATATTGTGCGGCCTATGTGATTGCGAAACGTTATGGTGTGGATGTTACCGGATTCAATCTGGAGCGTATTGCACAGATGCAGGAATATGGAAAGAAAGATCCGCAGGAACTTCGAAACTTCTTAAATGATATCCGTCAGGCTTCTTACACCATCCGAAACCATGTGGAGCGTAATTTCGGTGCGAAGGAACAGGAGTTTACGACCGATGAATTTGCCATTGCAGATCCGATCAAAACACCGGAATCCAAAATGGAAAAGCCGTCCGGGAAAGAGAAAAAACAAAGACTCAGCCGGAACGATAAAGGTGAAAAATCTGGACGGTTGGAGTAGCTATTACTGAGGTCTTGTGATATGGTTGGTGTAATAAAAAATGGAGGTCAGCCAGATGACAAAATACTATTTGAAGATGGATAACATTATGAAAAATATGTTCGTGGTGGCACTGAATGATGAGCTGCAGGCACAGAGTGAGCAGGATGAATGTTTGGAAGAAACGAAAGCTCTTCTGCAAAAAAGTAAGTGAATACGACCTCGCCCAGAAACGACTGCAGATTACAGCCGGGGAACAAAGGCAGATCCGTAAGGCACTGAACAGACTCAGAAGTAAATATCTTGCAGCCGGAAGATACAGTGATGGAATAGATAAAGTTATTATTCAGGTTGCAAAACCGAATACTAGCAGGCACATGTTCTGGTAGAGAAAGGAGTGGTTGATTGGTCATTTATTCAAGAGAAAAAGTGGCAAGACTTAGAGAACAGTATCCGGCAGGAACAAGAATCTGTCTGGATGCGATGGACGGAGAAGCGGGTATGCCGCAGGGACTGGAAGGAACTGTGCAGTATGTGGATGATGCAGGCCAGCTCGGTGTTAAGTGGGACAACGGCAGAAGTCTCTCACTGATACCGGGAGTGGATTCCTTTCATAAGAAAGAAGGACAGGGACATCCAGAAGAAAAGCCACGCAAGAAAAGAGAATCTGACTTGCAGAGATAAGTACAAAAAAGGCAGGACTGGGTTCTGTATCTTGTATTTCTGCCATTTGTCTGGTGGGCGGCAGCGATTACCGCTTGTGCCATTACACCGGATCAAAATTTTATTCAAATCTTAGAAACGCTGAGCGAAAAACTCGAACAGCCGTTTTTTATCACGTATACCCCGTATACGTTCCAATGTATTCTGATATTCACAGCAGCCTATTTCTTAGGCATTGGTATTTATGAATCCCAAAAAATGAAATTATAGAAGAGGCGTGGAACATGGTTCCGCAAAATGGGGCAATGTGTCCGAAATCTGCAGACGTTACTGCGAAAAACAGTACACCCAGAATCTGCTTTTAACACAGCATTTCCGCATGGGGCTGGACGGTTATAAGCACAAACGAAATCTAAATGTGCTGGTAGTCGGAGGTTCCGGGGCAGGAAAGAGCCGGACGTATGCAATCCCAAATATCATGCAGTGCAACTGTTCGATGGTGATTACTGATCCCAAGGCAGAACTTTTGCGTAAAACCGGAGGTGTTCTGGAACGGAATGGATACGAAGTCCGGGCTTTTTTGATTTAATCAATCCGGAGACTTCTTGGTGTTATAACCCGTTTGCGTATGTCCGGGATGATAAGGATGTACTGAAGCTGATCAATAACCTGATCCGCAACACAACACCGAAGGGAGCGCAGAGTTCAGACCCGTTCTGGGAAAAGTCCGAGACTGCACTTTTACAGGCACTTATGCTGTATTTGCTGCATGAGGCACCACCGGAAGAACAGAACTTCCCGATGATCATGGAAATGCTTGGCAGTGCACAGGTAAAAGAAGATGATGAGGATTACCAGTCCCCACTGGATATTTTGTTTGAGAGACTGGAAATGCGGGACCCAGAGAGTATTGCGGTCAAGCAGTATGCCATTTACAAGCAGGCGGCCGGCAAGACTGCGAAGTCGATTTTGATTTCTGTTGGTGTCCGTCTGGCAGCGTTCAATCTGAAACAGATCGCCAATCTGACCTGTACAGACGAACTGGACTTATACAGTATCGGGGAGAAAAAAGTGGCACTGTTTTGCTGTATTCCAGATGCGGACACCAGTATGAATTATCTGGTCGGCATGATTTACAGCAATCTGTTTCAGACACTGTATTATGTGGCAGACCGGAAGTACGGAGGAAGGCTTCCGATTCCGGTACACTGCATTATGGACGAATGGCCAAACGTAGCATTGCCGGATGACTTTGACAAGATTCTGGCAACCATGCGTTCCAGAGGGATTTCCTGCAGTATCATCATCCAGAACATTGCACAGATGAAAGCCTTGTTTAAAGACTCGTATGAGAGTCTGATCGGCAACTGCGATGAAATTTTTATATTTGGGTGGAAATGCAAAAAAGAAGGACATAAGTATGTCTCGGAATTATTGGGAAAAGAGACCTTGGATACCAATACCTACGGACAGACAAAAGGGCGTAGCGGCAGCTATTCGGTGAATTATCAGCAGACTGGAAGGGAACTTTTAACACCGGATGAAATACGGCTTTTTAGATAACCGCAAAGCGATTTTGTTTATTCGTGGGGAGCGTCCGATCATGGACGATAATATGATTTAAAAAAGCATGTGAATTTCAGATACACAGAGGACGGTGGTGCATCGCCTTATGATTATGCGAAAACACCACTGGCTCACGACGATTTAAACATTGACATTAACAGATTAGACGATTATGAACTGCTCTCTACCGAGGACATCCTTGGTGAATAGCAGTTTTTCTTATGGATTGGAGTGATGTGTATTGAAGAAACTTACTCGCAGGAGAAAAAAATAGAAACGAAAAAAGAATGCAACGGAAAAAATGAACACCCCCGATGACCCGATGGGGAGAAGCAGAAGAAATGGATGGGGTTTTATATGACACTGGTTCTTATTGCAACCGTAGGGACAACCACGGTGTTTGCAGCCGGAGATCCGCTGTCGGTGATCAATAACCTGTCTACATTCATCTTCTCACTGATCCGTGCCATCGGCTTGATCCTGCTTGGATTTGGAGTGGTGCAGGTAGGACTGTCCTTAAAAAGCCATGATCCAAGCCAGAGGGCAAATGGATTTCTGACACTGGCCGGAGGCGTGATCATTACGTTCGCCAAAGAAATCCTCGATTTGATTATGGCGTAAGCCTCTTTGAAAAACGTATATCAGGAAACAGCAGGAGTGCCGGAAGGTGCTCCTGTATTCAAAACCATTTTCTAAGGAGGTGAGAATTTTTGAGTGATAACTGGATTGTACAGAATCTGAACTCGGCACTATCCACATGGAGTGAAAAGATGGCAGAACTGTGGACGCTGCTTACCGAAAATCCGGCAACTTTTAAAGGCGGCGGCATCTGGCGCATTATGACCAATATCAATGATGCACTGACAGCCATCGCTTATGGACTGCTGGTGCTGTTTTTCGCAGCCGGGATCATAAAAACCTGTGGGAGTTTTACGGATATTAAGAAACCAGAACACGTATTAAAAGCATTTATCCGGTTTGCACTGGCGCAGGGGGCAATCACCTATGGGATGGAGCTGATGCAGGCGCTGTTTTCGATTGTGCAGGGAATTGTGACCACGGTAATGAGTGGTTCCGGCATGGCAGGAAGCGTGACCGAACTGCCGACAGAGATCGTAGATAAGATTGAAAGTGTGGGAATGCTGGAATCTATCCCGTTATGGATCGTGACACTGCTTGGCAGTCTGCTGATCACAGTACTGTCGTTTGTCATGATCCTGACGGTGTATGGCAGGATGTTCAAGATCTATATGTATACCGCAATCGCCCCGATCCCGATCTCCTCTTTTGCAGGAGAACCTACACAATCCATCGGAAAGAACTTTCTCCGTTCTTATGTGGGTGTGTGTCTGGAAGGGGCGATCATTGCACTGGCATGTATCATCTATTCTGCCTATGCCGCAAGCCCTCCGGCAGTTGGGGGATACAGGGCTGAGTGCAGTTACAATCGTGTGGAACTATGTATGGGGAACTGGTATTTAATTTACTGGTTCTGGTCGGAGCAATCAAGGCATCTGACCGAATCGTAAGAGAAATGATGGGACTTGGAGGTTAAGAAGATGGATACAAATAAGACGTTAGGATACGACTGGGAATATGGACATGAGGAAGTAGCGATTCGAGTAAGCTCTTACAGGAATAATGGGAACTTATATGTAGGACTTTGCCACAGGGAAGAGGGAGAATGGGAAGATTTTGGAGATGTAACGATCAATCTGCCCTATCAGTTCTTAGAACCAAATGAGGCTTTTATAACAGGAGATTTTACCAAGGATATGCTTCAATTTTATCAAGGAACATAAACTTGGAAAAGTGTTGAATGAAACAGGAAGATCAGGATATGCAACCTATCAGAAGGTAGCGTTTGATCTAGCAAGACTTGCGGAATTTGATCCGGAAGGCGTTGCGGAACACTGTAGATTTGCTGGGATAGAAGTACCGAAAGAAAAACCACAGAAAACGAAGAAACAAAACAGGGGAGAGGAACGATAATTTATGGAAGTAAAGATGAACAAAGAAATCAGGGACTATCAGGAATCCATGTTTATGGGACTGGACCTGAGACAATGTGTGTGTTCTGTTCTTGCGATTCTTACAGCAATCGGAATTTACTTTGGAATGCGTGATATTACTGGACAGGAAATAATCGGATGGCTGTGTGTGCTTGGTGCTGCTCCATTTGCTGCCTGTGGCTTTTTCAAATATCATGGTATGACAGCCGAACAGTTTTTATGGGCAGTGATCAAATCCGAATTGCTGTATCCGAAGAAACTGGTGTTTCAGTCGGAAGATATCTACTACTCCTGCATGCAGGAGACCATCTCGCTGGGAGAAAAGAATCAAAAGGATGGAGCGGAAATCATAAAAGAGCGAGAGCAAATAGCAGAAGCAAAACAGAGAAAGAAACGCAAGGGAAGGGGTGATGCCTTTGATTAAACCTTAAGTCAGGCACTTCGGATGGATAAGGAACGCTTCAAAGTTCCGAAATCCGTCCAACAGGCAATTCCCATCCAGCGAATCTGGCCGGATGGAATTTTTTCAACAGGGAACGAAATTCTCAAAAACATATCGTTTTACAGATATCAACTATTATATTGCGAGTAAGGACAATAAGACAGAAATGTTTCTGGATTATTCCGAACTCTTAAATTCACTGGATTCCGGCATTTCTGCCAAAATTACCATCAATAACCGGAGAATCAATAAAGAAGAATTTGAAAAATCAATCCTGCTTCCAATGAAGGAAGATGGACTGGACCACTATCGGGAAGAATACAACGAAATGCTCCTGTCTAAGATTACAGGAACAAACAACAGCATCTATCAGGAACGGTATCTGACTGTCAGTGTACATAAAAGATCTATTGACGATGCAAGAACCTATTTTGCACGTATCGGAACAGACATCGTAACACATCTGGCAAAGTTATCGTCCACAGCAGAAGGACTGGACGCAGAGAGCCGGCTCCAGATCTTCCGAGACCTTTTCAAAGGAGATGTCCCACAGGCGTTTCCTTTTGACCTGAAACAATTTGCCAAGAAGGGAACAAGTTTCAAGGACTGGATGTGTCCGGATTCTATGGAATTTGAACGTGACTATTTTAAAATCGGTGACAGGTACGGAAGAGTCCTGTATATGCAGGATTATGCAAGTTATGTTAAAGATGACATGATTTCAGAACTGTGTGACTTCAGCCGGAATCTGATGTTGTCGATTGATATCCTGCCAGTCCCTACGGATGAAGCGGTAAGGGAAATCCAGAACCGACTGCTTGGTGTGGAAACTAACGTGACCAACTGGCAGAGAAGGCAGAACGCTAATAATAACTTCTCGGCAATCGTACCATACGATATGGAACTTCAGAGAAAAGAAACCAAGGAAATGCTCGATGATCTGACAACCAGAGACCAGCGTATGATGTTCGGGATTTTGACAATGGTACATCTGGCAGACAGCAAAAAGCAACTGGATTCCGATACGGAACTGATTCTGTCAATCGCAAGAAAGCATCTGTGCCAGATGGCAACATTAAAGTGGCAGCAAGTGGACGGACTCAATACAGTGCTTCCTTACGGACTGCGAAAGATCAATGCGCTGCGTACACTGACAACGGAATCTACGGCTGTTTTAATTCCGTTCCATACACAGGAAATCCTGCAGCCGGGCGGTATCTATTATGGGCAGAATGCAGTCAGCAGAACCTTCTGGTAGCCGACCGGAAGAAACTGATGAATGGAAACAGTTTCCGATTGGGCGTCAGTGGATCAGGAAAGAGCTTTTCGGCAAAAGAAGAGATTGTGCATCTGGCATTGAGTACCGATGACGATATCCTGATTCTTGATCCGGAGTCCGAATTCACGAAATTAGTAGAGGCTCTGGGTGGACAGGTTGTAAAGGGTATCTGCAACATCAGACAATCACCTGAATGCAATGGATATGGATGCGGCCTACGGCAATGAAACGAATACCACTGATTGAAAAATCGGAGTTTATCCTGTCTGTGTTCGAGCAGTTGGTTGGAGCAGGAAATCTGTCGGCAAAAGAGAAATCAATCCTGGACCGCTGTGCTGCAGATGTGTACCGGGATTATATCCGAAGTGGTTATACAGGGGAAGTTCCGACTCTGAAAGATATGTACCGACAGTTGATGTTACAGCCGGAAGAAGAGGCAAGAGGACTGGCATTATCATCCGAACTTTTTATTAATGGAAGCCTTGAACACCTTTGCACAGCCGACTAATGTGAATAAGAAGAACAGGATCATGGATTACGATATCCGGGCAACTGGGGGGTAACAGCTTATGCCACTGGGAATGCTGGTTACCTTAGACAGTATTTTCAACAGGGTAATTCAGAACTGGAAATGAAGGAAAAAGCGACATGGATATTTGCCGATGAGTTCTATCTGTTATTCCGCTATGAATACAGTGCAAA
>ENA-OQCV01000329-OQCV01000329.1-human-gut-metagenome-genome-assembly--contig:-NODE-329-length-13483-cov-4.633049_pt1 | contig 13483 bp, 18 predicted proteins | sample MGYA00242766_ERZ504592 | MGnify/ENA primary metagenome ERZ504592 (study PRJEB26092, sample SAMD00036315) | human gut metagenome | host: Homo sapiens | study: EMG produced TPA metagenomics assembly of...
AAGAATGCTTGATGAAGCTATTGAGGGAGTACTGGATAAGGTTACATTGCAGGATCGTTAAAGACTGGTATGAAGAGATGGGAAATGATTATGTAATTTGATTTCCTCTTGACAACAGTGGATTTATAGAATATTATGTATATAACATATAATTCATATATACTTAGTATGAAATAAGGAGGACGAACTCATGGCAAAATCTATAAAATGCAGCGGAACTGGTTGGAAATACTCCTCTCCATTGAGGTTGGAAATCTTGGAAAAAAGAGCTTGGGCTGGAATCGAGAATACTTGTGAAGCTTGAGTATTTTAACCCGGCAGGAAGTGCCAAAGACCGTATCGCCCTGAGTATGATCGAAGACGCTGAAGAGAGAGGCGTTCTGAAGCCTGGCGCAGTGATTATCGAGCCTACATCAGGTAACACCGGAATCGGTCTTGCTTCTCTTGCTGCAATCAAAGGATACAGAGTGATACTTACGATGCCTGAGACAATGAGTGTTGAGAGAAGGAATATTCTGAAAGCATACGGTGCAGAAATCGTATTGACAGATGGAACAAAAGGTATGAATGGCGCAATCGCCAAAGCAAACGAACTTGCGAAGGAATATGAGAACAGTTTTATTCCGGGACAGTTTGATAACCCTGCAAATCCTGCGATCCACAAAAAGACCACAGGTCCGGAAATCTGGAGAGACACAGACGGACAGGTAGATGTTTTTGTGGCAGGTGTTGGTACAGGCGGAACGATCACCGGTGTTGGTGAATATCTGAAATCCCAGAATCCTGACGTGAAAGTAGTGGCAGTAGAGCCTGCAACTTCCCCTGTACTTTCTCAGGGAAAGAGCGGTCCGCATAAGATTCAGGGAATCGGTGCGGGATTTGTTCCGAAGGCATTAAATACAGAGGTTTATGATGAGGTTTTTCCGGTTGAGAATGAGGATGCTTTTACAGTTGGCAAGCTGATTGCCAAACATGAGGGAATTCTTGTTGGTATTTCTTCCGGTGCGGCTCTCTATGCGGCAATCCAGCTGGCCAAGAGACCGGAGAATAAAGGAAAAACAATCGTAGCTCTTCTTCCGGATTCCGGTGACCGTTACTATTCTACTCCATTATTTGTGTAAAATAAAAAAGCCTTTTTAGGGCTTTTTTTATTTTACATAAATGTGTTAGAATAGATATGCTGTACAAATGATTTTTATGTAACTGTTCAGTATTTTGCAGAACAGCTATCATAACATAAATAAAATTATCATAAACAATAATATTCCGTGTAATCGGATCACAGAACAGGATGGAATAAAAATGAGAAAAGCAATTATCGCAATGAGCGGCGGAGTGGACAGCTCTGTGGCAGCTCTGCTTACAAAGGAAACCGGTGATGAATGTATCGGTGCTACCATGAAATTATTTCACAATGAGGACATAGGAGTAAAGAGAGAGAAAACCTGCTGTTCTCTGGATGATGTGGAGGATGCCAGAAATGTCTGCTACAGAATGGGGATCAGGTACTATGTTTTTAACTTTTCCGAGAGGTTTAAAGAGGATGTTATGGACCGCTTTGTGGATGCCTATGAGCATGGAGCCACGCCAAATCCCTGCATTGACTGCAATCGTTATCTGAAATTTGACAAGATGTTTCAGAGAATGCGTGAACTGGAGTATGATTATATTGTAACCGGACATTATGCACGTGTGGAATATGATGAGGAGAAGAACCGTTACTTATTAAAGAAAGCTGTGGATGATACGAAGGATCAGAGTTATGTGCTTTATATGCTGACACAGGAGCAGCTTGCGCATATTTCCCTGCCTCTTGGCGGGCTTCGCAAAACGGAAGTGCGTGAGATCGCAGAGAAGCATGGCTTTGTTAATGCCAGAAAGCATGATAGCCAGGATATCTGTTTCGTACCGGACGGTGATTATGCAAAGTTTATTGAACAGTACACAGGACGTAAATCAATCCCGGGTGATTTTGTAGATACAGAAGGAAACATTCTTGGTAAACATAAAGGAATCATCCACTATACACTTGGCCAGAGAAGAGGACTTGGTATTCCGGCAGCATCCAGACTGTATGTGTGTGATATTTCTCCAAAGACCAATCAGGTGGTTCTGGGAAATAATGAGGATCTTTTCCATTCGGAACTGACTGCAACAAAGGTCAATCTGATTTCCTGTGAATCTCTGAAGGAGCCAATGAGACTGAAAGCAAAGATCCGTTACCGTCATCCGGAGCAGGAGGCCGTAGCATGGCAGACGGAAGATGGAGTACTGCACGTGCGTTTTGATAAACCACAGAGAGCTATCACCAGAGGGCAGGCAGTTGTGTTATATGATGGTGATATCGTTGTAGGCGGCGGCGTGATTGAAAATTGTATTAAATGACAGATCATCCTTGTCTTTCGCATTTTGTCTGGACTGTCTTATCTGCACTGCTTTTTTGGAAACGTTATAGTTATTAGCTATTAAACGCTATAGAAAATTTCCTATTGACGTACTAGGAATTAAATGGTAATATACAACTATGCTAAATCATATCAAACAGATATGAAAAGCGTAGAAACAAAAATGACTTTCAGATAAGGGCTTAAGAGCCGGAATCAGATTTTGCAGAGTAAAAAGATTATTATAAATCAGAGAAAGATGAGGATATACACATGAGCCAAAAAAATTCGAAAGAAAGACAGACATTTCAAATTTGAAACATTACAGCTTCACGTAGGACAGGAGAGTCCGGATCCGGTTACAGATGCAAGAGCAGTACCAATCTATCAGACATCTTCTTATGTATTCAGAAACTGCGATCATGCAGCTGCACGTTTCGGACTTGCAGATGCAGGTAACATTTACGGACGTCTTACAAACCCGACTGAAGATGTATTCGAGAAAAGAATCGCAGCACTTGAAGGCGGTTCTGCGGCACTTGCAGTAGCATCCGGTGCAGCAGCGATCACATATACAATTGAGAATCTTGCACAGCAGGGTGACCACATTGTAGCAGCCAAGAATATTTACGGTGGAACAACAAACCTTCTGGAGCATACACTTCCGGCTTATGGAATCACAACAACATTCGTTGATGTATTTGATCTTGAAGAAGTAGAGAACGCAATTCAGGATAACACAAAAGCTGTTTACATCGAGACTCTTGGAAACCCGAACTCTGATGTAGTTGATATTGAAGCTATCGCAAAGATTGCTCATGCACATAAGATTCCGCTTGTAGTGGATAACACATTTGCAACACCTTACCTTGTAAGACCAATCGAATATGGTGCAGATATCGTTGTTCATTCTGCAACTAAATTCATCGGTGGACATGGTACAACAATCGGAGGTGTGATCGTTGAGAGTGGTAAATTTGACTGGGAAGCATCAGGTAAATTCGCATCTCTGACAGAGCCGAACCCAAGCTATCATGGCGTAAGCTTTACAAAGGCATGCGGACCGGCAGCATTTGTTACAAAGATTCGTGCAATTCTTCTTCGTGATACAGGTGCAACCATCTCTCCGGTAAGTTCATTCATTTTCCTTCAGGGACTTGAAACACTGTCACTTCGTGTTGAACGCCATGTAGAGAATGCACTGAAAGTTGTTCAGTACTTAAATAACCATCCGCAGGTAGAGAAAGTTCATCATCCGTCTGTATCCACAGATCCGGTTCAGCAGGAGCTTTATAAGAAATACTTCCCGAATGGCGGCGGTTCCATCTTTACATTTGAGATTAAAGGTGATGCGCAGAAGGCAAAGGACTTCATTGATAATCTGGAACTGTTCTCATTGCTTGCCAATGTAGCTGATGTTAAATCTCTTGTTATCCATCCGGCTACAACAACACACAGCCAGTGCACAGAAGAAGAACTTCTCGATCAGGGTATCAAACCAAATACAATTCGTCTTTCCATTGGTACAGAGAATATTGACGATATCATTCAGGATCTTGATGAAGCATTTAAGGCAGTTGCTGAATAATACAGATATAACATCCTTATATATTGTATAAATAAAACATGAATAAAAATGACCATCTTCCGGATTTTCCCCCCGATATCTGAAAGATGGTCTTTTTTTTGGGAATATTTCAATTGTATGGTTTACAGACTTGACAAATTATAAAAATACTATATAATACAGAAATGCAAATAAGTTGCAAATGTAAATAAGTTGCAAATACAAATAAAGTGCAAATATAAGGAGAACTATATGTCAGAGATTATATTAGATTCAGTAATAGACAGCATCAAGCTGCTACCCTTTCTTTTTCTTACTTATCTGTTTATGGAATGGCTGGAGCATAAGACAGGTGCGGCAGCACGAAAGAGAATCCGTACAGCCGGGAAAATTCGGACCGGTATGGGGTGGACTTCTGGGAGTGATTCCACAGTGTGGATTTTCGGCAGCGGCATCCAGCCTTTTTGCCGGACGTGTGATCACAGTGGGAACTTTGATCGCGGTGTATCTGTCTACTTCAGATGAAATGTTTCCGATCATGATCTCCAATGCAGTTCCTGTAGTTACAATTGTGAAAATCCTGACCTGCAAAGCGGTGATCGGAATACTTTCCGGCCTGGTGCTGGAGTATGTTTACACACATATTCTGAAGAAACAGGAACCTGATGTGGATATTCATGAAATCTGTGAAGAAGAACGCTGCCATTGTGAACATGGAGTTATTTCTTCAGCAGCATTTCACACATTAAAAGTTTTTGTGTACATTTTCTTGATTTCTCTTGTTTTAAATATTATCATTGGATTAGTCGGAGAAGAGACACTGGCAGGACTTTTTACAGGAACACCGATTGCAGGTGAACTGATCGCAGCTTTAGTGGGACTGATTCCCAACTGCGCTTCTTCTGTAGTGATCACCCAGTTATATCTGGATCATATTATCGGAGCCGGGGCGATGATGGCGGGACTTCTTGTAAATGCAGGAGTTGGGCTTCTGATTCTGTTTCGTTTGAACAGAGACAGGGTTCAGAATCTGAAAATTGTGGGAGTACTTTATGGACTTGGTGTATTCTGGGGAATTATTATTGAATTTGCAGGAATTGTTTTCTGATCAACCGAGTCTGCTCTGTCAGAAGAAGCTGATTTTAGGAGGAATGATAAAATTATGGCAGGAAGCAGTTATGCGACAGCAAGCCGCAGAAAAATACTTGAATATTTGAAAAACAGTAATGACCATACGGTTACAGCTGCTGATGTGGATGAGTATCTGAAGAAACATGACAGTGAGGTAAATATCACAACCATTTACCGCTATCTGGACAAGCTTGCAAAGGATGGAACTGTGATCAAATATGTTGCAGAGAAAGGTTGCCAGGCTGCTTATCAGTATGTAGAACCGGGACGGGGATGTGAACAGCATCTGCACCTGAAGTGTGTAAAATGTGGAAAGATCATTCATCTGGAATGTCATTTTATGGAAGAAATTTCTCATCATATTGAAGAAAGTCATGGATTTACCCTGCAGTGTAAGAATTCTATTTTGTATGGAGTCTGTAAAGAATGTAAAGGCAGTGGCGAAGACTGTTGACTGTTTCTATCAGATGATGTAAACTGAAATACAACTGTTTGGTCAAATTGACTGGGAAGCAGTATGGTGAAGAGAAAAGACAGAGAAATTGCTGTAAGTACCGGTAAAAATAACAGATAATATATGAAATCATAAAAGAAGGCAATAATGAGAAAACAGAAGAGACAGATGTGTGTAAGAAGAATGTTATTATTTTTTCTGGCGTGTGTATTAATATGTGCAGCACCCCCGTCTGCAGCACAGGCGGCAATAATGCAGACTGCTAAGAATTCAACAGTGCAAAAGAAAAAAACATCCACGAAAACAGTTACAATAGAGACTTCAGGAGAAATCACAAAAAAGAAAGTGAAAAGCGGTGGTTCTGTGATTCTTCCTGTGGAAGTGAATAAGAGGGGATATACATTTCTGGGATGGTCAACAGTTCCCGGACAGACCTGTAATCCAATGTATCAGGCATATCAGAAAATTCAGGTTACGAAAAATATTCATCTTTATCCGGTGAAGTATAAATGGAATCAGGAACCGGATATTTATGCAGGCGGTCTTGCGGACAGTGTGGAGAAATATGATAAGATTATTTTTGTGGGAGATTCCCGCACAGCAATGCTTCGCAGTACTCTGAAGCAGCAATGCAGTTCTGACAGTTTAAAGAAAGTTGGATTTGTATGCAAGACAGGAGAAGGGCTTGACTGGATGAAAAAATACGGAGAAAAGGAACTGCTGAATGAAATAAGCGGGATGGATGATAATGCGAAGCCGGTGGCAGTTATTTTCAATCTGGGAGTAAATGACCTGATCCACAAAAACAGGGAGTCCATCAGTTATGATTCTGTTGCGTCAGACTATGCTTCTTATATGAATGGATTATCCAGAAAGCTGACTGCCAGGAACTGTGAATTATTTTATATGTCTGTGAATCCATGTAATACGGCAATGAAATCCACGCGGAAGGAGTCTGAGATCCGCGGATTTAATAACAGACTCAGACAGAGACTGAACGGGAATTTTACATGGATCAACAGTTATTCTTATCTGATGAGATGTGGTTATACGACTCGCTGTGAATTTCGCGGTTATACAGATGATGGTGTTCATTATTCTATGAGGACTTATAAGAGAATTTATGCATATGCAATAAAACAGATCAGATAATCCTGACTGAAACCCGGAGACAGAATACTGTTCTCCGGGTTATCTGTGTGTATCAGTAAATACGAAAGTTGTAGCTGTGAAAGAGTTAAACAGTTATCAAAGGATCACAAAAGGTAACAGGAGGAGAGAAACATGAGAAGTGAAAGCTTCAGAAAAGGAGTTAAGGATGGTATTCCCATAGGACTGGGATATTTTGCTGTATCGTTTACATTTGGCATGATGGCAGTTGCTGATGGACTGAGTATCTGGCAGGCTGTGCTGATCTCATTGACAAACGTGACTTCAGCAGGGCAGTTTGCAGGACTTGAGATCATGGTAATGAGCGGCTCTTACTGGGAGATGGCACTGACACAGCTGATCATTAATCTGAGATATTGTCTGATGTCATTTTCCCTTGCTCAGAAATTCAGAAGAGATGAATCTTTGGTTCACCGCTATATTGCAGCATTTGGTGTGACGGATGAGATTTTCGGGATTAGTGCCAGTCAGCCCGGAAAGGTAAGCGCATTTTATAATTATGGTGCCATGTGTGTGGCAATCCCGGGATGGGTACTTGGAACCCTGGCAGGAGCAATTTCCGGAAATCTTCTTCCGGATTTTATGATGAGTGCACTCAGCGTGGCTATTTACGGTATGTTCCTTGCAATTATTATTCCTCCGGCAAAGCAGAATAAGGCAGTACTGGCAGTTGTCGTGGCAGCAATGCTGATCAGCACTTTGTTTAAAGTGATTCCGTTTCTGTCGGAGGTTTCGTCAGGTTTTGTGATCATTATTACTACACTGATCGTGGCAGGGGCTGCCGCATACTTCTGTCCGATAGAGGATGAGAAAGAGGAGGAGGGTGTTCATGAGTCATAATATTTATATTTACATTCTGGTAATGGCAGCAGTTACATATCTGATCCGTATGCTCCCGCTTGCTCTTTCCAGAAAAGAGATCACAAGTCCGTTTATCAGATCATTTCTGTACTATGTTCCCTATGCATGTCTGGCAGCCATGACATTTCCGGCGATCCTTTTTGCCACAGACAGTGTGATCTCGGCTGCTGTGGGATTTATTGTGGCACTGATCGCGGCATATAAGGAGAAAAGTCTTCTTACAGTTGCGTTATTCGCATGTGCTGCGGTATTTATTGTGGAAAGAATACTGGAATTTGCAGTGTAAAAGTTGATAAAAAACGGATACATAACCACAGCTGAATGGTGTGTATCCGTTTTTTGTTGCGTAATATTGTGACCGGCAGCTGAAGCAGATAAGCTGTCTGTTATTTGCTGCAGTTTCAGACAGTTTTTTATTTCAGAAAGCTTACATCAATTTCACCGTCAAATACTGTGGCAGCCGGGCCTGTCATGTAAACAAGATTCTCCTGTCTGTTCCAGAAAATCTGCAGGTCACCGCCGAGAAGTTTTTACAGTGACAGGACTGTCACCGTCTACATGTCCGTTCAGAACAGAAGCGACTGCTACCGCACATGCACCTGTGCCGCAGGCAAGAGTTTCGCCTGAACCGCGTTCCCATACACGCATTTTTACAGTATGTTCATCGATCACTTCTACAAATTCAGTGTTTACACGATCCGGAAATGCAACATGATTCTCGAAAGCCGGGCCGATCTTTTCAATATCCAGATGGTCAATATCATCCATATAAACAATAGCGTGGGGATTTCCCATGGAAACAGCGGTTATGTAATAGATTTTTCCGTTTACATCCAGAGGTTCATTGATAACTTCCTCCTTCTCTGACACTACCGGAATCTGTCTGGCGGTCAGGATCGGAGAACCCATATTTACCTTAACCTGGGATACCTTTCCGTTTTCTACAGTAAGATCCAGATATTTGATGCCGCTTTTTGTAGCAACAGAAATATGTTCTTTGTCTACGATGCCGTAGTCATAGGCATATTTGGCAACACAGCGGATACCGTTTCCGCACATGGCACCCTGGGAACCGTCGAGATTATACATATCCATCTCGCAGTCTGCGATTTTGGATGGCTTGATCAGGATCAGTCCGTCGGAACCGATACCAAAGTGACGGTCACTGACATATCTGGCTACTGCGGAAGGATTTTTCCACAGTTTCCTCAAAACAGTTTACATATACGTAATCATTTCCAATACCATGCATTTTTGTAAATTTCATCAGAAAAGCCTCCTTATTTGGTTAAATATTTATACACCTCTTGTATCATATAGCAAAAAAATGTTATGAAAAAAGTGAAAATTTACGAATCCTTTTACCGGGGAAAAGTTTTTCTGTGATCTTCATGTAAAAAAACATTTTGCCCTTCCCGGAACAGTTATGTATTATACATTATATGGAAAATATATCTGTTATTCAAGTTTTACCTTGCATTTTATAGAAAGTATGTTAAAATTAAAAACAAAAATATACAACCGAAACGCATAATTATACGCTGTTGTCTGAAGAAGGTAAAAAGATGGCAGCCGTAGATATACTTTCGGATGCGAGGAGGAAAAAAGATGAAAGATCAAAAGAGATTTGCAGCTCTTGCACTCAGTGCAGTAATGGTATTTTCCATGGCAGGAAGCGTATCCGCAGCTCAGAAAGTTGAATCCAAAGATGATCTTGCAGGAGCAACAATCGGTGTTCAGCTTGGTACAACAGGTGACCTTGATGCATCTGATTATGAGAAAGATGGTTCTACAGTAGAACGTTACAGCAAGGGAAGTGAAGCTGTTCAGGCATTAAAGGCAGGACAGATCGACTGTGTGATCATCGATTCACAGCCGGCTCAGAAATTTGTTGAGAATAATGATGATCTCAAGATTCTGGATGAGCCATTCGAGGAAGAAGAATATGCAATCTGTTTAAAGAAAGGCAATGATGAACTTCTTGACAAGATTAACGGAGCTCTCAAGGATCTGAAAGAGGATGGAACTATCGACAGCATCATGGACAATTACATTGGTGAGGATGCCGGTAAGACTCCATATGAATCACCGGAAGATGTTGACCGTTCCAATGGAACTCTGGTAATGGCTACTAACGCTGAGTTCGAACCATATGAATATCATGAAGGTGATGATATCGTTGGTATCGATGCTGATATCGCTCAGGCAATCTGTGATAAGCTTGGATATGAACTGAAAATTGAAGATATGGAATTCGATTCCATCCTTCCGGCCGTACAGTCCGGCAAAGCAGACTTCGGTGCAGCTGGTATGACTGTAACAGAAGACCGTAAATCAAGCGTTGACTTTACAGATACCTATGCAGATGCAAGCCAGGTAATTATTGTAAAGAAATAAGTATTAAAATAACAAATAACAGAGCTGTTGACGATTTGCCAACAGCTCTCTTTTCGGAACAGAGGTTTTTATGAATAATCCTATGATATTAGCGAATGTAAAAGAAGATTTTTATCTGAACTTTATTAAAGATGACCGCTATCTCTGGCTTCTGGATGGTCTGAAAACAACTCTTATTATCACAGTATTTGCGGTAATTGTAGGTCTGATCATCGGTTTCCTTGTAGCAATCATCCGTTCTGCGCACGATAAGTCAGGCTCCTTTAAGATCCTCAATGCGATCTGCAGAGTTTATTTGACTGTAATTCGTGGAACACCAACCATGATCCAGCTGTTGATCATGAATTTTGTAATTTTTGGTGCTGTAAGCATTAACAAGATCATTGTAGGCGGACTTGCCTTTGGTATCAACTCAGGTGCCTATGTAGCTGAGATTGTCCGTTCCGGTATCATGTCCATTGACCAGGGACAGACAGAGGCAGGACGAAGCCTTGGTCTGAATTTCAGCCAGACCATGCGACTGATCATTATCCCGCAGGCATTTAAGAATGTACTTCCTGCGCTGGTAAATGAATTTATCGTGCTGATCAAAGAGACATCCATCATCGGTTATATCGGTATGATGGACCTGACAAAAGGAGCTATGCTGATCCAGAGCCGTACATACAATGCGTTCTGGCCTCTGATGGCAGCAGCAGCGATTTACCTTGTGATCGTTGGAATCCTTACATGGGGGATGAATAAACTGGAAAGGAGATTAAGAACCAGTGAGCGATAAGAATGTACTGATCCAGGTAAAGGATCTGAAGAAAGCTTTTGGTACAAATCAGGTTCTCGATGGAATAACAACAGATATCTGTCAGGGAGAAGTAGTAGCCGTCATTGGTCCTTCCGGTTCCGGTAAATCTACTTTCCTGAGATCACTGAATCTTCTGGAGGTTCCGACAGGCGGACAGATCCTCTTTGAAGGAACTGATATTACAGATCCGAAGGTTGACATTAACAGACACCGTCAGAAGATTGGAATGGTATTCCAGCAGTTTAATCTTTTTCCGCATAAAACGGTAAAACAGAATATTATGCTGGCACCTGTAGAACTGAAGCTGATGACAAAGGAGGAAGCTTCAAAGAAAGCAGACGAGCTTCTGGCACGTGTAGGGCTTCCTGACAAAGCCAATGCATATCCGGATATGCTTTCGGGCGGGCAGAAACAGCGTATTGCCATTGCACGTTCTCTTGCCATGAATCCGGATGTGATGCTTTTTGATGAGCCAACTTCCGCACTTGACCCTGAGATGGTAGGTGAGGTTCTGGAATTGATGAAAGAACTTGCGCAGTCAGGTATGACCATGGTTGTAGTTACTCATGAGATGGGATTTGCAAGAGAAGTGGCAACAAGAGTTCTTTTTATTGATGACGGTAAGATACAGGAAGAGAATACTCCGAAAGAATTTTTCGCGAATCCGAAGAATCCTAGACTGAAAGACTTCCTTTCAAAGGTTTTATAAGATGCTGAGAAAATTTAACAGTTTTATAGAAAAATGGATGGCCCATGGTGACACCGACCTGTCTGTTGCTGGGGGTGTGCTTTCCTGATATTGCCAAATGCGGTCTGCCTTATGTGCCGGCCGTATTTGCATTTATGACATTTGCCGGGGCGTTGAAGTCAAGATTTAAAGATGTGGCAAATGTATTCCGACATCCGGGCTCACTGCTTATTATCATGCTTCTGGTCCATGTGGTAATCCCGACAGCAGCCTGCGGGGCAGGCCATCTTTTCTTTGGAAATAACATGGAGCTGATCACCGGAATGGTACTGGAGTTTGCAGTTCCCACTGCAGTGGTAAGTCTGATGTGGGTGACGATTTATGATGGAAACAGTCCTCTGTCGTTGTCTCTGGTAGTTCTGGATACGGTACTGGCACCTTTTCTGATCCCGGCTACGCTGAAGATCCTGCTGGGCTCTGCGGTGATCATAGATCCTGCCAGGATGATGCGGGAACTGATATTTATGGTTGCGCTTCCTGCTGTTGTTGCGATGGTATTAAATCAGATCACAGATGGAAAAGTAATGGAAACATGGCCGGGAAAGCTGGCGCCTTTTTTCAAAGCTGGCACTGATATTTGTGGTAACGTCCAATTCTTCCAAAGTAGCACCATATATCCGGGATATGAATATGCAGAGGGTGAAGGTTGCACTGGCAATCCTTGTCCTGGCTGCTTCCGGATATGCACTCGGCTGGTTTGTGGCGTATATCTTCCGAAAGGATCGCAGTACGGCGGTTTCCATGATGTATGGAACCGGGATGCGCAATATCAGCGCAGGAGCGGTGATCGCAGCTGCATATTTTCCGGGTGAAGTTATGTTTCCGGTAATGATCGGAACTCTGTTTCAGCAGGTGTTGGCAGCATTGTTCGGAAAGCTTCTGGCACAGAAAAAGGAAAAACAGGAATTTTGTTGAGGTCTGCTGAGGCGTTATAAAGAATATAAAAGAACTGCCGCATTAGCAATTGAAAAATTGCAATGCGGCAGCTCTTTTTATGAATCTGAAGCTTTTATATATTTCTTCAGTTCTTTGTAGCAGTATTTGATGATCTCTTTACGGGTGATGATGCCGATAAAGTATCCCTGATCATCTACAACCGGGACATAATTCTGGTTAATTGCCTTGTCCAGCAGATCTTCCATGTCAGAATCTGCGTGAACTGCCTTATAGGTTGCTCTGCGCGGAATTGCCATAATGGAAATGCTCTCTGCTTCTTTCAGTCCGGGAACATTTAAGGTTTTCATTCCCCAGAGAAGATCACCCTCGGAAATACTTCCTTTATATTTCCCGTCTAGACTCAGAAGCGGAATGCAGGAAAATTTTCTGTGTTCCATTTTCTCAAGAGTCTGACGAAGAGTCTCATTTTCAAATATATATGCTACATCACTTTTAGGTGTTAAAAAAATTAAAATATTCACTGTTGTATTCGCCCCGTTACATTTGTCTGATAAGGCACTCAGATATACATTGTGTATTTACACATCTGTGTGTCTGTGATCTCTGAGTATTCCAGGTTTACGGCTTTTTTACAGAAGCTGTACTCCTTTTGCTGCTGCTTCTTTCATTACTTCTTCCGGCCACAGGGAAGCATGCACTTCACCGATGTGTGCTTTTCTGAGGAAGAACATACAGATACGGGACTGGCCGATGCCGCCGCCGATAGTATATGGAAGTTCCTTGTTCAGGATTGCCTTCTGGAAAGGAAGCTCACGTCTGTCGTCACAGCCTGCGATGGTAAGCTGTCTGTCAAGCGCATCCTCGTCAACGCGAATACCCATGGAAGAAAGCTCCAGAGCAATGTCGAGAACAGGATAATAAACAAGGATATCGCCGTTTAATTCCCAGTCATCGTAGTCCGGTGCACGTCCGTCATGACGTTCTCCGTTGGTTAAGGTTTTGCCGACCTGCATGAGGAATACGGCACCTTTTTCCTTGACAATCTTGTATTCACGTTCCTTTGGAGTGAGATCAG
>ENA-OQCV01000330-OQCV01000330.1-human-gut-metagenome-genome-assembly--contig:-NODE-330-length-13464-cov-3.062983_pt1 | contig 13464 bp, 15 predicted proteins | sample MGYA00242766_ERZ504592 | MGnify/ENA primary metagenome ERZ504592 (study PRJEB26092, sample SAMD00036315) | human gut metagenome | host: Homo sapiens | study: EMG produced TPA metagenomics assembly of...
ACGCCTGAAGTACCCGATGAAAGAACTGCAGCGTAAAGGCAGGCTTCCATGTGCATCTCCGCCGGCAGGCAGGGCTAAAATTCTTAAACTCCTGTAATACGTCTACCTGCTGTCCAAGCTCATTGGTAAGAAGGAGCATCAGCCCCTTTACCCGCGCACCAAGACCGCAACATGCGATAGAATCAAAGTTTGTATCCGTATGGCGGGAAATATAATAGTCCATAATACGGGAAATATTTCCGATCAGGTATCTGAGGCTCTCTGTCACCTCAGCCCTGGCAGTTTCCAGCTTTCTCTCCTCATCAGAGATTTCTTCGTCAAAAGACTCCATGTCAAGGAAAGGATTGATACATTTTCTGCTGCAAAGCACATCCAGAGCCTCATTCGCATCCAGCCTGTCCCCAAACTCCGGGAAAGCCCTTACTGTCTCTGCCGCACTGTCCACACCATAATTAATATTACGCTGGAGTGTCAGCTCGCCGTCCTGGATGATCGTAATGCTGGTTCCCGTATATTCCACCTTAACCAGAATATGAGTTCCTTTTGCATACTCATCCTTTACCGAATGATAAATACTGTCACCTGTGTAGGTGATTCCTGTCATTGTCAGCCCTGCATTCTCCGCAAACTCACTGTAAGCTGCTGAGATTGCTTTCGGAGCGGCATAAACCATCAGATGGTACTGCTTTGTCTCTTCCTTCCCATCCTCAGATTTCTGGCTCTCCACATCGACCACACTGTAGGACAGCACATACTTACTCACATCAATGGGAAAATAATCTGTGGCATTTGCCTCTATAATACTCTGTATTCTGTTTGCCTTCACAAAAGGGATACGGACTTCCCTGCTTGCGATCCTGGTAGAACCTGTGGCAAAATATACTTTCTTTGTCCTGATCTTTCTCTGGGAAAGCTCTGCCTTAAGATTCTCTCCGAGAGTTTTTGTATCACGGATCTGTCCATCCTCCACAGCCCCCTGGGGTGCCGGTATACAGAAACAATTATAAATCCTTCCCTTTTTTCCACGTACTTCAACTTCCGCAACTCTGATCTGAGATGCCTCTGCCTCTATACTCAAAATTTTCGCCATTTGTATTTTTCCTCCGTATGAGCCGCTGCCCTCTGCAGACAACCGCCCTTTTTCAATTACAAAAAATAAATTTTAACAGATAAAACATTTTAAAACTCATTTTTTCTAACTGAAAAATTCTATGATTTTCAGTTAAAAAATTAATGACAGGTACCAGCTGATCCACCTGTTTCCCCACAAAGCAGCCAGCAAAATCCCGGCTGACAGATAAGGACCCATGGCAAGCATACGCCCTGCCTTCTTCCTCACCATGCGGATAATATGGACCACAGAGCCAATAATACATCCCAGCACAAAAGCCAGCAAAATCAGCTTCCATCCAAGAATCAGACCACAGGCAAACATCAGCTTAATGTCACCCCCGCCGATCGCTCCGCCGCCACTCACCAGATAAAGAATCTCCAGCACACCGCTGACACAGACCATCCCAATCAGATGTTCCACCAGATTCCCCCTGTCAAGCACAGCCATGGCAACTCCAAGGACAAACAGAAACACATTGATCCCAAAAGGAATCTCATAAGTTCGCCAGTCAATCACACTCAGAACCAGAAGAGCCGACGCCATAAGGCAATAGATCACGCTACTCCACACCAGTCCATTAACAGCAAATATCACCACATAGAGGATGCCATTGACACCCTCTATGATCGGATACTGAACCGAAATCTCAGATTTACAGTTACGACACTTTCCACCTAACACCAACCAACTAAACACCGGCACCATATCATACCACCGAAGCTTCCGCCCACAGGTCATACAATGGGAGGGGGCTGTCACCACCGACTCCCCAAGAGGAAGCCGATAGATACAGACATTCAGGAAACTACCGATGGTGATGCCAAATATGAAAATTGTTATGTAGGGGATTATGTCTAGGAAAAAAAAGCATAGGTTATTAATTCCTCTCTCATAAAATTGTTATTACACCAGTTTGTTTTTTACTCTTCAGAGCCATTAAGCATATACTTCTCAAATTTATTATTCTCGGCATATTTGTCTCCAGTAAAGTACTTAACTGATGTACCACCATCTTCTGCAACAGTAACAGTCGCTGAAATACTAGCTGTAGCACCATCAGCACCCCATTTTTTAGACTTCGTATTAGTTGATGTCCATTTAGGAATGGAGTTATTAAATTCAATATAAAGTTTATCCGTAGTTTCTATTGGTGTAGTATCCTTTTTAATACTTGCTGTTCCAGTAGTTGGAATTGTGATTGTATAATCGCCTTTTGCAAGTTCATTTGCCGGATCTGCCGCAAATACTTTAACTATCTTAACCATTTCATCCATATTACTAGCATCTGCTGCTTTTCTGGATTTCTCAACATACTTTGTATACTGTGGTGCTAGTAATCCAACTAAGATTGCAAGAATTGCAATAACGATTACGAGCTCAACTAATGTAAAACCTTTATTATCATTTTTTCTTTCTGTTAAATAATTTTAACATATTACTATCTCCTTAATTTTCATTATATCAAGATAGTAACATCGTTCATGCATAGCAAAGAATTGTTATGCATTCATCGAAAAGCTAAAACTATATCATTCTCCGTCTTTTTTGTCTTTATTCTCTGGTTTAGATGTAGTTTCTGTTCCAGTAGAAGACCCAGACTCTGCCATATAAGCTTTAAATGTGTCTGTTGACGGATAGATAACGGATGTACCACCATTTTCCATTCACTGTCACATCAGCTTCAATAGCACCTGGTGCTCCAGCAGCCCATTTTTGAGATTTTGTTACAGTTTTATTCCAATTGGGAATAGAATCTTCCATTTCTTTCTTTAAATTATCTACAGCTTCCTTGGATGGTGCCGCTATGGAACTATTCACTAAAGCTACGGCTGTAATTTCTGTACCTTTTGATTTATCATTGTTAATAACAATTTTATATGTTCCAGCTGGAAGTTCATTTGCCGGATCTGCTGCATACACTTTAACAACCTTTACCATCTCATCCATATTACTAGCATCCGCAGCTTTTCTTGATTTCTCAACATATTTTGTATACTGTGGTGCAAGTAATCCAACCAGAATCGCAAGGATAGCGATTACGATAACTAACTCAACAAGAGTGAATCCCTTGTTATCTTTCTTTTTTCTGTCTTTCAGAAATTTAAACATAACTCATTCTCCTTCAAAATTAATTTAATTCATTTCAATTCGGATAGAGTCATATCGTGTCGAAAGATACAAGAGCAGCACATCATACATGCCAGACAATATATTCAACTTTTCGATGAATACATAACTCTCCTGTTGCTGTCATCACGAATGTCACTATCCGGTGATTGATTCAACGAGCGAGAACCCTGATGGGCTCTCAGCCCCCCCCCCCTGTAAAAAATCTCTTTTCCAGGAGGGAGGGAGTTATGTTTATAAACTCGTTATTCAGTTTTCATGTTACAATTTTGTTTCTCACTTCCGGTTTAGGAAAAACCTTCCCGTTATCAGGAATCCAGTCACTACCAATACCAGCTCCGGGATGTAAATATATTTATCTACATCTGCAGGAGACTTAGTCATACTTGGCATTTGGGAATCTGCGTTATTCTGCGAAAAAAACTCACTGTCTGAGCGAAGCGAGTTATGAGGTTTTCGCAGAATGCTTTTAGCAGATTTCCAAATGCTTAGTATGACTGGCTCCGAAGCCGTAGATAAATATATTTACATCCCGGAGCGTCCACCTGACAGCACATCCCTTCAAACAATCTCAGCCTTTCCCTTACCGTATAATTAAATCACTAAAATACCGCTTTTTCCACGCGCCCCCTTCCATATCTTACAAGAAAACACGACATTTCCATGATTTCTATGATGAACACAGCCCCTATGCAAGCTGTAATACATCCAATTTTGGTTATTTCAGCAACTTTTAACGCGGTTACCACTCGCAAATGATCCTTTGATTGCCCAATCAATCAGGTATCTAAGATAATTTAATTACTTTTTACCCATTTTAGGCTATAATCTATATGCACTGTATAATTAAATTTTCATTACAGATTATCCAATCCACTGTACATAGCCCCAATCGGTGAAACCACCGCCACAACCAGCGTACCGACCACAACAGCCATAAACACAATGATCAACGGCTCCATAGCTGCCAGTACACTCTGGGTAGTCATCTCCACCTCTTCATCATAGTAATCCGCCAGCTTCTCCAGCATATCCTCAATATTACCAGTCTCCTCACCGATTCCAGTCATATGGCACACCATAGGCGGGAATATCTTTGAGGCAGTCAGCGGTTCTGACAGCGGAATACCTTTCATAACTTCCTCACGTGCTTTCAGCAGCGCATTTGTGTAATGGATGTTATTGACGATCTTGGACACTGTCTCCAGCGCATCGATAGTGGAGATACCTGAGGACAGCAGCGTACTCATTGTCCTTGCAAACTGTGCACAGGCCGTCTTCACTGTCAGCTTGCCAAACAACGGCATCTTCATCTTGACCCTGTCGATGGCAAGTCTGCCCTGTTCTGTCCTGTAGATCATCTTATATGCCACGATCACCAGAATGATCAGTCCCAGGATCATATACCAGTGTTCTGTCATCCACTCACTGGTATTCATAACCCACATGGTGATTCCCGGCATCTCCACATCCAGATCTGCAAACATATCAATAAAGATGGGAATAACGAACAGAAGCATAACAGCCACAACTCCAATCGCTGCAATAATCAGAATGATCGGATAGATGGTTGCCTTTCTGATAGTTGCCTTCAGCTTGGCTTCCTTCTCAAACTGTACTGCCATTCGTGTGAAAGCCATCTCAAGGCTTCCGGAATTCTCACCTGCCTCTACCATATTGATAAGCATTGGCGGGAAAATATCTGACTGGCCTCTCATGGAGTCTGCCAGTGTATTTCCTTTCTCCACACTGAGAAGTACCTCTGAGATGGCGCGTTTCAGCCATTTGTTCTCTGTCTGTTCTGAGAGCATCTGCAGGGCTTCCTTCATCGGGACACCTGCCTGAGTGATGCTGACAAACTGACGGCAGAATACACTGAGATCTCTCGGCTTTACTTTCTTTCCTATGGAAAAATCTATGTCTTTGTTCAGGGCACCCTGCTCTTTTACAGAGACCGGGATCAGCCCGTCGTTTTTCAGGATATCTATAACTTTCTCTCTGGTGTCAGCCTCAATACTTCCTCTTTTCTCTTTTCCTCTTTTATCTACTGCCACGTAGGTAAAACCCGGCATCTTATCACTTCTTTCTGTCAGTCAGGCTCAGGGTGTCTGCCAGATCGGGTTTCTGTCAGAAGTCAAAGCTGACTTTTTTGTTCATGCTGACCGGATCCTGGGCATATGTCACTGCATTGTCCGCATCGATCAGTTTTCTCATATATAAGTCATACAGTGCATCATCCATCGTCTGCATTCCTGCACGTTTGCTGGTCTGCATCACAGATGAGATCTGATAGGTCTTGCTCTCTCTGATCAGGTTTCGCACTGCATTATTTGCAAACAGTATTTCAAGTGCAGCTACACGGCCGCTTCCGTCTGCTTTCTTGAGAAGCTGCTGGGATACAACGCACTCTAATACAGAGGCAAGCTGGATCCTTATCTGCTGCTGCTGATTTGGCGGGAATACATCGATGATTCTGTCGATAGTCTTGTCCGCACCGATAGTATGAAGGGTGGAAAATACCAGATGACCGGTTTCCGCCGCTGTGATGGCAGTGGAAATGGTTTCCAGGTCTCGCATCTCTCCTACCAGGATCACATCCGGGTCTTCTCGGAGTGCAGCCCTCAGTGCCTGTGCATAATTCGTTGAATCACTGCCGATCTCCCTCTGGTTTACCACAGATTTATCATGTCTGTGCAGATATTCTATCGGATCTTCCAATGTAATAATATGGTAAGGATAATTCCTGTTGATCACATGGATCAATGAAGCCAGTGTAGTTGATTTCCCGCTTCCTGTCGGCCCTGTTACCAAAATGAGACCTCTTTTCCGCGTGGTCATCTCCACTACCTCTGCAGGGATACCAAGGTCTTCCGGTTCCGGGATGTTGAAAGGAAGGCTTCGCATAACGGAAGCAAGTGTTCCTCTCTGTTTAAATACATTTACGCGGAAACGTCCCACACCTGAGATGGCATATGCGAAGTCTGTCTGTCCGTTATTCTGCAGTTCTTCTCTGTGACGGACATCCATCAGGGGCATGAGAATATCTTCCAGCATCTGCGGAGTAAGGCGTTCTCCCTCTATGGGAGCCAGTACACCATCGATCCTGTAGCTTGGCGGTCTGCCGGTTGTCAGGTGGATATCGGAAGCCCTTACCTTCACTGACTGTATCAGTATTTCGTCTAAATTATACATATTTCCTAATCTGCCTCGTAACTCCCTGAGAATCTCCGGAGAGCTCCGGTTCGCAGGAATTTCTTCTATATTAATAGTCTGTAGAATTAACAGTCTGCAAACTTACGTTATTCATAAGATGCCTTAAGCATCTCTTCCACAGAGGTGGTACCGTTCAGCACATAGTTGATACCATTCTCTCTCAGTGTGCGCATACCACTATTTCTGGCTGCACGTTCCAGTTCCTCTGTTGTGCCATTCTCTGCGATCAGATCGCGGATCTCGTCATTGACCTCCATGATCTCGAACACACCGATACGCCCGTAATATCCTGTATGGCTGCAGAAATCACAGCCACAGGGTTCATAGACATTTACATCCTCCTGTGTGTTCATCCTCAGCACTCTCTTCTCCTCAGAGGTGGCAGGGCGCATTTTTTTAACAGTGGCTGCACAGCTTACGCACAAGGCGCTGTGCGATAACTCCTACAACAGAATCTGCGATCAGATATCTCTCCACTCCCATGTCCGCCATACGGTTCAGAGTACCTACTGCATTGTTGGTATGCAATGTAGAGACAACCAGATGTCCTGTTATGGATGCCTGTACTGCAATAGCAGCAGTCTCCCTGTCTCGAATCTCACCGATCATAATAATGTCCGGGTCCTGACGGAGAATAGAACGAAGGGCTGACGCAAAATTCAGGTCTACTTTGTTGTTGACCTGTACCTGATTGATGCCCTCAATATCTGCCTCCACAGGATCCTCTACTGTTACGATATTGACTGCTTCTTTATTTAATTCACTTAATGCGGTATACAGGGTAGTGGATTTACCGCTTCCTGTAGGTCCTGTTACAAGAATGATCCCGAAAGGACTAGCCAGCATATGGTTGAAACGTTCCATCTCATCGGGTGGAAGTCCCAGATCTTTCTTGTTACGTGTCAGGTTCAGTTTTGAAGAGAGTCGCATTACGATCTTCTCTCCGTGTACAGTAGGCAGAGAGGAAATTCGGATATCATAATCCTGTCTGTCTACCATAATGGACATACGTCCGTCCTGAGGTTTCCTTTTCTCTGAGATATCCATACCTCCAAGGATCTTGATACGGGTGGAGATTGCAGGGAGAAGGCTGTTGTCATATACCATACGCTCATAGAGTGCACCGTCGATCCTGTAACGGACGCGTACTTTGTTCTCCAGAGCTTCGATATGGATATCACTGGCCCTCTGGCGGATTGCCTGTTCAATAAGGGAACGCACCAGCTGTACAATAGGTGCATCACTTACATCTGTATCTGTATCGTCGTCTGCTGCTCCTCCACGAAGCTGTGCCCTCTCCTGAGTAAATCGTCTGGCTGCATCCAGTGTCTCCGATGCGCCGTAGCATCTGTCGATTGCCGCAAGAATATCTCTGGTTGTAGCAATGTAAGGCTCTATCTGCAGGTTTGTCACGATAGAGATGTCGTCGATCGCAGCCATATCCATCGGATCTGCCATTGCAAGATGAAGGATATTGGCATTGTAGGGATCCAGTTCAAAGGGAATGCAGGTATATTTCTTAAGAATGTCCACACTGACCAGATTTCGGACCTCTTTCGGGATCGTCACGCCTGTCAGCTGAACGACTTTAAGCCCCAGCTGCATCTGGAGGGCACGAACGATCATATCCTCAGTGATAAAGCCATTATCTACCAGAACTTCACCGATTTTCTTGCCGCTTCCCTTCTGCAATTCCAGGGCTTTCTTTAATTCATCTTCAGTCAGTACATTCTGCTTGATGAGCATGTCACCAAGCCTCATTCTCTCACGTCTTAATGCCATCTGTGTATCTCTTTTCCGAACACAACAGTGTGTTCACTGTTTACAGAACAAATCATCTGTTGGTGTCTCATCTTCAGATTTTACTGTAATATCAGCACGAAAAAAAGATGGGAAAGCCAGACCTTTTTTGTATGACTTTCTCCCTTCTTTTATCCATTTTATTTTGCCTTAAATACAGCGACTTTCTCTTTTGACAGATCAATCTTATCCGGAAGGATGGAAGTTTTCTCAGTGGATTCCGATGTTGTGAATCCTGTTGAGTCGGAAGTATTTGACTTCATCGCATCCTGCAGAGTATTGTTTACTGTCACATTTGCAGAAAAGATATCTGTTCCTGCGGAAGCTGCTGCATCACCTGTTGTTGTGCTTACCGTACTGCTGCTCTGCATTTCCTGAACCTGTTCCTGTGTCGGGTAGAAGGATGGCTGGCGGATGTAACGGAAGCTTGCACTGTATGCTTCGCCTACTGTTACTCCATTCTTGCCGGAGGAGCAGTGTACTGCGATCCAGTCACCTGCGTCTGTTTTACCGCAGAGAATACCTACATGATTATCGCTTCCTGCTTCCGGTCCTTTCTGGAACACCAGATCTCCGGGCTGTGCATCTGCCTCAGTTACCACGTTTGCTTTCTCCCACTGATCGGAAGTTCCGTCGCCTACAGCTTCCTGCATTGCTTTATCCTGATATCCGTTGATCACTGCCCAGGTGACAAAACCACTGCAGTCCAGTCCGTATGCGCGGATGGTTCCGGTGCTCTTGCTTCCCTCGGCTGACACCTTCTCGCTGGTTCCCCAGCCTGGATCTTCACCGATCACTGTGGATTTGCCGCCCCAGAAGTAACCGACTTTACCAACCAGTGAATAGGCTGCGGAGATAACATTTACTCTTTCCTCGGAAACATCATCCCCTACACTCTCGCGGACAAAACCGTTGGCAGCTGTTACTACCGCGCAGAGGAGTTTGCAGTCTGTTTCCACATATTTCTTAAGGATCGTACGATCCTTCTTTGCGATTTTATTTTTCTTAATATAGTAGTTGATTTTACGATTAGCGTATGTAACGTGAGTGATATCCTGCTTGTCCCTTACGATCGGGTTCATCTCTGCAAAGATTTTCGCAAGGTCTTTCTTGCAGGAGGAATCCAGGGTAAATTCTGTTTTTTCCGTCCTGGCTCTGCTGATATACATAGACTGCAAGGATATCCTGCCAGTTTCTTACCAGAAGACTGTCTGCAGATGTGGTGGTCTTGCTGCCGTTTACATCGCTGGCATCTGCTACTTTGTTCTTCTCTTTATATTCCTTCTCGATCTCATCCATAACAGAAGCGAAATCATCTGAGAAGGTCAGATTGTAGTTATTCTTCAGGCTGTCCAGATAGAAATCCTTACCTGCGTGGATATTGGACGCATAATATACCGGAGTTCCGGTCTGTGCAGCACTGGTATTACTCGTAAATGGATTATTCGTATTCGCATTGTTCTTCTGCGCTTCCAACTGAGCAATAGTCGCTTCTGCCTGAACCAGCAGATTATAATTAGAAACCTGTGCCTTCTCTGTATCAGACAGGGCATTATATGCAGTGCGGATGCTCTGAACAGTGGCTTTCTTCTCCAGCGTGATGGTCTGTGCGTTCAACTCTTTGATTCTGTCGATCACATCCTGGGCTGCCTTCGTAATCTGTGAAGACGGTGTTGGTGTAGGATTCGCAGGTGTCGGAGTCGGATCTGTTGGTGTCGGAGTCGGATCTGCCGGTGCAGGTGTTGGCTCTGCAGGTGTTGGTGTCGGATCTGTTGGTGTCGGATCTACCGGTGCAGGTGTCGGGTCTGCAGGTGTCGGATCTACCGGCGCAGGTGTTGGCTCTGCAGGAGTCGGATCTGCCGGCGCCGGATCCTCTGATCCTGAATCAAAATCACCGGAATCGCTGAAATCAGAACCGTCTGCTGTATACGCAGCAGTATCCTCTGCTGCAAGTACGGACGCAGGACCGGATAATGCCATTCCTGACATCAATGTCAGACATAAGAATCTGGTAAGATACTTGATTTTTCATATATCTAAATTGCTCCCTTCTTACTGTGAGCATGTCCTTAACCCCCTGTTTATAAGGGCATACTGTCTAAATTACTTTTCACATTATTATGTTATTTCATAAGTGAATTATCCCGAAATATTAACCTGTTTTATTCTAGCATAATCACTTTTTTGAAATCAACAGCTCAGGGCAGGGAAATTCCAGATTTGACCAAAATTCATTTTTTGTCACATTTTAACCGAATCAAGTAAGTCCCCTGCAGAAGTTGCGAAAAGCAACAAGCAGTGAGGAAGATATGTTTCAGAATGCAGGAAGGCTGTGCGGATATGATTTCCACACAGCCTTCCTGTATTCTTAGCGTATCTCTGTCAGGCTGCCTGAATGGCTCCTGCAAAGTTCTTATTACCAATGCAGATCTGTATCAGTCCCTGCACTACCTGAAAACACATATTCAGGATAAAGCGGATATCCTCTTCCACGCTGCGGAGCTTGTTGAGATATTTCTCATGAGTAGCTTCGATATAATCGATCAGGGTGGGGAAATCTGCGAAGCGGATGGCCGGTTCCAGATATGCATGTGCTTCTCCCTGCTGTATACATTCTTTCAGTCTGTTCTTAAGTACTTTCTCATAATGATTATGCTGGCTGAAGCTTCCTGTATATGTTTTGTTATGAGGAAAGGTAAAATAATCCGCCATATAGTGGATCACTTCGCCGAACCGCCGCCAGTAAACTCTCTGGTTACTCTCATCCGGTCTGATATCTGCCAGTTCTTTCATCCGGTTCTTGACATCTTCAAATGTTCCGTAGAACTCGTGTCTCCTGGTGATAAAGGACGGTTTGATATCCGGCAGAATGCTGCCCAGACAGAAAGCCTTTCTGTGAGACTGCAGGCTTGCTGTGGTCTGCATCTGATCCGCAAGGTATCTTGCTAATAAAATATGTGATTTTTTACGCAATTTTCTTCCTCTTCTTTCTTTTGAGAACCTATCATTCTTATATATGGGAACGAATAATAATCAACTTAACCAACATAGAATACTATAGCAGATTTATACCTGTTATTCAAATAAAATTTTGTAAACTTTTTCACATTTTCAGGTCAGACAACTGTTTCAGTAATTCCAGGTCACTGTCCTTTACTTTCAGGTTTGTCTCTATCTTCTCTCCCTCAGGAGTGGTGATCGCAATTTCAATAATGCTTCCTTCTTTAAGCCCTTTGCGTGAAACTGCCTGACAGAATGCCGGGAACTTGGGATGATTGCTCTTAAAGGTGTTCCATGCGCCTGTGATCTTCATGATATTTCCTATATTGTTTCCTATGTTCATATGATTGTTGTGTCCTTTCTTATCTCAACTGATTATTCTACATTCTCAAACATCTCTGCAAATGTCATGGAGATTTTCGGAAAATCTTTCAGTGTCACTACTGTATCTGCATTGTACTGCTCAGTTTTGACACCATTTTCTCACATGTTTGACCTCATTTTTACTCCATTTTGCGTGAAATCATGTAAAATACGGTAAGATACGTAAAATTGTAAATTCTGCAAACCCTTTAGATCTCGCTGAAATCTGGTGTTCCGTACAGGTCGAACGGAGTTGACTGGTAGACATAGTAATTCAGCCAGTTTGTATACAGGTTGTTCGCATGTGCTCTCCACATAAGGAGCGGTCTGTTTTCCGGGTTGTTGTCTTTGTAATAATTCTCCGGGATTTCGATGGGCAGGTTTTTGCTGACATCACGTTTGTACTCACCGTCAAGAGTCACACGATCATATTCCGGATGTCCCATTACAAAGATCTTGCGGCCGCCGTCTGCCATTGCAAGGAAAAGCCCTGCTTCATCGGATTCAGCAAGCACTGTCAGCTCTTTACAGTTATGGATATCCTCGATGGGAACTTCCGTATGTCTGGAATGAGGTGCAAGGAACATATCGTCGAATCCGCGTACCAGCGGAATCTTACGGTTCATCACTTTATGCCAGAAAAGACCAAACATCTTCTTATCAAGTTTGCGTTTTTTCCAGTCCATAGTGGTGGTAGAGTCCTGCCTGTGCAGCCCAGCACAGATAAATGGTGGAGGTAACATGGGTGTTTGTCCAGTCCATGATTTCTACCAGTTCCTTCCAGTAGTCTACCTCTTCGAATTCCATCTGCTCTACAGGAGCACCTGTGATGATCATTCCATCGTATTTGTTATTTTCCAGTTCCGGAAATGTCTGATAAATTTATTCAGATGACTCACAGATGTATTCTTCGCTTCATGGCTCTGTACTGCCATAAAGGTGACATCTACCTGCAGCGGTGTGTTGGAAAGGGAACGCAGAAGCTGAAGCTCTGTCTCCTCTTTCAGAGGCATCAGGTTCAGAATGAGGATTTGAATGGGGCGGATATCCTGATGGGATGCACGTGACTCATCCATCACGAAAATATTTTCTTTTTCCAGAATCTCTTTTACTGGCAGATCGCTCTGTATTTTAATTGGCATTATCTTATCTCCTGTTCTTATTATTTTATTGTTGTGCCATCTTCAGGAAATCTTCTTCAGAAAGGATCGGAATTCCCAGTTCTTTGGCTTTTTTATTCTTTGAAGAATTGGAAGTTGTGTCATTATTGATCAGGTAGTTCGTCTTCGATGTTACTGATCCGGTCACCTTGCCTCCCAGAGACTCAATAAATTCCTTTGCCTGTGCTCTGTTTGCAAAGTGCTCCACACTTCCTGTGATAACGAAATTCATGTTCCGGAAAATCTGCTCACCTGTCTTTTCTTCTTTCTTAACAGTCAGATGGCTCATCAGATGATCCAGTTTTCTGTTATTATCCTCGTCTGAAAAATAATCAGTCAGACTTCCGGCAATTACCGGTCCGATGGTATCAATAGAGCTGATCTCCTCTTTATCTGCATGACGGATCTTCTCCAGATCATCATCAAAATTGCCTGCAGATCACTTTTGCATTGGCAAGGCCGATATTGGCGATTCCAAGGCTGTAGATCACCTTCGCAAGAGTAGTCCCCTTAGCTTTATCAATGCTGGTCATCAGGTTCTCAAAGGATTTCTCCCGAATCCGTCCATCTCCACGATCTCATCACGATGCTTTCCAATCTCAAAATATCTCCGAAATCATGATAAAGCCTCTTGCAATGAATTCTCCAGTGTTGCTTCTGACAGTCCGTCAATGTTCATGGCATCCC
>ENA-OQCV01000331-OQCV01000331.1-human-gut-metagenome-genome-assembly--contig:-NODE-331-length-13400-cov-1.868455_pt1 | contig 13400 bp, 21 predicted proteins | sample MGYA00242766_ERZ504592 | MGnify/ENA primary metagenome ERZ504592 (study PRJEB26092, sample SAMD00036315) | human gut metagenome | host: Homo sapiens | study: EMG produced TPA metagenomics assembly of...
CCCGTCTTTTACCATCGTCACCTGACCGTTGAAATACTGGACTTTGACCTTGGCACTGCCTGGGATACGGTCCCGCGCTTTCAAGGTGAAGGAAAAGGTCGTCTTATCGCCTCCGGAAGCGATTTTGCGGAGATTGGACACGTCGCTGGACAAGGTGTTGGCATAGCCCGGCGCGTAACCATCATAGTCGCCGACAGAATTCTGGAATTGCCCCAGTCAGCATCTGGAAGGCATTTTGCAGGTCGTGATTGGAAATGGCCTTATGGTAAGCCAGGAAAGCCTGCTTCGCGCCATCCGTCTTTTCATCGGCCAGGCGGACGCTGATATATTCGACGGTCTGGCTGTTCTTGCTGACGGCAAAGCGCAGGATTCCCTGTTTCCCGTCATCGGTCTTAAAGGTATATTCATAATGAATCTGGGCGCCGTATTCCGAGGCCTGGTAATCGTCACCATAGGCATTGACGACGTCATCCAAAGAGCTGCCCTGATGGATGCCCCGCTTGCTCTGCGCTGCCGGCGAGGAGGATGTCAGCATGATGACTTTATCGTCTTTGACGACGACATCCATATCAGTAAACTTATGGTGAACGGCACCGTCTTTACTATCCGACGTGCTGAGTTCCCGGCCCAGGCCGTCTTTAGCTTCATCCCAGCTTTGGTCCAGGTAAACGCCGTTTAAAGAGAGTTCCGAATCAGCCGTCTTGACAGGCTGCGACGATACGGTACTCCCCTGGGCCGGTAGGGCTTTCTGTTCATGGGCGTACCAGATGCCGCCGGCAATGGCCACGACGAGGACGCAGGCCAGGGCGATGAGGAGATTGCGATGCTCCTGGAGCTGCGCTTTTAAAGGAACTCTTTTTCTGCTGCTGCGGCATAACTACAGGATGTACTGCCGGCCGGCTTTCAGGCTGCACTACCTTTTCCTCCTGCTGTACGGCCGTCCGATCGGTCAGAGGACCGTATTGGGCTTGCAGAACCTGCAGCGGGGCCCCGCAGGACGGGCAGAATTTTGCCGACGGGTCGACGGGCTGGTGACATTGAGGGCACGTATGGACGGGTTTGCCGCAATGACTGCAAAAGGCCGCATCAGCCGCTACGGGACGGCCGCAGTGAGGGCAGTATTTTCCATTTACTCCGTTTACATTTTGCGTTGACATTGCATTTGCATCACTTTGATAATTGGCTTGGTTGTCGCCTGTATCGTCAAAGTCAAATGATGTAAACATGTTTTCACCGCTCAAGGTGCCAATCGACGCCAGGGAAGAAATGCCGAAGATGAAGAACAGGGCTGTCATGGGAACGGTACACATGAGGCGAAAGGCCTGATAGAAGGAAGTCCCCAGCCGTTCTTCCCGGCGATAGATGTAATGCTGGCAGAAAACAGGAATCATCCAGACCAGGACCAGGAGGACGGCATAGCCGATAAAGGTCCCATAGCCGCCGCGGGTCATGCCGAACATCAGCTGGGTCATACTATAGACGATATGGCCGACGACGGCAGCCGTACAAAGGGCGCTGACCAGCCAGCTGAGGATGACGTAGTAAATATAACGGCGGTATTGGCTGATATAGTGCCAGCGCTTGCGATTCACATAAATAGTAGCGATGATACCTAAGATACAGAGAATCGCAGCCACAGTCCCATTGAAAATTTCCGCAATCAAAATCAACAATAGGTCTACGACAAAATTAGCCCAGGAACATTTTGAGCAGATAAGCCAGAGCCCGCGTCTTATAGAGCAGGTAAATCATGATGACCAGAAGAGCCAGCGTGACCAGCGTATTGAGGCCGCTGAAAAACGGTCAGGACATCCATGGTCCGCCGTATCCCAGCAGGACCACCGAACAAGCCGATCATAGCCAGTCCCCGCAGGGCAATTTCAAATAAAACGCCCAGGACCGTCGTCACGACGCCAACATACATCATGGCGATAATAGCCGTGTACTTCTTATGCTCCGTCGGGAACCACTTGCCAAAATAGCCTAAAGAATCCATAGAAACACCTCCATAAAGATAAGGTAATTATAATTTTATGTTACACCTATTTGGCAAAAAAGGAAAAGGACTTGTCGCATGTGCGACAAGCCCCTTTTCGAGTATTAAGTTTTCAGTTTGTAGTTTTTAGTTAAGGCTTTTAAATAAAAAACCATCTACTAACGGCTAACAGCTAGCCGCTGACTGCAAAAAAAAGGCGCTGTTAGCGGATGGTTTCGTAGGGGGCGCCCACGTGCGAGCCCCTACGAGCCACGAACCACTAGCCACGAGCCACTAAACCATGGTATGATGGAAGAAAAATGTAAAGGACGATGTGTGTTATGGAATCTCTCATCCGCTCGGTCTACGGCCGGGCCGACGCTGAATATGTCATCAAGAAGTCCCTCTTCATCGCGACGGTCTGCGAAGTGAAATCCGAAGACGAGGCGGCGGCCTTCATCGAGGAAATGAAAAAGAAATACTGGGATGCAAGGCACAACTGTAGTGCCTTTGTTATAGGAAAGAGACAGGAGCTGACCAGATGCTCGGATGACGGGGAGCCTGCAGGCACCGCAGGCCGTCCTATGCTTGATGTGCTCCTTAAGGAAAATATCCACAATGCCGCTATTGTAGTAACGAGATACTTCGGTGGGGTGCTGCTTGGCACAGGCGGACTGGTGCGTGCGTATCAGCAAGCCACAAAGGCGGGGCTTTCGGCAAGTGAGATAATAGAGAAGAAGGATGGTGCAGTACTGTTTATCAGGACGGACTATACCGGAATCGGAAGACTTCAGTATCTGTTTGCACAGGAGAAGATTACGGTGATGGACACAGCGTATGAGGCGGATGTGCTCGTGAAAGCTGTTATCCCGGAAAATGATAAAAACGCATAGAGAAAACAATCATAGAGCAGACAAACGGAACGGCAAAGCTTGAGTGGGGCGATGAGGTGACATTTGCTGAATATGATGGCGAGGTGTTGCTGTTTAAAAACTTAGCCGGGCTCACATTTTAGCAGGACAAGCAGAATTTATATTCAATTAAAATAAAAATTGCTTGACACTATATAACCACATGTGTATAATATCTTTTGTTGAGACAACACATTGGCCCATCGCCAAATGGTAAGGCAACGGACTCTGACTCCGTCATTTCAAGGTTCGAATCCTTGTGGGCCAGCTAAAGAGAACTTCGATAGAAGTTCTCATTTTTTCTTGTGTAATAAATGCGAATTTGTTATAAAATCAAAAACGTATATGACTTAAACAGTTATAGAAGGATGGTGTAATATGAACAAGTAAATTTTTTGAGAATTATTAATCTTATAGAAGAACTCGGCTCTGCAAAAAAAGACACCAATTACTATACAGCAATACCAGGATATCATTAATAAAAGCTCAAATCTTTGGATGTCCAATGGTGTGGATGAAGCGTTTAGATTTATCAGAAGTTACTTCAATTTTATAGACTAGAGGAATTAGATATGGCTTTTTCATTTGATAGCAGAATACGTTACAGCGAGGTGGATTCGTCATGCAGACTGAGCCTTACGGGGCTTACCAATTATTTTCAGGACTGTAGTGTGTTTCACTCACAGTCACATGATGTGGGAATCAGATTTCTTGCGGACAATCATATAGCATGGGTGCTTTCATCATGGCAGATATGCATAAACAGGCTTCCACTGCTTAATGAACAGGTAAAGATATCCACATGGGCATATGGTATGAAGGCGTTTTACGGCTACAGAAATTTCACACTTGAAGATGCAGGCGGCAGCACACTGGCATATGCCAATTCTGTCTGGGTACTTGTTGATACACGAACCGGCAGACCGGTGAAGGTGCCTCAGGAGTTTGCGGATACATACGGTCTTGAGCCGCAGCTTGAGATGGAGTGTGCAAAGCGCAAGCTTCATATTCCTGATGATATGGAGAAAAAGGGTGAGATTGTGGTTCCTCAGTTTTTTATAGACAGCAACCATCATATGAACAATGAGAAGTATGTTATGCTGGCGCAGCAGCTTCTGCCGAATGATTTTGAAATATCTGAGCTTCGTGTGGAGTACAGAAAAGAAGCAAAGCTTGGTGATACAGTTATATCATACGTGAAGTACACATCAAAGAGTGTGACAGTGGTGCTTGCGGATACGGATTAAAAAAACCGTATTCGGTAGTGGAGTTTTTGAGTAAGCCGGTACCGGGAAAATAATTATAATTCCATTATTTAACAACGATACAGTTTTGATACAGAAAGGACGGAAAAAACATGAGATTAGGAGAATATCAGGAGCTTGTATGTGTAAAGAAGGTTGATTTTGGCATATATCTGTCAACATCTTCGGCTTCGGAGGAGAGGGTACTGCTTCCGGCAAAGCAGATTCCGGATGGAGTAAAGCAGGGGGATAAGCTTAAGGTCTTTGTATACAAGGACTCAAACGACAGACTTATTGCTACGACAAACGAGCCAAAGCTGACACTTGGAGGTTTATCAGTGCTTACTGTCAAGGAGGTGACTAAAATAGGCGCGTTCCTTGACTGGGGACTTGAAAAGGACCTGTTTCTTCCTTACAAGGAGATGGTCAGAAAGGTCAGCGCCGGAGATGAGATACTTGTTACATTATACATAGATAAAAGCCAGAGGCTTTGCGCTACCACAAAGGGTATTTACCATATGCTGAGCACCGATTCGCCATACAAAAAAGGATGATATAGTTTCAGGTCGAGTGTATGATTTTAGCGACAATTTCGGTACATTTATCGCTGTGGATGACAAATATTCAGCCAAGATACCGGTTTTTGAGAATGCCGCTTATCTGAAGCTTGGAGATGTGATAGAGGCAAAGGTCACTGATGTCAAGGCGGATGGCAAGCTGGACCTGACAATGAGGGAAAAGGCATATATTCAGATGGATTCCGACGCTGAAAAGATCCTTGAGCTGCTTGATTCATACGCAGGTGTGCTTCCGTTTTCGGAAAAGGCTAGCCCGGAGGTAATCAAGAGAGAAACAGGACTTAGCAAAAATGCATTCAAGCGTGCAGTTGGTCATTTATATAAGGAAAGAAAGATTGATCTCACAGATGGCAAAATCCGTCTTAAGAAATAACAGTCTTTTTTCAATAAATTTTTGAACAGGAAAGAAGGACAATAACATGAAAAATCGTTATCAGTACAGACAAGGCACCGGCAGCAATAGGACCATATTCACAGGCTATCGAGGTAAATGGTATGGTATATACTTCCGGAGTGATACCGGTAGTTCCGGAGACCGGTGAGATTCCTGAGGGCTCACAGGCACAGGCTAAGCAGGCATTTACAAATCTGTCACATCTGCTTGAGGCAGCAGGAACAAGCATGGACAATGTGGTAAAGACTACAGTTTTCATCAAGGAGATGAATGACTTCGGTGCAATAAATGAGGTATATGCCACAGTTTTTTAACGGAGCATACCCTGCAAGAAGCTGTGTTGAGGTCGCAAGGCTTCCAAAGGATGTAATGCTTGAGGTTGAGGCTATTGCTGTTAAAATAAAATTATTACATAAGTATTTCATGCGACATAAGTCCTATTCGTTGGAAAAAGTCAAGATTTTCTTAAGAATTCACTAAGAAAACGTTGACATATATATGTTGCTTTGTTATAATGACAAAGTAATATTTGTAACAAATTCGTAATAACTGTTACAAATTCATACAACGGAGGGTAAAATGAAAGTAAATTATGTGAAACTCACAGCCGGGGTACTTACAGGTTTTATGGCTCTGTCATCAGTGCCATATGCAGTATATGCGGCTGGACCTACTGCAGGAGTAGCTAGTTATACATCAGATATTGTTAGTACATCAAACACTCTTACAGCCGGTGTTACATCTATGTTGACAGATGTAATGTTAAAAAGGTGATGAGACATCAGAGACTGCAACAGATGTTGCGACAACAGATGCTGAGCCGGTTAAATCAGCATATGCTGATACAGCAGTTGCACAGGTTAGCGACAGCGTTAATATACGTGCGAGTGCAGATGAAAACAGCGAGTCTCTTGGAAAGCTCTATAACAATGGAATTTGGAACAGTACTTGAGACAACCGATAACGGATGGTACAAAATCCAGTCCGGTTCAGTAACAGGATATGTAAAAGGTGATTATGTTGTAGTTGGTGACGATGCACTCGTACAGAGCGCAGGCCGTCGCGTGGCAACAGTCAATACTGAGACACTTAAGGTCAGAACAACAGCATCTACTGATGCAGAAGTACTTGGTCTCGTGTCCGGAGAGGATGATCTCACAGTTGTGGATGAGTCAACAGACGGATGGGTAGGTGTATCTACAGCAGACGGTACCGGATATGTATCTACAGATTATGTGACACTCGATACAGAGTTCACTTATGCTGAGTCTAAGGAAGAGGAAGCAGCAAGACTTGCCAAGGAAGAGGCAGAGCGTAAGGCGGCTGAGGAAGCAGCCAGAAAGGCTGAAGAGAAAGCTAGAAAGGCTGAGGAAGCAAAAGCAGCCAAGGCAGCAGCAAAGAAGTCATCTAAGTCTTCAAGCAAATCATCAAGCAGTTCTTCATCAGAGAAGAGCTATAGCGCACCAAGTGGTTCAAACGGACAGGCTGTTGTTAATTATGCATCACAGTTCGTTGGCAATCCTTATGTTTACGGTGGCTCAAGTCTTACAAACGGAACAGATTGTTCAGGATTTGTAATGTCAGTTTATGCACAGTTTGGCATCAGCTTACCACACAGCTCATCAGCAATGAGAAGCGTTGGATACGGTGTGAGCACAAGCGATATGCAGCCTGGAGATATCATCTGCTATAGCGGACATGTTGCTATCTACTGTGGTGGAAACACTATTGTACATGCAAGCAACCCATCAGACGGTATCAAATATACATCACCGGCTAACTACAAATCAATCATTGCAGTTAGAAGAATTTTCTAATAAATTCATGCCGGATAGGTAAATATGAATCTATAAAGACCTTCATCTCATCGAGATGGAGGTCCTTTTTTTACATAGAGGAAATTTTATTTTTGTTTATGATATTTGAAATAAGTGGCTTGTATGATATACATATATGGTTTTAAAAACGGGACTAATTTAAACAGAATGGAAAACTGGGCTGTCAAGCGTAAGTTTTTATCACATATATCCAAAATAGCAACATGCACGAAAAAAGTGGATATGCTAAACCCGGTAAATTCGGATTGGGGATAAATGTGGATAACTATCAACAAAAGTAAACCTCAAAGTGCCCTAAAAATGAGTTATGCACGGAGTTATGCACATTATCCACATTTTTGAATGTGAGCAAAAGAACAACTGTTTTGTAAAGTTCTGATAAAGTTGCACTAAATTAGTAATATTTCGGAAATAATATTGACATTTTAATTGTAAATAATATGATTAAATGCTTTATAATTGTCGGACAACTTGAAAAGTGTTGATTATGTAAGTTAATTTTGTTATACTTCAAATTATGATTAAAAAGATAGATATTGCAGGGCTACAACTTGATAACTATACAGTACGCGAGATGATCATGAGAGTCGACAGGCGTATTTCAGAGAAGATACTCACTACAATAGAGGAAGTGAATATGGATACGCTGGCATTGGCGGAGTCTGATGAAGAGGTGAAGCAGTCACTGGAGGCGTGCGATTATACTGTCATTGCGGATGAAGGCATACTAAGGGCGGTATCGGCAGATACTTTGCAACGTCGGCATGAGATAGAAGATCATGACTTCTTTTATGAGCTTTTTAAGAGGCTCGAGAGAAATGATGAAAAAAAATCTTTGTGATTGCAGAGTCGCAGAAAGCTGTTGATGAGGCTGAGGAATTTCTGCTTGGATTATTTGACAGAGCGCGAATATCTGGCAAGGGTGTTCTTGATGACTCACCGGGATGCAGCGAAAATCTTGTCAATGAAATTAACATCGTTTCACCTGATGCGATTGCATCATTTCTTCCGTCTCCGTCACAGGAGAAGTTCCTTTTACACAACAGGGAAAAGCTGTTGATGAACCTCTGGTACGGAATCGGAAATAATAAGTTCATGGGGAAAAAGCATGGATTTATTGGAAAAATAAGAAAAATGCTTGATGTGAAGCGCCTTACGCATCTTATCAACACCTATGAACATAGATAAAACAGTTAGATATAGTTAATTCTTATAACAATAGAAGAAAAAATAAGAGGAAATGTGTAAAAATTGTACATTTACCTCTTTACTTTTTTTGTGCGAATGTATTAAAATAATAGCAAGTATTTATGCAATTAGTTATAAAGTGACTGTGAGGGCAATGCACAGTTACAAAAAGGGGAGAAGGAGAACGATTTATGATTTCCAATCAGATACTTCAAAATACAATTGATGGCCTTAAAGGAATTACGAGAACCGATCTTTGTGTGATAGATGTTGAGGGCAAGATCCTTGCAGCTACGTTTCCGAACGCAGAGGCGTTTATAGAGCCGGCACAGGCCTTTGTTGCATCACCGGCAGACAGTCAGGTGATTAATGGATGCCAGTTTTTCAAAGTCTTTGATGATCACCAGCTGGAATATGTGCTTTTAGCTTATGGTGACAGCGAGGATGTCTACATGATAGGCAAGATTGCAAGCTTCCAGATTCAGAATCTTCTGGTTGCGTACAAGGAGCGATTTGACAAGGATAATTTTATAAAGAATCTGCTTTTGGATAATCTCCTTCTGGTTGATATATACAATCGCGCGAAGAAGCTTCATATTGATATTGAAGTGCGACGTGTAGTATTTATTGTTGAGACAAACAGGGAGAAGGACGGCAACGAGCTTGAGAAGATCAGAAGTCTTTTCGGCGGCAAATCAAAGGATTTTGTTACAGCTGTTGACGAGAAGAATATAATAGTAGTGAAGGAACTGGCAGAAAATGAGACCTATGATGATCTCAGAAAGACAGCCGAGGTGATTTTGAATCTGTTCAGATCCGAAGCGGATGGGGTACATATTGCATATGGTACTGTTATCAATGAGTTGAAAGAGGTGTCGCGCTCATATAAGGAGGCCAGGATGGCTCTCGATGTCGGAAAAAATCTTTTTCGAGGAGAGGAATATTATAGCATATTCCCAGCTTGGAATAGGCCGTCTGATATATCAGCTCCCGATTCCTCTATGCAAGATGTTTATCAAAGAGATATTCGATGGCAAATCCCCTGACGATTTTGATGAAGAAATATTATCTACTATAAATAAGTTCTTTGAGAATAGCCTGAATGTATCTGAGACTTCAAGACAGCTCTACATTCACAGAAATACTCTTGTATATAGATTGGACAAGCTTCAGAAAACGTACAGGGCTCGACCTTAGAGTGTTCGAGGATGCCATCACATTTAAGATTGCCCTTATGGTAGTCAAATATATGAAATATATGGAATCAATGGACTATTAAGGAGAAAGTAATGATTAAACTTGAACATGTCAGTAAGGCATATTCTGCAGGTATACCTGCTCTCAATGATGTCAATCTCGAGATTGATGATGGAGAGTTTGTTTTCGTATGCGGAGATAGCGGATCTGGTAAATCCACTTTGATTAAGCTACTTTTAAAGGAACTTGATCCTACAGACGGAACGATTACTGTTGACGGAAGGAATCTGACGCGTATTCGCCACAAGCAGATTCCTAAATACAGAAGAAATGTTGGAGTCGTTTTCCAGGACTTCAGATTATTAAAGGATAGAAATGTTTATGAAAATGTAGCTTTTGCACTCAAGGTTATCGGTGCATCCACAGCTGTTATTAAGAAAAAGGTGCCACAGATGCTTTCTATGGTAGGGCTTGCTGCAAAGTACAAGTCAAAGCCGAGAGAGCTTTCGGGAGGAGAACAGCAGAGAGTAGCTATTGCAAGAGCTCTTGTCAATGAGCCGAGCATGCTGCTTGCTGACGAGCCGACGGGTAATCTGGACAATAACAATGCGTGGGAGATTATGAAACTGCTTGAGGAAATCAACGAGAAAGGCACAACTGTTATCGTTGTAACTCATAATCTGGAGATTGTTAAGGTTATGAAAAAACGTGTTATCACTATAAAGAAAGGTCTTGTTGTATCTGACAGCAAGGATGGTGATAGTGATGAGGATTAATACGTTATTTTATTCAATCAAGCAGGGATTTAAGAATATTTCAGAAACAAGATGTTTTCACTGGCATCCATAGCGACAATGGCAGCCTGATATTTTTATGTTTGGGTCTGTTTTATATAGTTGTGACTAACTTCTCAAGCATGGTTTAAGACAGCTGAGGAGGGTGTTGCTGTCACAGTGTTCTTTAATGAGGGCACTACAGAGGATGTAATAAAAGCGGACAAGGCTCAGATAGGAAAAGAGGGCTGAGGTTGGCAAGGTGGATTATCAGTCAGCGGCCGATGCATGGAGTGATTACCAGAAGGAGTATTTTGAAGGCTACGATGATGCTGCAGCTTCCTTTGGTGATGATAACCCCCTCAGTAATTCAGCAAATCTGCAGGTTTATTTGAATGATGTCTCTATGCAGCAGACTCTTGTCAACTATATCAAGGGGCTGGAGGGCGTCAGAAAGGTAAACCAGTCGCAGGATGTGGCCAATACGCTGACCGATTTAAATAAGCTTATCAGCTATGTATCGGGAGGTATCATTCTGATTCTTCTGTGTGTTGCGATTTTCCTTATAAGCAACACAGTTACTACAGGTATTGCGGTCAGACGAGAGGAAATAGCTATCATGAAGCTTATCGGAGCGACTGATTTTCTGGTCAGGTCTCCGTTTGTGGTAGAAGGTATTCTCATTGGACTGATAGGATCAGCGATTCCTCTGGGATTGCTTAGTGTCATATATGGAAAGATTTGTGCATATATTGCTAATAAGTTTAGTTTTATAGGAAATATGATGACATTTATCCCGACAAAGGAGATTTTCTCTACACTTGTACCGGTAGCGCTTATACTGGGCGTTGGAATTGGCTTTTTGGGAAGCCGATTCACAATTCGGAAACATTTAAGAGTATAATAATAATTATGACGGCCTGGCTCCGATCGGAGACAGGCTGTTTTAAGTTCATATCATAATATAGAGAGGACAGGACTGAAATGGATAATTCAAACAACAACGGCTTAGAATATGATGATAATTCAGATATGAGCGATAAAAAGCCTCATAGAAATGGATTTAGAAATGGGTTCGGTGTCGGGATTGCTACAGGTATAGTGACCACCATTGTGCTTGATTGATTGTGCTCTTTGCATACACAATGATTACAGGCAGGATGCGTGCATACCGTTGCAAAAATGCGCAGATGTGCTTGACGACAAGACCGTGCAGAAAATCGATGAGCTTGCGAACTACATAGACGAGTACTACTATGAGGATTACGATAAGGATGATTTGGAAAATGGTCTGCTGCATGGTGTGATGGAGGGACTAAATGATCCTTATTCGGTTTATTATACAGCGGATGAGTATAAGGAACTGCAAATCAGCACGACAGGCACTTATTATGGTATCGGGGCTGCGTTAAAGCAGGACCCGAACACAAAGCAGGTGACAGTTTCGAAGGTATACAGTGGTACACCTTCTGAGGAAGCGGGACTTAAAAAGGATGACGAAATAGTCTCTGTTGATGGTGTCGAGGCAACATCCGAGGATCTCACAAAGCTTGTTGCCAAAATCAGAGGTAAGGAGGGCACTAAGGTTACGCTTGAAATCAGACGTGGCGAGGAGGCTGACCCATTTACTGTTGAGGTGGAGCGTAAAAATGTTGAGCTGCCATCAGTGGACAGCAAGCTGCTTGACAATGGAGTGGGATATATCCAGGTCAGCGAGTTTCAGACAAACACGGCAAGTCAGTTTGAGGATGCACTTGACGGACTTACAAATCAGGGTATGAAAGGCCTTATAGTGGATTTGCGTGCTAACCCGGGAGGACTACTTACCGCAGTGACAGAAATGGTTGACAGACTGCTTCCGGCTGAATCGGTTGGCAAGCTTCCGGCAGGAACCGTCGTGTATACAAAGGATAAAAACGGAAATGTTCAGACATTTGGTGATGACGATGGCAAACAGATAGACTGTCCTATCGTAGTGCTTGTCGATGAAAACAGCGCAAGTGCATCTGAAAATTTTTGCGGGAGCCATGAAGGATTACAATGAGGATGGTTATATTGATGCAACACTTGTAGGCAAAAAGACCTTTGGAAAAGGAATTGTACAGACTATCTATAATCTTTCCGATGGTGATGCTGTAAAGATTACCACATCGAAGTACTACACACCAAACGGTCACAATATCCACAAAAAGGGTATCGAGCCTGATGTTGAGGTCGATTATGAATATACAGGAGATACAAATGCAGACTATGACATGCAGTATGATGTGCAGCTTCAGAAAGCGATTGAGGTGATGAATGAAAAGCTTAAATAAGATTGCATGCTTTCTCATGCTGTGCTGGATGGTAGTTATCTTTATGTTTTCAGCGGAGCCGGATACCGAGTCGTCTGAGCTCAGCGGCAGCGTCAGCTATCGCATAGTTTCTGTGGTCAATACCATTACTGCAAGCCACTGGGATGAGAATGAGCTGCTCGATAAGGCAGAGCTTATAGACTATCCGGTTAGAAAATGTGCCCACATGAGTGAGTATGCCATTCTCACATTGCTTGGCTTTTTGGACATTTTCGTTCTTGCATGGCAGAAGAAGAATTTTTGATTCCGATAGGCGTGACCTTCTTATATGCCTGTACAGATGAATTTCACCAGCTGTTCGTTCCCGGCCGGGCCGGCAGATTCACGGACGTACTGATTGATACCACAGGCGGTATCATTATGCTGCTATTTATTGCGCTTGTTACACATGTGGCGCGTAAGAAGCATACAGCAGGCACTGTGGAAATCGAAGGTGTGATGATAAGTAACAAATTTAGTTGCAGTTTTCTAATATAATCGGTATAATAAAGGTATTGACGTTGGCCGCAAAAAACATGGCAGATAACATATTCTTTTAAATATGTGCCACAACCAGCTTCCCGCCCCGTAAACCCGGGTTTACGGACGGCACATAGCATGTTCCGAAGAAAAATATGAACTGCCACGGGGTTCCATTAAAAATATAAATGAAACAAAGTGAAAATGAAAAAATCACTATCCGCAAAAAATCCCGTGGCTGATTTCATAATTTTTCAGAGGAATATACTATGTAACAGCCGCACACCACAACCTGAATGCGGGAAGCGTAGTTAGAGCCATAAAGCGTCTAAAATGTAAAGAAAGAGGTGATTCTGTGGTAGAGTTGGATAAATTTCAAGTCCACGCTCCCAAGGCTACAAAGCCCCCACTACAGGAAGTGAGGGATTCACTTTGACCTGGCTAATAAAGAAGTAAAAAATCCAGGAATTAGAGCGAGAAATGGAAGCT